>Ga0315902_10007293_pt1 | contig 15144 bp, 13 predicted proteins | sample LakEriMetagenome_9_FD_203523 | JGI IMG/M metagenome (GOLD analysis project Ga0315902, IMG submission 203523) | Freshwater fungal communities from buoy surface, Lake Erie, Ohio, United States - Buoy 12 MA117 | ecosystem: Environmental > Aquatic > Freshwater > Lake > Lake biofilm | place: USA... | reverse complement strand
TTTTTAATTACGGATGCAAAGATAATTTTTCCCGAATGCCAACATAAGAAAAGCCGCTGATGCGGCTTTTCTTGGAATGAAATCTGTATTTAAACAGCAAATTCAGATGTAAATCCGGTTTTACCGGGTTTTATGCACATGACCGGAATATTTTGCGATTTATTTACGAGTTGTTGTGCCTCAGTTCCTATGATAAAATCCTCTAGCCCTGAGTTTTCTTGCTGTGACATTATCATGATTAAATCGGCCTGTATAGATTCGGCATAGGCAATGGTATCCAATGCAAAGTCCGTTTCAATTTTCGACAGTATTTTTTCGGTATATGAAACACCGTTTTGTTCAAGCATTCGGGTAATTTGTTTGAGCGCAGCACGCATGCGAATATTCTCATCTTCGTCATTTATCTGATAGGTTATAATATGAATGGTTGACTTATAACTTTTAGCCAGGTAAATTGCCCACTTTACTTTTTGACGCGATTCCATCGTTAAATCAAGCGGAAACACAATGTCTTTGTAGGCATTAACCTCTCTGTCAGATTTTACTACAACTACCGGAACACCGGCTTGCATAATAGTTTTTGATGCATTGCTGCCTATCAACTGTTCCAGTCCAGAAGCCCCGCTCGACCCCATTATTATACTGTCACATCCTAATTCTGTAGCGGTCTCTGCAATTTCCTTTGATATCTTGCCCTCTTTAATAACCACTGTACACTCAATAGCGTGTTTCTTTTTTATATCGTCTGCCAGTGCTTCCATTTTTTGTCTAAGCTCGGCTTTAATATCTTTTTTCTTTTCTTCATCCTGCCAAAAGCTAAAAAGGCTACTGAAAAATGCTTCTTCTATCACATGAAGCAATGCCAGATTGTTATCGAAATGCCGGGCAAGTTGCACAGCATGATCGAGAGCGCGTATGGAAATGGGTGAAAAATCAACCGGAATAAGCATGGTATTTTTCTTAGTAGTACTCATAACGTGATAAATTAAAAATGGACAACAAAGATGAGTATATTCTTCTAGAAAATAGGATGATATTCATCATGTTTGTATCATCATTTCATTAAGTAAAACAGCATGCATACAATACCTGCTTCAGAGCTCATTTTAAATGATGACGGCTCAGTTTACCACCTTCATTTGTTGCCTGAAGATATAGCAGAAACGGTACTGCTGGTGGGCGACCCCGAGCGCGTGCCACAGGTGTCAAGGCATTTTGACCGGATAGACTTAACCAAGCATAAACGTGAGTTTGTAACACACACAGGCTACATTGGCCAAAAGCGTATCACCGTATTATCAACCGGTATAGGAACTGATAATATTGACATTGTCATGAACGAATTGGATACACTGGCAAATATTGATTTGAGAACCCGTCAGGTTAAGTCAGCACTTACTTCTTTGGACATTATACGAATTGGTACATCGGGTGCATTGCAGCATGACATTGATGTGGATTCAATTTTGATTTCATCGCACGGGCTTGGACTCGATGCACTTATGCAGTTTTATACCGGTACCGATGACGAAGAAACAGAAGCCTTGCTGGATGAGATTGATCAGCAACTCGATTTGCTTTTTGTAAACCCTTATTTATACAAAGCCCATCCCGATTGGCTGAGTGAGTTTGGGGAACAGTACGCTCGCGGCATCACGGCTACTTGCTGTGGATTTTACGCACCTCAAGGTCGTGTGCTGAGAACGCAGGCACAGTATACTGATTTAGTTAGCAGGCTAAGTAATGTAAATGCAGGTGGTTACCGAATCACCAATTTCGAGATGGAAACTGCCGGTATTTATGCGCTGGCTGCGTCTATGGGCCATCGTGCGCTATCGGTAAATGCTATATTAGCAAATAGAATTACGAACACGTTCAGTGCCAATCCGGCACAAACTATCCATAAGGCTATTGTTGCCGTGTTAGAAAAAATAAGCAGTTAAGCTTAGCTTAGCGTTTCAGGTTTTTAGGGTCGATACCGCGCTTGCGCGCCATGTCTTCCAGTTTTTGCTCAAACCGTGATTTTTTCACCGGCTTTTTCTTGTTTTCCTGTATTTGAGCATGCAGCTGTTTGTCGTCTACAAATCTGCGTATGGCCAGTTGCTGACCGATGGTAAACAGGTTAGACACGAAATAGTAGTAATTTAACCCTGCCGGGAAACTGTTCAGCACAAACAAGAATATCACAGGCATTAAGTATGTAAGCCACTTCATTTGCTCGTTTATACCCCCTGTGTTTTGATTGTTGTAATAGGTATACGCAAGCGAAGATAAGGTCATAAGCAATGCGAACAAGCTTACGTGTGCACCATAACCTGGAATGGTAAACGGTAAGTTAAATACAGAGTCAAACGTAGATAAATCTTCAGCCCACAAAAAACTTTGCTGACGCAATTCAAAGGCGGATGGAAAAAACTGAAATAGCGCAATAAGTATGGGCATTTGCAGCAATACAGGCAAGCAGCCACCCATAGGGTTTACGCCTGCTTTGCGGTACAGTTTCATGTTTTCCTGTTGTGTACGTCCAAGGTCATCCCCATACTTGGCTTTTATTTCATCCATTTCGGGCTTAAGCACACGCATTTTGGCTGTACTTAAATAGGAGCGGTATACCAGAGGGAAAAGTACTGTTTTGATAATGAGTGTAAGGATGAAAATGATCAGACCAAATCCGGTGATATACTGACTCAGAAAATGAAATACGTTAATAACAACATATTTATTAACCCAACGGAAAATACCCCAGCCCATTGGGATAATGCGTTCCAGTTCAATGTCAAGTTTGGCCAGTGTTTTGTAAAGATTGGGTCCAACAAATATTTTCATGCCGAATGACTCTTCGGCTTTGTGCTCGTATGGTACAGTAAGGTTTGCATACATATTTTTCACATACGGGCTGTTTTCTTGGCTTCGGGTTTCCACCACAGCGTTGCTAAATGGCTGTGTTCCTATAAATGTGGTATTAAAATACTGTTGCTTGAATGAAATCCATTGTACAGGTGTTTTCAGGCTTTCTTTTTTGTCTTCTGTTTCGGTGATGTAAGTGGGTTCATCTTCCGTAAACCTGTAGTAAACTGTACTTGTACGTTTTTCGTTATCTGCATTTTTTTCTTGTGATAAGATGCGCTGACGAATATTGAAGTCGAGGTAGTTCGAATTGGGAGCAATAACATCCTGTAGTCCGTTTAATTTCAGCGTGTAGTCAATGATGTTTTCATTTTCGTTGAGTGCATACATCTGAATCAGTTGTTTGCCTTCTGCAAGCTGGGCTATCATCTGAATGCTTTTGCCATTCTCACTTACTTTGGGAACGAAATACAGTTCCTGTGTTTGGATAGTTTTGTTCTCGCGGGTGGCAAATGTGTACCCAAATTCATTGTTATCGCCATCCAGCATAAGTAAAGGCGCACCGGTGTAGGTTTTGTATTTCTTTAGTTCAATTCGGGACGGACGCCCCCCTTTGGTTGTCAAGGTGAGCTTTACCTCATCGTTTTCAATGCTTACCCATTCCTCGGTGCCTTGCGTAAGAGCTGTAAATACTCCGTATTGCTGAGTCAGCGAAACCGAATCGTTTGTTGAAGGTTTAAGTGCCTCGGCAGTTTGCATAATTGCAGCTGCCGAGTCTATTTGAGCATTTACACGCTCAACAGAATCTTGCTTTTGGCGGGCAAGGCGCAACTCTTCTTCCGAAGGTTGATTGATGTAAGCAAAGGTGATGAGGATAATGAAAATGAGCGAGAGCCCGATAATTGAGTTTCTGTCCATGACTAATTCAAAAAAGTGGAAGCAAAAGTATTATTTATCGGGGAATAAAATAAAAAAGCTACCGAGTGGTAGCTTTTTATTAGTATTTACAATCTGACACTTACAAAGAAGAAAGTAGAATTAAGACTAACAATACATCAAGTATTCCTATTACTAAACCCGCGATTGCCAGTCCAAGTCCCTTTTTCTTGCCACCGGATGTTCTGGCAAGTCCAATTGCTCCAAAGATTATACTTAAGGTGCCGAGTATTAAGCCTGCAATAAAAAATCCTGCTATTGAAAGTATAAAGCTTGCTATTGCCATTCCGTCTGTTTGTCCTTCATCGTCTTTAGTGTCAGATTTTTTTTCAGGGGTGTCGTTTTTTACCTGTTCATCGATTTCAGATGTTCTTTTATCTTCTACTAAAGGTGCGGTTGTTTCATTTTCAAACTTATTTGCCGGTGCATCAGGATTGACATGAACAGATTCGAGTTGGATTGATGCAGTAGTGTTACTCTGATTTTGTTGTAGCACTTCGTTCTGCACTGGCTGAGTTGAAGAATTTGTTAGAAATTCTGGAGAAATTCGTCTTGGATGAGATTCTCGCTGATGTTTAATCGCTGCAAGTTCTTCGTCAGATACTTTTAATTTAGTTCGAAAAGAAAATTTTTCAGTTGAACAAGAACTAACAGCAATAACGTACGCTGAAATGATGATTAGGTGTTTAGTAAATTTCATGTGTGATGGTTTTAATAATTACACAAGCAAATTAATAAATACCCTCATAATTACAACTTAACTATTGCTATACTCAATAGCCGCTTTAATAAAACGTATAAATAGCGGGTGGGGGTTTTGTACAGTACTTTTATATTCGGGGTGAAATTGTACACCCACAAAGTAGGGATGATCTTTTATTTCTACAATTTCGGCCAGTTTGGTTTCCGGGTTCACACCTGTTATTACCATACCGGCCTTCTCGTAGTCTTTTTGAAACTTATTGTTAAACTCAAAACGGTGTCTGTGGCGTTCAGTCACTTTCGATTTATCGTACGCTTTTTGTGCATGACTGCCTTTTACCAATTCGCACACGTATGCACCTAATCGCATGGTACCCCCTTTGTTGCTTATTTTCTTTTGTTCGGGCATCATGTCAATTACGGGGTGCTTTGTTTTTGGATTCATTTCCGTTGAGTGTGCATCTTTAAATCCTAATATACTCCGGCCAAATTCAATAACACAAATTTGCATACCCAGACATATACCAAAGAATGGGATTTTATTTTCGCGTACGTATTTTACAGCTGCAATTTTTCCTTCAATGCCTCGGTCGCCAAAGCCCGGTGCCACCAGCACCCCATCCAGGTGGTTTAATTTGTGCTCGGCATTTTCTTCGGTAATCAACTCGGAGTGGATGTACTCCAGTTTTACCCTGCACTGATGAAATGCACCGGCATGTATAAAAGCCTCCGCAATGGATTTATATGCATCAGGCAATTCTACATACTTACCAATAAGGCCAATTTTCACCTCGTGTTTGGGGTTTTTATGCCGGGTTAAAAAATTCAACCAGCTTACCATATCGGGTTCATTCTTGGCCGATAATTTTAAACGTGAGAGTACGGTTTTATCCAGTTTCTCTTTCAGCATGGCCATTGGAACATCATATATGGTAGGCATATCCAGTGCTTCTATAACTGCATTGGAAGTGACGTTGCAAAACAGCGCAATTTTCTTTTTTATTTCCTTGCTGATGGGATGTTCGGCACGGCACACCAATACATCAGGCTGCACGCCTGATTCAAGCAACAATTTAACCGAGTGTTGTGTGGGTTTTGTTTTTAGCTCGTGAGAAGTAGCCAGGTAGGGTAGTAGCGTAAGATGTATTACCATGCAATCTTCCTGCTTTAGTTCCCACTTTAATTGTCTTACTGCTTCTATATACGGCAGCGATTCAATATCGCCTACCGTGCCGCCCAGTTCGGTAATGACAATTTCATATTTGCCCGACTCGCCTAACAATTTCATCCTTCTCTTGATTTCATCGGTAATATGTGGAATAACCTGCACCGTTTTTCCGAGGTATGCGCCTTCACGTTCTTTGTCTATAACATACTGATAAATTCGTCCTGTGGTTACATTGTTGGCCTGTGATGTGGGAACATTTAAAAAACGCTCGTAGTGTCCCAGGTCAAGGTCCGTTTCGGCACCGTCTTCAGTTACATAGCATTCACCGTGTTCGTAGGGGTTCAGAGTGCCCGGGTCAACATTGATATACGGGTCAAATTTTTGAATGGTAACGGAATAGCCACGAGCTTGCAGCAGTTTGGCTAGCGATGCAGAGATAATTCCTTTGCCTAATGATGATGTAACCCCGCCAGTAACGAAGATGTATTTTGGTGAATGCATAAGTTGTTGATTTTAACCGCGAAATACAGTTGATGTGCAAGCCACGGTTATTTACTGTACGGGATACAAATGTATATGACATCCCCGGCCAAACGAAATTATTCTAAACTACTTTTCAAGTATTTTTCAACAAGCAGTAAATCATTGGGTGTATCAATAGATAGTGTTTCGAGATGCGTTTCGCACATACGAATGCTGTAGCCTGATTCGAGCCAGCGTAATTGTTCCAGCGACTCAGCTGTTTCAAGCATGGTGGGTTTAAGGCGCGTTAATTCCAGTAAGGTTTCGGTGCGGTATCCATACAGTCCTATGTGTTTGTAGTAGTCAATGGCAGCATCGGGGCTTCTGCGGTAGGGAATAACCGATCGCGAAAAGTACAAGGCATTGCCCGATTTATTTAATACCACTTTAACCACATTGGGAAATTGGGCATCTTGTTCACGCGGCAGTTGCTTATACAGCGATGCAATAGTTACGGAATTGTCTTCAAAACACTTGATTAACGTATTGATTTGTTCGGGATCTATAAATGGCTCATCCCCCTGAATATTGATGACTACGCTGTACTTACCGGGTAACTTGCTTACCGCTTCGGCACACCTATCGGTACCACTTTGATGCTCAGCGGAGGTGAGTACAACTTGTGCTCCAAATGTTCGAGCATGGTCAGCTATGCGCTGATCATCGGTTGCAATAACCACATCGGTCAATAATTCGCATTTCACACATTGTTCATATACACGTTGTATCATGGTTTTGCCGCCTATATCCAGCAATGGTTTGCCGGGCAGACGGGTTGAAGCATAGCGTGCAGGAATTATTCCCAGTATCATCCGATGAGTTGTTTATGCAGCAAAATTAGAGCAATACCTTGTATTTGAAACCGAAATCTTACATTTGATACGCATGTTCACCTTAAGGCGGCTTAAGCAGCTCAACTACCTTGTCCTTTTGCTGATTTCAGCTACAGGTTTATTTACCATAACTCAGCATATTTTATACAATCCGGTGCGGGGAGATGAGGCCTTGTCTTTCATGCATTCCGATCCCGACTTGTTTTCGGTCGGTGACGTATGGTTGCATATAGCATCCGGTGCCGACCATTCGTACCTACACGCAACAATTTTACATGCGGTGTTTCGCCTGTTTGGCTATCACATATATGTGCAAAGATTACTTTCGCTTGCCTGTTGGCTAGTGGCTGCTTATTTAGTGTACAGGATATTTGCTCCTTATTTCAAGCACAAGCAGGCACTTAGTATAGCTGGTGTACTCACCTTGTTTTCTAATCTGGGTTTTTATCTGGCCAGCGATGGCAGATTTTATGCAATAACCCTGGTGTTCGCCCTATTGTCATTACAGCTTTTTATGAATGTGCGCACATTCACAATGCGTCAGTGTATTTATATCATCATTGTTCAGTTGATATCCTTGCTGATTAATCCGCAGTTAATTATATGGCATGCCTTGTTATTTATTCTATGCTTTTTTACCACATCCGATTTTCGTGAGGTGGCTAAAGCCATGCTCTCGGTATGTGTAGCTGCATTTATATATGCATTGTTTTTTCAGATTTCTGCCTTCAATGTGTATATAACCGATACGTATAGTCCCGAGTTGTTTACGTTACGGTTTCATCCTTCCATAGCTGAGTGGCCATTCAGATGGATACTGCTTCCCGATTTTCCGTTTGTAAGTGACAAGGTTGATGCGCTGTTAACATCCACTACGTTTGTGGTTCTGGTATACTATTCCGTATCGCACAAGCAAATTCGACTAACTAATCCACTTTCTGCTGTTGCCATAGTTTTTATCTCATTTGTTCTGCTACTGGTTCTGGCTATGACCTTTGCAGGTATACGTGTGTGGGAGTCCAGGTATTTTACATTTGGTTTTTATATCGTTCCATTTTTTATCATGGCTCTTTTCCAACGTACATTGACTCAAAAAAAATTCCAGTGGATATTGTTTGCCTTTCTGGTATTGCAGTTAAATCGTGTTACCGGGGATGTGTACGAAACTACAATTCGGAAAAATGAGTGGAAAGTGCGTGCACAAAGAATTCAAACTGTAAAACCGGGCATTAGGCCTCTGATATTTAAAGAGAGCTGCGACAATAGCTATTATCCATTCAGGGTAGCAGGCGTGGTGTATGTTTTAAATCCGAGTGTAAGACAGAATATTCACTATTCATACTGCTCATCCGATACATTAAGAGCTGCGTATTTCGAGCGTCTGAACGATTTTGGTTACCGAATGAAATTTCTTCCTGATTAACCTTTGAATGAAATTCAACTTTAGGTGACTAGCCTTTATGCTACGTAAAAAAAATCCCCACGTGTAAGTGGGGATTTTTTCTTTAAAGGAATTAATACTCTCTATTCATATCCCATTGTTCCATGTAGTCGGCTACCCTGCGCAGGAAAGATCCGCCCAGTGATCCATCTACCACACGGTGGTCGTAGCTGAGTGAAAGAAACATGATGTGACGAATGGCAATTACATCTCCCATTTCGGTTTCAAGTACAGCAGGTTTCTTTTTAATAGATCCGGTAGCCATAATGGCCACCTGAGGTTGATTGATAATAGGTGTGCCCATTACATTTCCAAAACCTCCTACATTGGTTAGTGTAAATGTTCCGCCCTGAATTTCATCCGGGGCGAGTTTATTGGCACGTGCACGGTTAGCCATGTCATTGACAGATTTCGTAAGGCCAACCATATTCATGGTGTCCGCATTTTTAATAACAGGAACAATCAAGTTACCGCTTGGCAGTGCAGCAGCCATACCTATATTTATATTTTTGCGTTTTATAATCTGATTGCCGTCTACCGAAATATTTATCATCGGATAGTCTTTAATGGCTTTTACTACGCACTCTATAAATAATGGAGTAAATGTGATTTTTTCTCCTTCGCGTTTTTCAAAATTCTTTTTCACCTTTTCACGCCATAGTACCATATTGGTAACATCGGCTTCCACAAATGAGGTAACGTGAGGGGAAGTTGCTTTGCTCATCACCATGTGATCGGCAATGAGTTTGCGCATGCGGTCCATTTCTATAATTTCATCGCCCTGCATGAGGGTGATTTTTCCACTTGTAGGTTTTGAAACTGCAGCCGGAGCAGTTTCGTTTACGTAATTCTGAACCGGAGCAGCAGCTGTTGACGGTGTTGTATTTGCAGATGCTCCTGCTCTGTTTTGCACGTAGGCTAATATATCGCGTTTTGTAACACGGCCTTCACTTCCTGTACCCGCTATCTTTTCCAGTTCAATCATGGATATGTTTTCTTCTTTGGCAATATTTAGAACCAAAGGCGAGTAAAACCTGTTTCCGGAATTAGATGGTGCCGGTGTAGTTTGTATAAGTTGTTTAGCTACCTCAACAGTTTTCTCAACTTCTGCAGCAGCCTTTTTCACCTCAGCAGGCGGTGTAGGTGTAGGCGCAGCGGCAGCCGATGCTTCTGTTTCTATTATAGCTATAGCAGTTCCCACTGCTACCACATCATTTTCTTTAAATAATTTTTTCTTCAGCACACCTCCTTTTGGCGATGGGACTTCGCTGTCTACTTTATCGGTTGCTATCTCCAGCACGGTTTCATCTGCTGCAATGGAATCTCCTTCGTTTTTAGACCATCGAATAATTGTTGCCTCTGCAATGCTTTCGCCCATTTTGGGCATGACCAACTGAAATTCTGCCATATTATAGATGTGTTATGTCGGGCAAATTTATGTTTTTGATTCACTTATGCCAACGGCTGAGTAAAAAGGTTGTCGTTTACTTCTTTAGTAATTCTTTACGCAGCATATCCAAGGCCTGTAATGCAGTGCGTTGTATGGTGCGTTCGCGGTTATCACCCATATTAAATTTACGGACAATGGTTTCAGACGGTGTGTGTACGGCAATCCAAACGGTGCCTACAGGCTTCTCATCTGTTCCTCCACCGGGTCCGGCAATGCCGCTGGTTGCAATACCGTATGTAGTATTAAATTTTTTGCACACTTCTTCAGCCATCTGCTTTACACATTGTTCGCTAACTGCGCCATGTGTTCGCAGTATTTCATCTGTCACATTTAATTCGGATGTTTTTATTTCGTTGGCGTAACTGATAATGCTGCCTTTGTAATAAGCCGAACTTCCGGGAATGGAAGTAATCAGATGTGCTGCATAACCACCTGTGCAACTTTCTGCTGTTGCTACTGAATAACCTTTTGAAGTTAGCAGCCTACCTACAACATCGGCAAGCGTATCATTTTCTTCACCAAAAATATACTCACCTGCAATGCGGTACAGTTCAGCAATACAGTTATTCATTTCAAGCTCAAGTTGATTTTGGTTGTTGCTGTATCCACTTAATCTCAATCGCACTAAACCCACAGAAGGCAAATAGGCCAATTGAATATGTTCAGGCAAATCAGATTCCCATTGTTTTATTTTCTCAGCCAGAAATGATTCGCCAATAGATGCCGTTTGTATAGTGCGGTGAAGTATGAACGGAAGATCAAAGGATGACTGAATAGCCGGTAGCACATGTTCGGTAAAAATAGTTTTCATTTCAAACGGAACACCCGGCATGCTTACAAAAACTTTTTTGTCTTTTTTAAATAACATACCCGGAGCAGTACCACTTCTGTTAAACAATACCTCGCATGCAGCAGGTACCATTGCCTGAAATTTATTTGACTCCAGCATGGGTAATTTACGCATCCTGAAAATGCGAGTCACCCACTCAAGCACTTCAGCATGTTCAATAAGATGTGTGTGGAAGTATGTACAAAATGCTTGTTTGGTTTTATCATCTTTGGTAGGACCAAGTCCACCTGTAGTAATAACTATATCTGCATATTTCGAAGCTTTGTCGAGCGCATCGAGTATGTGCGATTCATCATCACCGACAGATATTCTGAAATTGACGCGTATACCTGCTTTGCTCAATTCCTGACCAAGCCATGCAGAGTTAGTATCAGTAACCTGACCGATTAAAATTTCATCACCTATCGTGAGAATAGCTGCATTTATTTTTGCGTAACTCATTCTTCAATATTATCATTTTGATTGATGAATTCATGCATGATAAATAAATTCAGGATATGTACATGAGTAGACGAGTTGTAATTGGCGTGTATAAAAAAATATACTACTAAAGCTTCAAAAAATCGTGTACAAACCACTTTTGATTTTTTTACTATGAATGCCCGTATTGTGTAAAATCACATTGCATTAAGTTGATTTATCGCTGAAGATATTAGTAGAATCAACTGTTTCGGACAATGTAAATTACTTTTGAAAAATAGTGATGCAGCCGTTGAGTACTATGTAACGCATAAAATTTTAACGCTCGCACAAAAAATATTTATTTTTTTTTGTTGATAGATGATTCGTGCGAGTATTAGTAAAATCAATATGTTAAGATATGTATACACAGTTATCAACAGTTTTGTGAGGGAATTTTTTTTCATTGATAATGAACACATACTTGAATTATTTAAAGAGATATATAACTTTGTTTTCGTAATCAATTTAAATATTTAAAAACATGGCAACTAAAAAAACCAAAAAAGCAGCTCCAACTAAATCAGCTGCAAAGAAAGCCGCTCCTAAAAAAGCTGCTAAGAAAGCTGCTCCTAAAAAAGCTGCTAAGAAGGCTGCTCCTAAGAAAGCTGCTAAGAAAGCTGCTCCTAAGAAAGCCGCTAAGAAAGCTGCTCCTAAGAAAGCCGCTACTAAGAAAGCTGCTCCTAAGAAGAAATAAGCTTCTTGCAGTTTCCAACATTGAAAGTCCCACCCTTAAAAGTGGGACTTTTCTATTTATATTCGCATAGCATGAAAAAATCTACAGCACATTATACTGGTATGCTTCTGCTTTGTGTGTTCACACTTTTTATATCGTGTAAATCAAAAAAAGGGTGCGCCACATTTGAAGATCCCAACAAGAGTTATCATGTAAAGTATAACAAGAAGGGACTAATAAAAAAATAACCCACCTTTCAGTTGAATTATCTCGCACACTATTATATCGATAATCAAGTTGGTAATGCACATTACAATGCCGGTTTGATAATTCCCGATTTGGCACGCGGTTATTTTAAAGCCGGTTTGTTGCATCATGTTGATGCCTCTAATAATCCATACAAAGATATTTTTGCCGGATGTGTACAGCATATCGCTTCCGACAAAAAATTTCATGCATCGGCATTTTTTGTGCACTATTTAAATGAAGTAAATGCGGTGATTAAGAAAACAGCATTTTCGCAAAACCTACAACGCAAATGGTTTTTAGCCCACATCTTATTTGAACTGTTGCTTGATAGAACCATACTGAAATCTCATCAGGTATATGTCGACCGGTTTTATGAAGATTTAGGTGCACTCACAGATAAAGACCTCACTATTTTTATTGGCTCAATAGGTGTTACTGCCCCTGATGGTTTTATTACCCGATATCGGCATTTTACGCAGGTTCAGTATATTCGATACTATACCGACAATAATAAGTTTGTGTATTCGTTAAACAGAATTATGATACGTGCAGGATTATCCGAACTGAATATTACCGATGCCCTTAAATTAAGGCAGGTAGTGCTTGAGCTGGAAAATACGTATTTTGCCGCACAAGAAAATATTCTTAACGAAATGCGTCACATTTTCACCGAGAGATGAACCGTAAGTTAATCACCATTGCAGCAGTTTGTACCTCATTTGCAGTTCAGGCGCAGGTACTAAAATACAGCAATCAGTTTTTGATGTTGGGTGTAGGTGCGCGTGCTGCAGGCATGGGTAATGCCAGTCTGGCTTCAGTCAGTGATGCTACGGCTGCTTACTGGAATCCGGCTGGGTTAACTCAAATTTCCCACAACCTGGAATTTGCCCTTATGCATAACGAGCAATTCGCAGGCATCGTAAAACATGATTACGGTACAGTTGCCTTCCGGTTAAATTCGGCCAATAAATCGGCTCTGGCATTTTCGTTTATACGTGTTGGTGTAGATGACATTCCGAATACACTTAATTTATTTAATAACGGGCAGCTAGATCTTAGTCGTGTTCAGAATTTTTCAGCTATCGATTACGCTTTTCTGGCTTCCTATGCCCGTCAAACCATGATTGAAAATTTGACGGTGGGGGTTAATACCAAAATCATACGCAGAGTAGTAGGTGAATTTGCCGGAGCGTGGGGCTTTGGTTTTGATATAGGCGCGCAGTACCAACTAAAACAATACCGATTTGGAGCTATGCTGCGTGATGCCACTACAACTTTTAATGTATGGAATTTCTCATTTTCGGAATCCGAAAAACAGGTATTGCTGCAAACCAATAATAAGCTCCCGCAAAATTCACTCGAACTTACAGCACCCTTATTGCAGGTGGGTGTGGCCCGAAAGTGGAACTTATTCAATGAGCGTTTCTCTGTTCTGCCCGAGATAAATGTTGATCTTACATTTGACGGTAAACGCAACGTATGGATATCGAGTTCATATTTTAATGCTGACCCGCGTATGGGATTGGAACTTGGCTACAAAGACAAGGTTTTTTTACGGGGCGGAGTAACCAATTTTCAACGGGTAACAGATATTGACGGCAGCCGAAATCTGACCTTTATGCCTTCGATAGGTGCCGGTCTGCGCATCGACAGGCTTCAAATCGATTATGCACTGGCCAATGCAGCATCCTCTATTCTGCCGTTTTCAAATGTTGTTTCCATTCGTATAGGCATAAGACCCCGCGAGTAAGTATAGCATACTCAAGTTTTTTTTATTACTTGCAACTGCTATGAAACAGTTGCTTATATATAGTTTACTGGCGATAAGTTCGCTGAGAGTATTTGGGCAGGATGCCGAAAAGGGAATAAAAGATAAGTTATCGTGGGGGTTCAGCGCACATGTCACCATGAGTGGTGCGAATAACTCCTCCACATCAAATGACCTGGTTAGGCAGGGCTATCCGCTTACCTTTAAAAATTATGCCGATTCAGTTCAAAGAAACGAATCTATGCGACTTACGTTAGGCGGTTCGCTATGGCTATTGTATCAAATGAATAAAAAAATAAAGCTACAAACCGGATTAACATACCTGGATGTAGGTTTCACCAGAACACAAGATAATATCAAGTTTCGCGACCTATTGTTTCCGGGTATTGGTCCAGGATATGTGTCTGACAACTCACAAGGATCGGGAACAAAGCGGGTTGAATACCAATACCGCTATCAGTATCTTCAAATACCGCTTATGATTAACTACCATTTGCATCGCTCGCGCGATTTGTCTTTTAATTATTATATCGGTGCAGGTTTGGCTGCTAACGTACTGGTCAATCATGATATAAAAGCTGAACTGTTCAACTTTACTGCAGATGGTGAAAGTGTTTTCAATATCGATTCAACCGGCTACGAGCCATCACCTGTAGGATTAAGTATGCTTGTAACTGCCAAAGTGGAATACAAATACGGCAAGGGCATTTTGTTTTTTGCACAACCGGTATTTGGTATATCACCCCTATCTGTTAGTACCAGCCGCATCAGTTCATACCCCTATTACGTTCAGTTAAATGCAGGTTTTATTTATCTCCTACAACGCGAGCAATGATAAGTGGTCCTTTTACGATAAGAGTATATGCGTTGCTTAAACACCGGGATAAAGTACTGCTGGTTCACGAACGAATTGGCGATTTTTCCTTCACCAAATTTCCGGGTGGTGGTATGCAGTATGGCGAGGGTACAATCGATTGTCTGAAACGGGAAATGATGGAAGAAACCGGTCTGATAATTACAGAAGCTACACACTATTATACTACCGATTTTTTTCAGCCGAGCGCATTTCATACCGAACAACAAATTGTTTCGGTTTACTATCTCGTGCAGGCCGAGTTTGCCGATAAGCTTAGAGAAGATGAACATGTCCTAAAAACGGGTGACCGAGACGAAATTTTGCGATTTGAGTGGGTTATGCTTACTGACCTCAATCCGGATATGCTCACATTCCCCATTGATAAGC
>Ga0315902_10007292_pt1 | contig 15144 bp, 9 predicted proteins | sample LakEriMetagenome_9_FD_203523 | JGI IMG/M metagenome (GOLD analysis project Ga0315902, IMG submission 203523) | Freshwater fungal communities from buoy surface, Lake Erie, Ohio, United States - Buoy 12 MA117 | ecosystem: Environmental > Aquatic > Freshwater > Lake > Lake biofilm | place: USA... | reverse complement strand
GGCAGCCACGAAATGGCGATGCTCTTGGACTCGGCCATGGGTATAGAATGCAGATCGGGGCTGCATTGCGCCGGGGCGATCCATCCATTTTTAGGGACCGATCCACAGGATGGGACTTTGCGGATGAGCCTCGGGCATGCGACAAGCCAAGCGGATGTGGATGCTGCGATTCAAGGTATCAGGCTCTTAGGTGAGGTCAACGCGTGAACGTCAATCCAAGATCGAGGAAGCCTTGGGCTCGAATCCGAATCCCTGCGATGCTCTGCTTGCTGGGGTTCTCAGGTTGCGATAAGCCCCCCGAGAAATCGGTTATGGACGGCAAATGGAAGACAGCTCCGAAGTCGCTTTCCAAGGACTCGGATTCACCTGACTTAAGCCCAATTGTCGCTTACACGCCTCGCAAGGTGCTCGATGGATCCGGGTATGGATGGGTCATGAACGCCGTCAAGCCATGGCCGAGCGATTCGTCTCTCGAACAAATCGGCGAGCACTTCAAGGTAGCGGTTCGATCGAGCATCGAAGCGTTGGATCAGATCCTCCAAGACCCGGACCTCTCTCCCGACGAAATCGCCTCGTCCCGCTACTCGCGTTCGACGTTCTTGAACTACCAAGGAGACCCGTTGAAGGCTTATGAAGACCTTTGCTTGGCTCGCAAGCATGTCGAAACAAACCCGCGGATCGCCAAGGACTTTCTCTACACGATCATTTACAACCAGGGAGTCACCGCAATGCGGCGTGGCGAAAATGAGAACTGCATCGCATGTCGGGGCGAGAGCTCCTGCATCTTGCCCATCTCCAAAGCCGCTGTACACCAGAACCCTGAGGGCTCTCGGATCGCGATCGAGCACTTCCGGGAATACCTCGAAAAATTTCCCGACGACGGCGAGGTGCGCTGGCTCCTGAATGTGGCTTACATGACCCTCGATGAGCACCCGGAAAAGGTACCATCGGAGTATAGGATCCCCATCGATCGTTATGTCCATGAGGAAAATGGGATCGGTCGGTTTCGCGACATCGGAGAAAAGGTCGGACTCAATCGCTTGAATCAAGCCGGTGGAGCGATCATGGATGATTTCGATGGCGATGGAAAACTCGACGTGGTGATCTCCTCGTTCGATCCGACGCAGATCATGGGTGTGTATCGGAACCGAAACCTTGAGGCATTCGATGATGTGACTCTCCAGGCGGGAGTCTCGAACCAACTCGGAGGTCTCAACTGCATGCAAACCGACTTCGACAACGATGGTCTGCTCGACGTGTTCATTGTGCGGGGGGCTTGGTTGACTCCCGCGCTGGCGATGCGACCGACATTGCTTCGCAACGAGGGGAATATGCGATTTACCGACGTGACGTCTTCGGCGGGACTCGCCGATCCATTGAACTCGATTTCCGCAACTTGGCAGGACTTTGATCGCGACGGCAGACTCGATGTCTTCGTCTGCAGCGAACAGCAATCCAACCGACTTTATCGCAACCAAGGGGATGGTACCTTTGTCGATGTCGCCGCCAAGGCTGGGGTTGCAGGAGGTGAGGGGATGGTCTGCAAAGGGGCTACTTGGGTCGATATCGATAACGACGGCTGGCCCGATTTGTTCCTGAACCATCTTTCGAGGGTCGGGGCACAGTTGTTCCGCAATCGAAAAGATGGGACTTTCGAAAACGTCACCCGAGCGATGGGTATCGAAGGTCCCACCATGGGCTTTTCATGCTGGACCTGGGACTTTAACAACGATGGATGGCAAGACATCTTCGCCACCAACTACTCGCGGTCGATCGGAGCCTGTGTCCAAGGGATGATCGGCCAAGACCACAGCGAGGCCAAGAGCTGTTTGTATCTGAATCAACAAGGGGAGCGATTTGTCAACGTCACCAAGGACTCCGGACTCGAAGGTGTGTTCATCACCATGGGTTCGAACTTCGCGGATTTCGACAACGACGGTTGGCTCGATTTCTATCTCGGAACCGGGGACCCTAATCTCGGAACCCTGGTCCCCAACCGCATGTTCCGAAGTATCGCCGGCAAGCGATTTGACGACATCACCGCTTCGTCGGGTACGGGCAATCTCCAAAAAGGTCACGGCGTTGCTTGCGGTGACTGGGACCGCAACGGCTCGATCGATGTGTTCATCGAGATGGGGGGGGCCGTCAACGGGGATAAATACCACAACATCCTTTTTCAAAATCCTGGTAATAACAACTCCTGGATATCTCTTAAATTGATAGGAAATATCTCGAATCGCGCAGCGATCGGAGCGAGGATCAAAATCCAGACCGACGATCCAGACCTTCCGGTCGTCTACCGGCACGTCAGCTCGGGGAGCAGTTTTGGTGCAAACCCGTTAGAACAAACGATCGGATTGGGCAAAGCAACCAAGGTGCTTTCTATTCAGATCGAATGGCCCGTTCCAGCGTCTGCCGACGGTGCAAAAAGATTGCAGAGGATCGATGGTCCTATCGCTTTAAGTCGAATATTAAGGATCGAGGAAGGCGTTTTTCCCGAGTTGAATTCAGCTCAGTGATTGGATCATGGCTGATTCTCGCAAAGGCCTCTGAGCACCTGTTCGTCCATCGCATCGGATTTCGTCGTACTCGTACTCGATGGCTGTTTGAACTGCGGCGATGCCGATCGTTGATCGAGGCAGTTCGCGGCTACTTGCGGACCAATAGGCCGGATTGCTATACTGGATTGGCTCGAGTTCGAGTACGAGTACCGTCCGCCGCGGCGGACTGAGTACGAGAAGAAGCACGAACAAAGTTCTAAAGTCCCCTCCTCGCACTCGGTCAATGCGAGTCGATATACTGAGTCCCGGCGATACCAATCTACGTGTTTTCATGATTGAATTCTCCGCTGATGAATAATCAACCCTACGGCATCCCGGAAAAACATTGGCCAGCCAAACTCACTTACTGGTGGTATCGCGCCGCTAGGCCTCTGAGAGCCAAAGCACTCAGGCAACAGCAAATCCTGAGTATTGAGTTCGAACAACTTGAACACCTTCAAGAAGCCTTAAAGTCCGGACTCGGGGTGATGATCACTCCAAATCACTCGTTCCACTGGGATTCCTACTGCTTACTGAACGCAGCGGATCGCCTTAAAGTCCCCTTCTACGTGATGACCGCTTGGCAGGTTTTTTCTCAAAGCCGTTGGTTTGAACGCGAATCGATGCAACGTTGCGGCTGTTTTAGTGTCGATCGAGAAAACACGGATATCCAATCGATGAAAACGGCACTGGATATCTTGCAACGCCGACGCGAGCCATTGGTGGTATTTCCCGAAGGCGATATCTACCACTCCAACGATCGACTCACTCCGTTGCGTGAAGGTGCCGCAGCGATCGCCCTGATGGCTGCTCGTAAATCGGAGCGACCCATCGCAATTCTTCCAGTGGCGATCAAACGCTGGTACCTTGAAGATCCTACTCCTAGTTTGTGCCGCACCGCCGAAAAGATGGAACTGCGACTCGGTTGGAAAGCCCAGTCGCATCTGCCGATGACCAACCGAATACTCAGCATCGCTGAACAAGTCCTGTCTGGGAAAGAAACAGAGATCCTCGGCCAACGCCAGCAAGGAACCCTTCAGCAAAGGATAGGCTTACTGACCGAAGAAGTTTTAAAACGTGCCGAAGCGAAATATCTCAGCGGACCTCCCAAGAAGCTCGTCCCTGAACGCATCAAAGAGATCCGCCGTATCCTCATCGCCCAGATTGCCGAAAGGGCCGATCAAGCTCCTTTAGAACAGAGAAAAGAATGGGAAGGCGACATGGAAAGCATGTTTTTGGCCACCCAACTCTACAGTTATCCGGGCGACTACCTCACAGAAAGTCCGACTTGGGAACGCCAAGCCGAAACACTGGATAAACTCGAAGAGGATTTCTTGGGGGCAAATTACCCCACTTCGCACGGGCCCAAAACCGTGCACATTCGATTCGGAGAGCCTATTCTTTTGCCCGAAGGCAAGCAGGCCAAGTCCATGTCGCCCGATCACCTCACCCTGGACCTCCAACAGCGAATTCAAGCCATGCTCGACTTGTTGAACCGAAACCACGGCGATCTTTCTATCCGCGATTCACGGAGCAATACCCATGTTTGAAATCGAGGGTGTTTCCAAGTCGTTCGGCGATCAAACGGTGCTCCATGAAACATCCGTCGCGTTTGAGCCCGGAAAATCTACGGTGCTCATCGGGCCTAGCGGGTGCGGAAAAAGTACCTTGCTGCGAATCCTAGCAGGTTTGCTCGCTCCGGATACCGGGCGCGTTCTTTTCGAAGGTGTCGAAATGACTCCTGGCAATCGGATCCCCATGAGGCACCGAATCGGCTATGTCATACAAGACGGAGGCCTCTTTCCGCACCTGACCTCGGCCCAAAATGTCGGACTCATGGCTAAGCATCTTCAATGGCCAGCCGATCGAATCCGAAATCGTATCGAGGAATTGGCTGAGTTGACTCGACTCCCCCGCCCTGCCCTAGACCGATACCCGACGCAGATTTCTGGAGGGCAACGCCAGCGAGTCGGTATCATGCGCGCCTTGATGCTCGATCCACCTGTGATGCTCTTGGATGAGCCCATGGGTGCCCTCGACCCATTGGTTCGATACGATCTGCAAGAGGATTTACTGAAGATTTTCCGAACGCTCAAGAAAACCGCGATCACCGTTACCCACGACATGGGCGAAGCCGGATTCTTCGGGGATCATATCATCATGTTAGGCCAAGGTCGCATCGTGCAGCAAGGCAAACTCGAGCAGATGATCCTCCATCCAGCCAATGCATTTGTGACCCAATTCGTCAACGCTCAACGATTCCCGACGTTGAACCCACCCAAGGAGCCTTCATGAGCAAGCGATCTGTTTTACTATGGCTCTGCATGGCTTGGGTCCTGGTTGGTTTTGGATCGATTCGGATCGCCTGGGCTGAGGAAAAGGAAATCGGTATCGGCTCCAAGTCCTTTACCGAATCGGTAGTCCTTGGTGAGGTCCTCTCGCACTTGGTCAGGAACACTGGTGCTCGAATCGAACATCGGGCCGAGCTGGGGGGGACGCAAATTCTCTGGCAAGCGCTCCAGACCGGGGAAATCGATGCGTATGTCGACTACACAGGTACCATTCGCGAAGAAATCCTCGCCGATGCGATACGCCAAGGGACCAAGATCGAATCCGAAAATGAGATGAGATCGGCTTTGGCTCTGAAGAAAGTCGTGATGTCCGAGCGGATCGGATTCAATAACACCTATGCGCTCGGAATGAAGCGGTCGGTGGCTGAACGTCTCTCGATCCGAAAAATTAGCGATCTGAGGAATCATCCCCAACTGGAGTTGGGTTTGAGCGACGAGTTTTTTGAACGCAAGGATGGTTGGCGGCCGCTCAAGGAGAAGTATTCCTTGCCCCAGACTCAGATCAAAGTCATGGACCACAATCTTGCCTACCGGGGACTTGAAAAAGACTCGATCGCAGTGACGGATCTTTACACGACCGACCCCGAGATCCAGTACTACGATTTAGTCGCTTTGGAAGATGATTTGGGGTTCTTTCCTGTCTATTATGCTGTCGTGCTCATGCGGCAGGATCTTGCCACTCGGGCTCCGAAAGCAGCCGAAGCCATCTTGAAAATCCAAGGGCTCATATCACCCGAGGCGATGTCGGCCATGTCGGCACAAGTTCGATTGGATCGTAGACCGGAGACTGTTGTTGCAGGTGAGTTCTTAAACAAACAGTTGAACTTGAGCTTGCCCTTGCCCCAGGAAGGACCTTGGGCAAGTCTCTCCAAAGGGGTCCAAAGGATTCTGAGTACTACAGGCGAGCATTTGTTTTTGGTGCTGGTATCTCTGGGCTTGGCGATCCTCACAGCGATCCCACTGGGGATCATCGCCGCGGGTAACGAAACGATCGGACAGACGGTGCTTGGAATTGTCGGTGTGATCCAAACGCTCCCCTCGATGGCCTTGTTGGTATTTATGATGCCCCTTTTTGCTCTCTTTGACATGGGGATCGGACCTGCACCTGCCATCATGGCTCTGTTTCTCTACAGCCTTTTGCCGATCGTCCGGGGGACTTACTCTGGGCTCAAGCAAATCCCTGCTGCGATACGCGAGTCGGCAGAGGTCCTTGGACTCGATGCCAAAGCCAGACTCAAATTGGTCGAACTCCCCTTGGCGCTCCCCTCGATCCTCTCGGGGGTCAAGACTGCAGCGGTGATCAACGTTGGCACCGCGACGATAGGCGCCTTGATCGGGGCCGGGGGTTACGGCTCACCGATTCTCACCGGGATCCGACTCAATGACCTAGGGTTGATTCTCCAAGGTGCCGTGCCGGCAGCCCTAATGGCTCTGGCCGTCCAATACGGCTTTGCCCTTTTGGAAAAACGGATCGTCTCGCCGGGGCTCCTGGGAACTTAAGGACCCTGATCGGTACTGAGCCCTTCGATCCACTTCCTTATCAAACCGACGGCCTGATGGTCGATTTCGTTCGACGCCAACGGAGGCATCTGGTCCTTGCCCCGTCTAGCGATCCGCTCAAGCAATACGCTCTTTTCGGGGCTTCCAGGCAAGACCAGCTTGGCTCCGGCAATCCCTAAATCGTGATGCTTGGGCAGAACGTCGAGAATCCCCATTTTGCTAAACGGCGTAGGGTGGCTCAGTTCCATCGCCGCGTTTCCCCCTCCTGCAGGCACATGGCACGAAGCGCAGTTGGAGTGCAGATAAGCCACAACGCGAGCATCGATGGGCTCTTGCTCGTTGCTGGGGTCAGCGAGCTTGGGCAAACCCTCGGGCCCTGAGGGTAGCTTGCTTTTGAATAGTCCCATCCGTTCAAACGCCACGAGTTGGTTTTCATCATGACCGTAGTACGGACTCTCGTGGGGATAAATTCGGTTGAGCTGCGAAGTCTGCAAACCGAGCGTGTAGTTTGCAGCACGACTATGGCAAACCATGCACTCGGCTCGGCTCGGATAATGCCACTTCTGCAACCGAGAGCCTCCCGGAACATTCGCATCCAGGATCGAATAGGAGACATCGGTGCCCGAAGCATCCACCAACTGAGCGTCCGTCCCATCCTGATTCCAACGGTAGGAATAACCCACCCATTCATTCTGCTCGCGGACCATCAACCGCGTCTCGATCCAATGGCGACTCTCGCTATTCCCCGCCTGCTTCTCAAGCGAAAAACTCTTGATCAAGACCGTGCCATTTGGAAACGTCCAACCCAACTGGTTCTGAAACTCAATACGTGGATCCTCCGATGCATCATCGGGAATCGCAAAGGCTCGCTCTTTGAAAGCTCCATCGCTCCAAAACGGGGAGTTGACCGAATAGGGAATGACCCCTTTGGCATAACGATGCTTGGCGACATCCTCGAAAAGACCGGTTTGACTCAGTAGCCTTGGGAAGCGATCGGAGGTGTCTTCGGCCCGGTTCGGCACAAGCTTAGAAATGCCCTTTCCCAGGTGGTCCGCGATCCAAATCTCGCCATTGCTCATGCTCTCAAAAGACGTGATCGCATGCGGTGAGTCGGCGATCTCACGGGAATCGATGACTCGTGTTCCATCGTGCCAGATCGCCCAGATCTTGCCCGTCGAGTAGTCGCCATAGACATACGCCCCAACGAGGCTTCGATAATCTTCCTGCGAACCACGGTAGACGATTCCACCAGTCAGTGAACGAGCTTGGCTGTGATGGTGGTCCTTGACCGGTGGCACAAATGGCTCCTGACCGCGCTGGCGATTGGCATAGAAGACCGAGGCCCCTTCCATAACACTCCAGCCGTAGTTGGCCCCTGGTTGCACTAGGTAGACCTGCTCCCAGAGATCCTGGCCATTTTGACCCAGCCATATTCGACCCGACTCGGGGTCGGTGGTAATACGCCATGGGTTACGAAGTCCATAGGCCCAAGTTTCCTTGCGAGCCTCCGCTCGATGAAAGAAAGGATTGTCGAGCGGAATGCGATAAGGCTCACTTTCTGTGGATGGTTCAATATCGATTCGCAGAACTTTCGCCGTCAGATGGGTAAGGTCCTGACCTCGCAAATTGATGTCCGAGTCGCTCGTACCATCTCCACTGGTGATGTACAGCATGCCATCGAGGCCGAAAGTGATTGCGGCGCCATTGTGCCCATCACTCGGCCATTCGATGATCACTCGCTGTTGGACGATCCGCATGGATTCGTCGTCCTGTTGAACTTCCAATCGCAGGATACGAGAATGCTTGACCCCCTGGACGCTTTCATTGAGCCCCACAAATACAAAGGGCTTGGCCGGATACTCCGGATGAAAACACAAATCGTAGTGGACGCGATCCGAGTTTGCCTGCTCGATGACGCGATTCGACCACTCATCGCTCCTTTCCTGAGAAGCCAAACGAAGGATTTCCGAAGGTCCATAAGGGGTCTTCTGGGTGATCATCCAAAAGCCGGTCGATTTCGGTTCGGCTCGCAAACAGATCGGATGATCGAACTCGAAACCCAGATCAACCCGTTGTGTCGTGAAAGGAAGCGGAGGCTCCGGAGACCCCTGTACTTTGGAGGTCGTCATCGGAACGCGATCCGAAGGTGGTCCCAAAAACCGGATTTCGCTAAATTCTTCGTGCCGATGGAAGGAGGGTTGTGTCAACGCAGCAGTGCTTGTCAAGACAGGTGCATCGGTGGATCGATCGTAATCGTAGCGGCACAGTGAATAGGTCCATGAATCACCCGGTCCAGGCCCGCCGCCGGTTCGATGGAAGTCCTTCCATGCTATCTTGAATTCCACCTGCCAACTGCGATCGGCATCGGTCCGATCCTCAAGCGTGCCATCGATTTGAACCGAGCTTTGGAAATCGAAAGTATCCGCGGATTTGTAAATCGCATAAGCTTTGGGAACTCGCTCGGGAATATACAGATCCATTTGCGTGTTGGCAGGGGTGACATGGAATTCGTAGTATCCTGGTCTGTCTTTTGAAGGTTTCAAAAAGAGCTCAAAGCAATCGTCCAGCCACGTCTGCTCATCACGCTCCTTGATCGTCCCTTGGATGTCATTGTCGGTGAGCTTAGCCCATACATAGAGATACTCCTTGTCCCAAACCATTTTTGCTTGCGTGGGGATGGAGTCGCCAGAGGCAATCGGAGCTGTTTTCGAATCGCTCGCAAGCCAGGATGCTCGGAAGTTGCTGATCGTCACTGCATGCTCCCAACAGGGTTCGTCGGCCAACCCATCGATCTTCGGCGGCGTGCTTGCCCAGCGGCATGTGTAGAGCGACGCGTCGGGCAAAGCCGGCCCGCTGGGGCCTTGCGCCGAGCCAATGAGCCCCAAGACAAGCACGCACAGAAGGCAACAAACAGCACGAAGTGTCATGGGAATCAGCTAATCGTTGAACGGACTTTTCCGCTGCATCCGTAATTTCCAGGAGCAATCGATCGACTCTGTCAAAAGTCAAGCAATGACGAGCCAACCGCCCTGCTCGCAGCGATACTGTAACAAATCCGCTTCAACTCTGCAAAAAATCCGCCCCAACAGCAGACTACTTGGATTAGCTCCGTGTGGCCGAGTGCTGTTCCCACCAACCATCGTGACCACCGGCGTCGCTTGGCATCGCCATGGGTTTTCGTTCGGATTCGGTCCAGACAAAGTTAGGCTCAGGGGCCGATGTCGCTTCGCGATTTTCCAAGTTCGCCGGGAACTCGGCGGGCTTATACTGATCCATCGCATCCCATTCCTGCCCTGTCCAATCTTGATCGGCCCACTCTTGTTCAAACCAAAGAGGCACCGCATCGACGAGCGGCTCATCGGACACCTTGGCGATTTTAGGCTCGCCGAGCACCTTGGCGATTTTTGGCTCTGCCAGCGGCTCCTGTTTTGCGACCACACGGGTCCGTGCCGGTAGCAAAATCGGATCGGGCTCTTGTGGCAAAGCAGCAGGCTGCACGGGAGCTTCCATAGCCGTTTGAGCTTCTTGGACTTCGATGATAGCAGTCGGTTTCGAATCGATGACCCTCTGTGGGGTTGGCTCAGGATTGTAGACTTCCGCTACCCCGGCTTGACCCTGCATGGGCAAGACTCGAACTTGCACACCGATCGAATCGAACATTCGCATGATATGCTCGTGGCAGGTGAACATGACGACTTGATGTCCCAAGGCGGCGAAATCTCGGAGCACTTTCGCTGCGCTCGTCGCGCGGATCGTGTCGAAGTTCACCAGGACATCATCGAGGACCAGAGGCAGTGTAGCTCCACGTCGCGAATAAGCTGCCGCGAGGGACAATCGCAAGGAGATGAAGACCGCTTCGCGGGTTCCTCGGCTGAGGACTTCCAAAGGCAAACTTTGTCCCTTGTCGTTGTCGATCCTCAGTGCATTCTTACCCAAGGGTGTCCAAACACGCACGTACTTGCCCTCGGTCAACTGTTTGAGAAATGCCGAAGCTTCCCGAAGTGTTTCTGGCTGTCTTTCGCTCTCGTAGATCTCGCAGACTTTCTCAAGCATGCAGGTGGTAAATCCGAGTGTGCGCCAATGATCGGCGCAGAGTTCGATCTGTCGCTCCAGACTTGCCAGTTCGAATTTGGCTTCTGCCAACCGTCGATCCCCTGCGAGCGTTTTCATCTCCTGATTGATCTCTCCTTGGCGCAACTGCAATTGTCCGATCCTTTCGGCACCGCCGCTCGAGCGAAGCGTCAGTGTTTCCCAACGTTTCTCGAGTTCGTGGTGTGGAGTGTTTTGCAGCATCCGTTGGATAGAATCGTAGGAGACATGGTTGCCCAGTGTCGAGCGAATGCGTTCGTCGAGCGACGCGATCTGCGACTCGAGTTTCATATGCTCTTGCTTGCGGGTCAGCAATTCTTCGAGTTGTTCGAGCGATTCGACGCCGATTTCGGCCAGATAGCTCTGCCTCGAACTGATCAGACGTTCAACATTTCGACGAATCCCCTTTTGCTTCTTCAGCAGCTCTTCGTCTCGGGACTTTAGCTCCTTGCGCTGTTTTAAATATTGCTTTTGCTGTGCAAGTGCATTCATCAATTGCTGCAATCGCTGCTGCGGTACCTCGACGGAACTGTTGTTTTCGCGGGTCGACTCCCGCGTCAATTCCTTGGTGTCTCTTGAAGAGGAAATCTCCTTGCGAGACGTGGGGGCGACCCCATCGGGTGATGCCATCGCGACTTGCATCTGGGTATGGAGTGCGTCGAGCTTTTGCAGGGAGCTGACCAGTTCGATTCGCCTTTGGGATAGCTCGTCGGACTGCGTGCTGAGTTTCTTTCGAGTGATCAGCAACGATTCGTAACCTTCGGCTAGAATCCTCAGGCTCTTTGGGGAGAGAGACTCGGCGAGTCCGAGCTGATGCAGGGTTTTCTTCCAGGCGATCCTCGCCGTTTTGAGGCCATGGATCGCGTCGGCTGCCTGTTTGCGCGCCGTGTTGTATCTGGCTTTTGCGGCTGCCTGATTGTGGTAGATCGGCAAATAGGATTCGCATTCGCTCAATTCATGCTCGGCTTGTCTGAGTTGTTGTTCGAGCGAAACGTTGGGTTCAGGGAGCGATCCGATCAATTCCTGCTTTTCATGTTCCGTCTTGCGGATCTGCATCACGAGGGTATCGAGTTGCGTTTCGACGTCGGTGATTTCACCTTCCATCCCCTTTTCCATCGACTTCCACCACAGATAAGTCGCTACCAAGATGATCATTCCAAGAACGGTCATCAGGACACCTGTGTTTTGGGTGTCGGGGGACTGCAACTGGATGGCTCGGGCTGTGGCAGGTAGGTTGGCGTTGTTGTACCAACCAAAGAAGTTGTTCAATCCCGAGATCAGCATGAATGCGCCGATGAAAAACGGGATCGCCAGCATGATCACGCGTTCCCATGAGAATCCATCATCGCTCTCAAGATCGATCGTGTCGCCTTCGAGTTCCTGGCGATGCGAACCTAGCTTTTGCAATCGCTCATCGACTTGCTGGTATTTTCGGATCGATTGGATGCGATCGCTGGCCTTCAGAATGGAGGCCTGGAGATCCTCCGAATCACGGGTTTGGAGAAATCCACCGATCTCATTTTGCAGTCGCTCGATCTCCCTTTTCTCGGTCTCGACACGCTCCTTGGCTTGCTTGAGGCGGGTCTGCTGCATTCGAACATCACGCGCAGGTCCTGCCAATTGACTGATCGCAGGACGGCTCAAATCCGGTAAACTCGACAGTCGCCGATCGTTGAGCAGGGCCTCTTGGTCCGCGTCGCTAAGTCCAAGGCGTTTTGCATCTTCGACGAGCTGTTCCTGAGTTTGTAGGTGCTCCGACTCGAGTCGTTGAATTTGTTTTTGAAGTTGAGTGATCCATGGTCCCTGTTCGGCCGCCGACTCGATCTTGCTCGAAAGCCCCAAAATATTCCGGTTCAATGGGAGTGCATCGGCCTGCTTGCGCAGGGACTGGCGCTCCAGGACGACCGATTGAGTTTGCTGGCGTTTCTGATCGATCTGAGATTGCAACTCGAGAAGCTTCACCCGCGAATCCTCTTGCAGATCGATTCGTGCATGGACTTGGGTAAGCTTCTCTCGAAGCGCATCACGCTGTTGCCAAGGTTCGCGTACCTGCATCGCCGTTTCGACAGTTCGGGATTCCAGATCCCACTGCTCGATACGTTGCTTGATTTCCTCGATCTCATTTTGTTGGTTGCGGCGGACCGAAGCCAGTTCGCCCCAGCGTCGGCCTCGCAGAGTCAACTGTTCGATCTCATCGCGAAGCTTCTCACGCTTAGACTGCATCGACTGCAGTTGCGCGCTTTCCTCCGAATACGAGGCGATGGAGGTCCTTGCGGTTCGAAGCTGACGAATGACATCGACCAACGAAACCCGATCGAGTCCACTCGATAGCTTGTACAATTCGTCGGCCGCTGCGGTATCGTCTAATGTGCTGAGTTCCTGAAGTTCTCGAAGGCCGATAGCAAAGACATTCGTGAAAATCGACTCGTCGACGTTTCCAAGCAGCGAGGTAAGTCGATGCTGACCTTGGGTGATTCCATCGGAACTCGTGACGGTCAATTGCCCGAACACGCTCGAATCGTTGAGCGTCGCTCGACGGGCAATCTCATAGCCACCTCCCGGACCCGATACGCGCATCGCACCACCGGGCTTGCCTCCGTAAACGGGGGGCAAGTACCGGGCGCGTCGTTCTGCAGTGAACCCATAGAACATCGTCCGCAGGAAGTTCATCAAGGTCGTTTTGCCAGCTTCGTTCGGTCCATAAAAAACCGTCATGCCCTCGGGCATCGAATCGACGCTCAACCCACTCCAAACTCCGAAACCATCGATTTGTACGTCGCGAATCTTCATCCTCGGGTCCCTCCGAATCTCCTAATAGGAGCCATCAAATCCACTTTGTGCCCTCGGAGCATGTCCACTCCCAAGAGCGTTGCTCGATCCAATGCCGCACCGGTAACTCCTGGTGCATCGTCGATCAGTAGTTGTTGCCAAGCCGCTGTGCCTGGGGTCTCCGACTCCAAGAGCGGCTTGAGGTTTAAATGCTGTCCATGCGTCTTGCGTTGCTCCTGAGAGGTTCTCAGGAAATCGCCGAGTATGGTGTCCTCCTCCTGCCACTTGGCAGGATAAGCCTTCGGTGAGCGAACCTCGATGTCCGTCGACCAGACACTGCAGGCTCCATGGCTATACTCTCGCCTTAGCCAACCGAGAATCTCGTCGATCGCCTCAGGACCTACCATCGAGGTATTCTCCAGGTCAAGTTCCACTCGCCAGCGGACGATCAAATGCCTTGTGCCATGCTCGCTCTGGAGCCTGGAAATACGTTTGGTCATAAGCTCACGTATGTCGCGACCCATCGCAAGGTCCTCGACATCGAGCGTCTGCGTGATGTAACGGAAGTAATCGCAGTCGCTCGCAGCGATCTGCGCATCGTGGGTCCCATCGACTTCGACCGTCCAAAAGCCATGAGCGCCCTCTTCATCAAATCCACGACCCTGAGGGGTTCCGCAGATTCGCATGTGAGGCGCCTCGCCATGGAGCGTTTTTCGAGTGTGGTCGTTGCCGATTGCCCAAAAATCAATGCGTTCGCTCAGAAGCGATTCGCGGTCGGCATGGCCATGAGCCAGCGCGATGACATAAGTCCCATCGGCATCGCATTGGAATTCCGCCGAGCGGATCGATTCCCGGCCGTCATTGGATCGACCTAGGATTGTGGCCAGTGCCGAGCCATTGCGACGGAACACGACCGATTCGACTTCTTTTTTGGAAAAATAGTGAACATTCGCAGGAAGCGATACGGCTTCGGGCCAGCGCTCCGGATCATCGACCGAGCCACCGGCCCAATAAACCAAGATATTGCGTTGAGCGAGCCGTTCGAATTGATCGAGCAGGAATGCCGGCCCTGCGGCTCCGGTCGAAATCGGGTTAAGAAGATCCCCTGCGAGCAGAACGAAATCGACGTTCTCGATCAGAGCCGACTCGAAGAAGGCTTCGGCGGCCTTCCAAGGTGCATCGACAAGGGCGGCTTTGAGATGTTCCGGGATATCGGTCAGATCCTGCATAGGCCTTTCCAAATGAAAGTCACCTGAGTGCAAAAACCGAATAGATTCCTTCCCCATGGACCACCCTCCTTTAGTGGAACTAGAAAAACTGGATCGAGGCGGGAGTTTAGTGGAAATGGAGAGTTTGAATCAATGCCGATTTTGCGCTTGGTGCCGCAAGGGGCGGATCCGACGGATTAGACGCGTCGGGCAGCGGAACCGGGTGCCTGGCACCTGGGGGAACCCTGCACCTGAAGGAAACCTCGGGGAATGCTAGCAAACCGAGGCAGCGGCAGTGGGTGCCTTGCACCTGCCATTTGCCTACATACGCTGAGTCAAAACACCATATCCTTCCCTGGCTGTTTCCCTTTGCGTTCTTTGCGCCTTTGCGGTGAGACTCAAGATCCCTTTCGAGCCGTCGACCAGCGGGGTGCGATCTACGACGTCGAGATGCAGTTGTCGACGCATCCTAAGGCTGCCAGCGCCGATTGTGTCGGTCGAGATTGTCAATCCGATCGTCTGGAAAGAGTTCGAGGCGGATAAACTGTCGATTCTGGACATTCTGGCGATTGACAACGCGGACCGTAGGCTCAACGTAGAAGTGCAGCGAACCAAGTCCTCCTGGCTACCGCAACGCCTGACGTATTACTCAGCGACTCAGGATGCCCGGCTGAAATGGGAACTCGA
>Ga0315902_10007291_pt1 | contig 15145 bp, 4 predicted proteins | sample LakEriMetagenome_9_FD_203523 | JGI IMG/M metagenome (GOLD analysis project Ga0315902, IMG submission 203523) | Freshwater fungal communities from buoy surface, Lake Erie, Ohio, United States - Buoy 12 MA117 | ecosystem: Environmental > Aquatic > Freshwater > Lake > Lake biofilm | place: USA... | reverse complement strand
CAGAATCCGTTCTCGCCCAGAATCCGTTCTCGCCCAGAATCCGTTCTCGCCCAGAATCCGTTCTCGCCCAGAATCCGTTCTCGCCCAGAATCCGTTCTCGCCCAGAATCCGTTCTCGCCCAGAATCCGTTCTCGCCCAGAATCCAATCTCCACCAGCCAGCCAGCGCGCCTATGAACACACGCCCCGTCTTTTTCCGAGTCTCCCGCAATCGCAGGAAAGCCGCATCCGCCCCATCCATGCGTCCGAAAGCGCTCTCGGGTTCGATTGCAAAATATTCCCGCGGGCTCGCGCTCTCCGCGCTCGCGCTCATCGGCGCCAGCCAGGCTCCCGGCGAGATATACTATTGGGATTCCAACACCACCACTGGAGGCTTCGGAAACACGACCGGTGTGTGGGGAAGCTCCAACTTCCTGAACACGGACATCACAGGGGGCGCGGGGGGCTCTTTTTTCACGGCCACAACAAACGCGGACACCCTCAACTTCGGCACCGCCACGCTGAACTACGCACAGGCCTCTGTCACTGTTTCGGGGGATGTTGCTGCCAGCAGCATTGTTTACGGGGCCGGGCAGACGACCGGCATCACGATCAGTAGCGGTACCAGCATCACCCTGGGAGACGGAACTCCGGGCAATGGTGGAATTACGTTGAATAGCGGAACCGGCGCTCAGACGATCAGCACCCCCATCATACTGAACAACAGCCAGTCGTGGACCAATAACAGTTCCTCAAATCTGACCATCTCCGGCACCGTGGCCGGCGCGGGCGCGGGCGGCCAAACGCTCACAAACAACGGTTCGGGGACGAATTTCGTCTCGTTGTCCGGCGCCTTGCAATCCACCGTGGGCAAAATCGTGCAAAACAGCGCCACCTCCACTCTCTCGCTGCGAGGCGTAAGCACCGGCTTCACCGGCAACGTTGAAATCCTGAAGGGCACGCTACGCATTGGCAGTCACGGAGACAATCTCGGCACCGCCGCCGGCCAGGTGGCCCTCGGGGCTTCCTCCGGCTCCGACGCAGCCACGCTCGAGCTAATCGACAACTCCAGCGTAACCTATGCTGCCAAGCCGATCGTCCTTGGGACCACCGCGGGAACGCTGACGATCCGTATCAGCGATAGCGTCGGCACGAACACCCACATCCTCACCGGCGCGATCTCAGGCAACAACCACCTGACGCTCGAAAACGCGGTCGGTAACGACAATCTCACTTTCAACACCGGAGGAATCAACAACACCGGCACGATCACCCACATCGGCGTCGGCACGGGCGACCTGACCATCAACTCGGTCATCGGCCTCGGCGTCACCGGCGTGATCCAGAACAGCGCGACCTCGAGAATGGTCCTCTCCGGCGCCAACACCTACACCGGCGGCACGACGATCAATCGCGGCACGCTCACGTTGAATCGGCAGACCGGTTCACTCACAGCCACATCGCTTACCTTTGGCGGCAGTGGCACCTTCAATATGGACAACGTGGGGGCCAGCGGAGCCCTCACGCAGTCGCTCGGCGCGCTCAACCTCAACGCCGGGAATGGCACGGTGCAGGTCACCCGCACTGCGGCCCAGGATCAGTTGATCACCTTCGCCTCCCTCGCGGCCCGGGCCACCGGGGCGACCGGCAATTTCGTGACCGGCGGCACACCCTCGGCCACCAACGGCATCAAACTCACCAGCACGTCCAACGCACCGCTGTCGACCGGCGGGTCCGCTCCGAACGACCGTAACAATCCGGGCTTCTTCTTCGGGGGCACGGAATACGCCCGTTACGACACGGGCGGCTACTTCCGGGCGCCGACCTACGGCACCGACACCAATGCCCTCGCCACCATCGGCGCCAGCGGCTCGGGTCTCCCCGGCATCGACGCCACCAAGGACGTCAAGATCACCGGCGCCATCACCGGCCAGACCGTCGCCTCGGTGAACACCATCAACCTGGGGGCGAACAACTTCACGATATCGTCCGGCATCCTCAGCGTGAACGGGCTGCTTTCCACCGGCACCCTGGCGTTCGGCGGCGGCACGATCCAGCCCACCTCCTCGGGGGGCGAAATCGTCGTCAACACCAATGCCGGCACGCTGACCCTCAGTTCCACCATCCAGAACAACACGACCGCCAGTTCCCTGACCAAGACCGGTGCCGGCACACTGATCCTGTCGGGCACCAACACGGGCCTCACCGGCACGACGTATGTCAACCAGGGCACGTTGCAGTTCAATAGCACCGCCAGCATGCCTCTCGGCACCACGATCGTTCAAAGCGGCGCGACTTTACTGATGGCCGCAAACCTTACGAGAAACGTCACCTTGAACGGCGGCACACTGTCGGCCAATACCTCTGATGTGACGTATACTTCAGGCACGATAACCTTGACCGCCGATTCGACCTTCAGCGGCGGCGCAAAAAATCTCATCTGGGACAATACCGCCGTGATTGACACCGGCGCCGGTTATACCGCCACCTTTATTTCCTACGGGCTCCGCAACTCAATTACTGCCCTGACTCTAAATACAAGTCCCCTCATCAGGGGCAGTGGCGGCATTATTCTGGCTAGTGGCGGCGGAGTTTATGACCTTAACAACACTAACACTTATACCGGGCCGACTCGGATTACCAATACACCTACGCTCCAGCGGGTCGGTTTCAACACCATCGGGAACGTTGGCGGCGGGGCCAGCAGCTTTGGCGCGCCGACGACGGTTGCCAACGGGACAATCACGCTCGGCAGCGGCGCGAATCAAAACACGATGAGTTATATCGGCGTGGGCAGCACCACCGACCGCGTGATTGACCTCGCCGGCACCACCGGGGGCATCACGATCGATCAATCGGGATCGGGCAACCTCAAGTTCACGAGCAACTTCACCGCCAGCGGCGCAGGGATCAAGACGCTGACATTATCCGGTCCCAACGCCGGGACGGGTGAAATCGCCGGGGTCATCCCGAACAACAGCGGCACGAACACGACCGCGATCTCCAAGACGGGCGCCGGCATCTGGATTCTCAGCGGCAACAACAACTACACCGGCGCGACGGCGGTTAGCGCCGGCACGCTGTTCCTCACAGGCAATAACCTCACCTCTGGCGTGACCACCAGCACCAGCGGCACCGCCGTGGTTGCCCGCAGCGCGACCGCGCTGGGCACCGGGAGCGTCACCGTGGCGACGCAAACGAACCTGACCTATAACGCCGCGACGGACACGCCGTTGTCGATCGCCGGCACGCTGGGCATCACTGGCGGCACCTTGACCACCATCGGCGCGTCCATCGGTTCGACCACCACCAGCGCACGCATCAACGTCGCAGGCAATGCGACCACAACCGCTGCCGGCATCAGAGTGAACATCTACGGAAACAGCTTCAGCGGGACGACGGGGACTTACACGCTGGTTCAGGGCAATGGCGGCTCAAATACGCTGAGCAGCGCCACCTATACCCTCGGCACCGTCTATAACGCCACGAACTTTACGGTTGGTACGACGATTGGCAGCACCACCGGGACGGTTACTGCGGCCATCACCGCGGCCACGCCCTTGAGCGGGACGGTCTATTGGCGCGGGACTGGCACGGCCGGAATCTCCCGGGTCTGGGCCGCCTCGAATGGCCTCGTCGGCTCGCCCGATAGCAACTGGACCGCGACCAACGGCGGTTCCACGCCTACGGTGCTGGTGCCAGGCAGCGGGGTGGATGTGGTCGTTTCGAGTTCCGCCCTCAACTTCAGCGGGACGCCCGTCGGCACAACGCTGGGGTCCGACATGTCGATCAAAAGCCTGACGATCAGCGACCCCAGCTTCGGCCTCGGCCTGAACGCGGATGGCTACAAGCTGACCATCGGGAATGCGGCCGGCATCACGCAGACGGCCACGTCGGCGGGCAGCGTCATCGCCGCCGATGTCGCCCTGGGCGCCAGCCAGAGCTGGACGAACAATTCGGCGAGTTCCCTGATCATCAGCGGGAACATCAGCGGCGCTTTTGCCATCACCAAGCTGGGCACCGGCACGCTGGTCCTCAGAGGCAACAGCACTTACGCGGGCACCACCACCGTGAGCGCCGGCGTCCTGAACATCCAGAGCGACGCCGCCCTGGGCTCCACGGCCGGCGTCACCAGCATCACGAGCGGCGCCGCGCTACAAATTCAAGCTCAAGCCCCGCTGTCAACCCAACAGGGCACCTTGTCGGTGGGGGCCGAGGCACTCACGATCAACGGCACGGGCTATAACAACGACAATACCGGTGCCCTTCGCAACATCGCCGGCACGAATTTCTATGGCGGCACGGTGACGCTCGGGAGCGCGTCGCGCATCAATTCCGACGCCAACACGCTCACCCTCACCGCGGCCAACAGCATCACTGGCACGCAGAACCTGACTCTGGGCGGCGCCGGCAGCGGTGCCGTCAACGGGACGATCACCACCGGCAGCGGGACGCTCACGAAGGACGGCCTCGGCGCCTGGACCCTCTCGGGCGCGAACACCTACACGGGCGCCACGACCATCAACGGCGGCACGCTCCAAGTCGGCAACGGCACGGCCGGCAGCCTGAATAGCACCACCGGCACGGCCTTGACCTTCGGCAACAGCGGTTCGTTCATCGTCAGCGAGGCCAGCGGCGTCAGCCAAGGGATGGGCGCACTCACCTTCAGCGTCGGCAGTGGCAACGTCACCTCCGTCAACAACGGCGGCACGAGTTCGCTCACCTTTTCCTCGCTTGCGGCCCGCCCGGTGGGCGCGACGGGGAACTTCGTTCTTTCCGGCGGCACGGCCGGTACGCCGGGCACGCCAAGCGGAGGCGTGCTCGGAACCAACAACATCGTTCTCACGACGGGAGCGACGGCCAGTCAGTTGATCGACCGCGGCTTCTTCTACAACGGCTCCGCCTATGCCGCGTACGACGCGGCCGGCTTTGTCCGCGGCCTCGCCTACGGCACAGACACCAACGCCCCGGCCGCCATCGGCGGGGGCGGCAGCCTCGGCGTGAATGACGCCACCCAGAACGTCCGGATCGCCGGCAACATCACCGCCCAGGGCACCGCCTCGGTGAACACCATCAACCTGGGGGCAAACGCCTTCACGATATCGTCCGGCATCCTCAGCGTGAACGGGCTGCTTTCCACCGGCACCCTGGCGTTCAGCGGCGGCACGATTCAGCCCACGTCCTCCGGGGGCGAAATCGTCATCAACACCAATGCCGGCACACTGACCCTCAGTTCCACCATCGCGAACAACTCGACCGCCAGCACCCTGACCAAGACCGGAGCCGGCATACTTGCCCTGACTGGGAACAACACGGGTCTCACCGGCACGACTTATGTCAACCAGGGCACGTTGCGGCTCGATAACAACGCCAACAGCATGCCTGCCGGCACCACGATCGTTCAAAGCGGCGCGACTCTGCTGATGAACACAGGCGCTACGTTCACCGGAAACGTGACCCTGAACGGCGGCACGCTGTCGGGCAATGGCGCAGCCGATATGATATTTGCGGCCACGGTGACCTTGACCGCCGATTCGACCATCAGCGGTGGCGGTAAAAATATCTTCTGGAACAACAGCTCCGTGATCGACACCGGCACCGGTTATACCGCCAACTTTATTTCGGGCGCGTTCCGCACCAATTTTTCAGGTCCCCTGATCATCGGCAATGGCGGCATTATTCTGGCTGCTGGCAGCGCCCAACAAGGACCCATACTCGGGAGGCCCAGCACTTATACCGGGCCGACTCGGATTACCAACGCAAGCCAAGCGGTCACTTTCAACACCATCGGGAACGTTGGCGGCGGGGCCAGCAGCTTTGGCGCGCCAACGACGGTTGCCAACGGGACAATCACGCTCGGGAGCGGCACGAATCAAAACACGATTTCTTATACCGGCACGGGCAGCACGACCGACCGCGTGATCGACCTTGCCGGCACCACCGGGGGCATCACGATCGATCAATCGGGAACGGGCAACCTCAAGTTCACCAGTAATTTCACCGCCAGCGGCGCAGGGAGCAAGACGCTGACGCTGCAAGGTGGCGGCACGGGTGAAATCGCCGGGGTCATCCCGAACAACAGCGGCACGAACACGACCGCGATCTCCAAGACGGGCACCGGCATCTGGATCCTCAGCGGCAATAACACCTACACCGGTACAACAGGCGTCGGTACAGCATCACTCGCCGGCGGCACGCTGTTCCTCACTGGCAATAACCTCACCTCTGGCGTGACCACCAACGGCACTATCTCCACTGCCGCCGTAATCGCCCGCAGCGCGACCGCGCTGGGCACCGGGAACGTCACCGTGGGGACGGCAACGAACCTGACCTATAACGCCGCGACGGACACGCCGTTGTCGATCGCCGGCACGCTGGGCATCACCGGCGGCACCACGACCACCATCGGCGCGTCCATCGGTTTGACCACCACCAGCGCGCGCATCAACGTCACGGGTGCGGCGACGATCAGCAATGCCGTGCACACCGTGAACATCTATGGAAACAGTTTTAGCGGCGGCGCCGGAACCTATAACTTGATCACCGGCGGCGCGGGGAGTTCCTTGAATCCTGCGACCGTTCCTACGCTCGGCAAGGTCTTCAATAACACCAACTTTACCGTCAATACCACAGGGGGCGACGGCGGAACTTCAGCATTTGTGCGCACCCCCACCACTCTGGGTGTCGTCATCAGCAGTGCCACTCCCCTGACCGCCGGCGATGTCTTCTGGAAGGGCGGACTTGCGGGTGCCACGGGGGTCTGGTCGGCGTCGAACGGCACCACCCAGAGCAACTGGCAGGTGACCGATACAGTAGACCAGCCGCTTGCGCCCAACTCAACGAACGACCTGGTCTTCTCCACCGCGACTTCCCCCGGCACAATGGTCGGCATGACCTTGGGCTCGGACATGTCGGTTCGGACTTTGACGATCAACAACACTGCCACCGCCTTCGGACTGCTTGCCGACGGATACACTCTGACCATCACACCGGCGAGTTCCGCTGCCGGCATTACCATCGGTAGCAGTGTCCTGGCCAGTACATTCGCCGCGAATGTGGCACTCGGTGCCAGCCAAACGTGGACGAACAATTCGGTCAATTCCCTGACCGTCAGCGGGAGCGTCAGCGGCAACTTTGACATCACCAAGCAGGGCACCGGCACGCTGGTCCTCAGCGGCAACAACACTTACGCGGGCACCACCACCGTGAGCGCCGGCATTCTGAGCCTGGGCAATAGCGCGGCACTGCAGAACAGCGCACTGAACACGACCAACAGCATAGCGGGTGACACGAACAACGGCCTCAGGACCACGGTGACGACCCTGACCCTGGGCGGCCTCACCGGCAACAAAAACTTTGCCGCCAGCGGGGGGGTCTTCACGAGCACTACGGGGGGTTACAGCGGCGTGACCGCACTCACGCTCAATCCCGGCACCGGCGCCACCCCCAGCTACTCCGGCATCATCGCCGACGGAGCGACGGGCATGACGGTCACCAAGAGCGGTTTGGGCACGCAAACCCTGAGCGTAGCCAACTCCTACACCGGCGTCACCACGATCAGCAATGGCATCCTTGAAGTCACTGCCAACAATGCCTTGGGCACCAACGCCGCAGGCACCACCGTCGCCAATGGCGCGACGCTGAAGCTGACGAACGCGACCTACAGCACTGCCGAGGGGCTCACCATCAATGGCACGGGCCTGAGCAGCGGCGGCGCCCTGGCGAGCAGCGGGACGACCACCTTTGCCGGCCTGATCACGGCAGCCACCAGCGCCACCATCAATGCAATCAGCGGCACTTTGGAACTGAGCGGCGGTCTGGTGAAGAACGGCACCACGCTCACCTTCACCGGCGCGGGAGCGTTCACGATCTCAAGCGTGATCAGCGGGGCCTCGGCCAATTCCGACCTCGCCGTGGATGCCACGACCGTCACGCTGACCGCGGCGAACACCTACAACGGCCCGACGACCATCACCAATGGAGGCACGCTGATTGCAAACGCCCTCGGAGCACTCCCGCTGTCGCCACGCAGTGCGGTGAGCTTCACCGGGACTGGTACTTCGGCCCTCAACTTGGGCGCGAACCAGTTTGTGGCCTCGCTGACTTCAGTAGGAGCCGCGACCGTGGCGCTCGGCTCAAACACGCTCACCGTCGGTATTACGGGTGGTCCCGACACCACCTTCGCGGGAAGCATCACGGGCGCCGGTAACCTCACCAAGGACACAAACAGCAAGCAAGTCCTCAGCGGCGCGAACGGCTACACCGGCACGACCACGGTGAGCGCCGGCACACTTGAAGTCACCGGCACGCTGAGCGGGACGACGGGAGTCACGGTGAACACCAGCGGCACATTGCTGCTGAACAACGCTGCGACGCCAGCGATCAATTCGGCCGCTCCGGTGACTTTGGACGGTGGTGCCATAAAAATGAGCAGTTCGGTGACTGGGCAGGCCCAGAGTTTTGGGGCTTTGACACTGAGTGCCAGTTCGACGCTGGATTTCGGAACCCATGCCAGCGCAGGAAACACCTTCAACTTTAGCACATGGATAACGCACACCTCGGGGAGCTCTGCTCTCACCATCGATAATTGGACGGGGACGGAAAATACTCTCGGCGCAACTGGCACTGATGACCGATTGATCTTCACTGGTCTCGCTTCTACTTTCCTGGGCCAATTTGGTCCGAACGACATCATATTCACTGGCCACGGTCCGGGATATGACGCGATTCAATTCGGCGGGCAGTTTGAGATCGTCCCCGTGCCGGAGCCCGCGACGACGGCCCTCATCGGCAGCATCGCACTGTGCGCCCTCGTCGGCTACCGCGAGCGCCGCCGCTTCACCGGCCTCGGCAAGCGCACGGCAGCCCGCAAGTAGGTTTCTGCCAAACGAAGCCAATTGGGCGTGATTGAAACCGGGTTCAGCGCGACTCAGGCCAAAGGCCTGAATCAAGCCAGCCCTGGTGCGTAATTCGACGCAGATCAATGGCCCGAAGGGCCAGCGGAAATCAATGGCCCGAAGGGCCAGCGGAAATCAATGGCCCGGAGGGCCAGCGGAAATTAGCCGGTGGCGCGAGCCACCGGATCCGCCGAAAGGTCGAACGCGCCCCGGAGGGTGCGCCGGAAATAGCCCGGCTCGCACCGCCACCTCCGGGGCGGATTCCGTTTTGGACGAGGTCCGGTGGCTCGCGCCACCGGCTAATTTCCGTTGGCCCTCCGGGCCATTCCGCAGGAGTCCGGAAGTTCGAGGGAGGCTATGCTTTTAATTGAACCGCTCTAGCCTGTCATACCAGCTTTCAGAATTAACGGGACGAATGGGATGCAGAGCGGCGTGCATGGGGAGCGCGCGCGCCTCGCGTGCCGTGCCGTGCGCCCCGCGCGGCACACCGGGCGTCCACAGGCATTCGGAACGCCTTGGGTCGCCGCGTGTATTCCGCGAGGGCGCGGAATACGGCACGCGAGGCGCGTGCGCTCCCCCAACCACGCCATCCTGCTTTTTCAGCCCTTATCCTGAATCCGGGGATGGAGGCAAAGGAATGGGGGCAAGGGAATGAATGCCAGAATCTTGCGGGAAGAATCACGCTCACCCATCGGGTGACGCGTCCGGAATTCGTAACCTCTGCTTCCCCATTCCTTTGCCCCCATTCCTCTGTCATCCATTTCCGTTTTTAAGCTTATTCCCAGTCTCCTTATCTCTGAAAGATCGTATCACTTTATTTTGGCGTTGCTTTGCGTTGAGCTTGGGTCGGGGCCCACTGGCCTTGCGCAGCAACAGTGCCGCCGGGCCTTTCTTCTTGTACGCGCGCAACCACCGGTAGATGGTGGTGCGGCACAATCCCAACGAACGCATGACTTCGCTGGGCCGCTCGCCGTCCTCGACCACCCGCCGCACCGCAATCACGCGGAGTATTTGTCAGTATGGGTGGCCAATCCTCATGCGGATAGACGCCATTAACCCGCCTTGGTTCAGCTTGACCCCGATGGGCGGATTCTTGCCCGCTCTGCGCCGCAGGCACGAGGCCTACGGGCGTGTCGCTGAGCTTTTGGCGTTCCCTCCACGATGGCTTGCCACGCTCATAGCATTGCGCAGGCCCGCAAGACGGTTTCGGCCACGAGCAATTCGTCGTCCAGCGAAACGGATAATGGACGCTCGCCCCTCACGGCGGCGGCAAGTTCGGCGAAGTCGCCTTCGTAACGCTGGTAGGCGGGCAGGGGAACGTTCTGCGTGCCCTTCTTGTACGGACCGGCAGACTTGGCAAGGTCGAGGGTGAGCGTGGGCGGCTCGATGGGCTGCAGCGTGGCGGTGCCGTTCGTGCCGAGCACCTCGAAGGAGCGCGGCGGAGCGCCGCCGGGCTGGAGCGCGGTGTTGATGAGGACCGCCGTGGCCCGGTCGTATTCGAGCACGGCAACATTGTTATCCTTGAGCGAGTCGGCAAACTTGCCGTGGTGTCGCACGAAAGGCGACACGGCCTTGGGCTTGCCGAGCAGACGCACGGTGGCGTCCACGAGGTGTGAACCCAACTCGAACATGGAGCCGCCCTCGAATTCGCCCCACTCGGGCCGGCGCGCAGGCGCGAGGTTGTTGCTGATGTAGCCGCGCACCAGAAACACGTCGCCCAGCCAGCCTTTACGCATGGCATCGAAGATGGCGGTGAAACCGGGATTGTAGCGCCACATGAAGCCGGTTTGCAGGAGGAGCTTCTTCTCACGGGCCAGCGCGACCAATTCACGCATCTCGGCGAGCTTCGTGGCGGGCGGCTTCTCCAGATGGACATGCTTGCCCGCCTTTAGCGCCAGCAGGGCGTGCGACGCGTGATCGCGCACATCGGATTCCACGGCCACAACCCTCGCGCGGTGGAAGAGTTCATCCTGTGAGATGAGCTTTGCGCCGAGTTTCTCGCAGCCGGCGCGTCCGGAGTCGGTGCTGTCACACACGCCCACGAACTCCCAGTCTGGCGAGCTCATGGCGAGTTTGATTTTTTCCGGCCCGTGCGAATATGTCGCGCCGAGAAAGCCTATCGGAATGCGGCGGGAAGCGTCGGCGGCGCGCATGCCAAGCGGGGTGGAGAGGACGGCGGTCGCCGTCGCGGCGGTGGAGAGGAATTCTCGTCGGTTCATAAAAGTTACTGACTGCACGAAATTGCTTTCGCGCCCGCCGCACCGGGAACCATCAGAGCGGGGATCGGCACCGGCGAGAGAAGCTGTGTCGGCTGAGGGAACCGCGGAATATTGGCGAGAACAGGAGGATGCCGAAAAGACATTTATGGGAATCAATCGTTTTCATGGCGGAGAGGGGTCAATGGGGCGGATTGGTGCGTTTTGCGGCAGCGAAGGCAAGCTCTTACTATGTCTGACACTGTATTCTGTATTCTTGAATCCATCCTTCCCGCCCTCCTCCTGACCTCCGCAACTCTTACAGAAAAAACCTGAAAATTGCCTTGTATCACACCTTAGGACGCCTGCCAGAACCAGAGGAATTGACCCACAGATTCTGCTGACGAGGCGTAGAGGAATCTGCCGTCACCGCTTGCCGGCACGCAACAGTCACCGAAGACGCGGGACTGCACCGCATACGAATGATTTGAAATATTCCCGCCATATTCATCCGGCTTTCGCTTCACGTCCCGGCGAAACGTAACAAGCCGTCTCTTGCTCATCTTTTCCACCGAAGGCACTGCTAGTCGCACACCAACTGACGACCATGCATACGACCGAATGCCCGCGTTGCCGGCACACTTTTCTGAGCTACTCACCCGCCTGTCCTGAGTGTGGACTGAGCCGTCCGCGCGACATGAGTCCGCTATGGGGGCCGTGTTTGGCATTGATTGTCTCCGGGCTCGCTTTGACTCTCACCGTCTGGTTCGCATGGCGCCTTGAGCACCCAGACGATGTGCGGCCTGCGCTTCAAAGGGCGAACAAGACGGCTCCCCGTGCCGCAGTGCCAGCCTCCGCACCGAAGATGGCGCAGACTGCTGCCAAGCAACATTAGCCGCCGCTGGTCGGCAAATTTGCACGCGGGGCCGGGGCGGCGGGTGCCTACCGCCCGTTCATCCGCTTGCCGACTTCCTCGAATTCCTCGCACGACGCCATCGGCGGCAGCGGGATGATGCGCGAGGGCGTGTGCATCCCCGTGAGCAGTTCCATGCGACCGCAGTGGTGCTCGACGAGTGCGGAGCAGCTCTCCACCCAGTCGCCGCAATTATAGTAATTCACGCCTCCGATAACGCGGACGATGGGCGCGTGGATGTGGCCGCAGACGACGCCGTGGACGTTGTCCTTTTCCCCAAAGCGCACGATGGCCTCCTCGAATTTCCCCACATAGTTGACGGCGCTCTTTACCTTCTGTTTCGCATACGCGCTGAGCGACCAGTAGCCGAGGCCGAACATGCGTCGGAGGAAATTCAGCGGGCGGTTCAGCCAAAGGAGGAACTGGTAGCCGACATCGCCGAGGAGTGCGAGCCAGCGCGCATTTTGCACCACGGTGTCGAGCTCATGGCCGTGGATGACCAGCAGGCGCGTGGCGTCGGCTGTGGTGTGGATGGCGCGTTCCTGCACGATGATGCCGCCGTATTCGCCGTGGTAGTTGGCCAGGAATTCATCGTGATTGCCGGGAATGTAGATGATGCGCGTGCCCTTGCGCCCGGCGCGGAGGAGCTTCTGGATGACATCATTGTGAGCCTGCGGCCAATAGATGCCGCGCTTGAGGGACCAGACATCTATGAGGTCGCCGACGACATAGAGGGTCTCAAACTCATTGTCCTTGAGGAAGGCGAGCAGAGCATCGGCCTGGGCGCCGCGGGTGCCAAGGTGAACATCGGAAATCCAGCCGGTGCGATAGTGTTGCATGGGAGATTGGACGGGACTTATTCACGCTTGTTCACAACAGACAAAGGGTAACTGTGCTGAACACGCAGGTTTAACCAGTCCTCCGCAATTCCGGCACATGACTGTCACATCGGGTGCAGTTGAACGCCCAAACTGGATGCGCCTTGATGTTCTTTGGAACTGAATTCCGGGCGTGCATTGTCACCGCAATGTCAACATCGAGTCGCACGTCCGTAACAATGCGCGTGTAGCAGTGCGACGTGAATTGCAACCAGTCATCCATCATTCAACCGCCGCCGCCACGAATGCGTCGCTTTCGTCGCATCGTGGTGCAATGCGGACCGGGCCGCGGAGCGGATGGCGCACACTCCTTCGCGCAATGAGTGGCGACAAGGCGGAATCCATCATCCTCGTCGCGGTGCATGAAGAAGGGATCGCGGCGCTGATCCATTCGAACCTTGTGAATACCGGATTCCAAGTCGTCCACGCGGGCGATGCGATCGGGGTGCTGGCGAAATCGCGGGAGCTGAAGCCGGCGCTAATCGTCCTCGACATGATGCTCCCCGGCATCCCAGGGAAAGAGGTGCTGCGGACGCTGAAGTCCACATCGGGAACGAGCGGCACCCCGGTGATCGTGGTTTCCGAGCGCTCGGAGGAGATTGATCGCATCATTGCCCTGGAACTCGGGGCGGATGATTACGTGGTGAAACCCTTCAGCCCACGGGAACTTGCCTTGCGTGTGCGCGCCATTCTCTCGCGGCGCTCGATGCAGCAGCCGAAGCCTACACGGGTGAGCATCGGCAGACTGAAGCTCGATTTGGAAAACAGAGCCGTCTCTGTGAATGGGAAGCCTGTGGAGCTGAGCGCGCTGGATTTCCGGCTGATGACGGTGCTCATGACTGCGCTAGGCCGGGTCGTCTCCCGCGACCAACTGATCGAGTCAGCGTGGGGCTCTGAGAGCGAAATTTCAACGCGCACGGTGGATACGCAGTTGCGCCGACTGCGCGCAAAGTTGGGCTCGGCGGCGGAGCAAATCGAAACGGTGCGCGGCTTTGGATACCGGCTGGCTGAGTAGCCGCGGCAGTGCAAACGGACATGAAAGGCGACAATCCACCATCATCCACGCGACCTGACTCGGCATCGTCACGGATGTGTCGCAATTTGGCCGTATGGCTATTTGGAGACACGGACGCGGCGGGTTTTTCCTCGGAGAATGTGGTCGATGCCGGGGGTGTCACACATTCGACACTCAAAGGTCACAATGCGTTGCTTGCCGGTTTTCAGCAACAGGTGCGATACGGCGCACAGATTTTTCGAACAATGAAACCTTCACGCACTCCCCGCATTTTTCCGCCACTGCGGATGTGCGCGATCGCGGTGATCTGCGGCGGCACGGCGTGCGGTGCAGAATTGCCCGTGACGCCACCGGCGGAGGCGCAGCAGAAGATTTTCATCCGCGAGATTCGCGTGGCCGGGACGCAAACACTGCCGCGCCTCGAAGTTGAGGAGGCGGTGTATCCGTTCCTCGGGCCGGGGCGCACGTTCACCGATGTCGAAGGGGCGCGCGCGGCGCTGGAGAAGGCGTATCACGAGAAGGGCTACAAGGCGACGCAGGTGGTGATTCCCGAGCAGACCGGCGCGGGCGGGCTGGTGCTCTTGCAGGCGTTCGAGGGGAAAGTGGGATCGCTGCGTGTGAAGGGCGCGAAGTATTTCCTGCCGAGCCGCATCCGGCAGGCAGCGCGTTCGTTGGCCGAGGGCAAGGTGATCAATTTCAACGACGTGACGCGCGATATCGTCGCGCTGAACAAGTCCGCGGATCGCACCGTGGATCCGAAGCTCACGCCATCGGGCGAGCCGGGCGTATTCGATGTGGAGCTGAACGTGAAGGACACGCTGCCCCTGCATGGCCGCGTGGAGCTGAACAACCGCCGCGCCCCGAACACGACCGCCTTGCGCGTGAACGCCTCGCTGAGCTACGCGAACCTCTGGCAGCTCGGTCACACCATCGGCGGCTCAATGCAGATCTCACCCGAGAACCAGAGCGAGGTGAAGGTCTTCTCCGGATTCTACATCTGGCGCTTCGCCGATCCCGACTGGCTGAGCGTGCTCGTGAGCTACACAAAGCAGGACAGCAACGTCTCCTCGCTCGGTAGCTCGACGGTGCTCGGAAAAGGCGAAATCCTAGGCGTGCGCGCCATCGCCACGCTGCCGGGCGCGGACAATTTCTTCCATTCGTTCAGCGCGGGCTTCGACTACAAGCAATTCAACCAGACGCTGAACACCGGCACGCTGAGCGACGTGACGCCCGTCACGTATTTCCCCGTGAGCTTCTCGTGGGACGGGAC
>Ga0315902_10007287_pt1 | contig 15151 bp, 19 predicted proteins | sample LakEriMetagenome_9_FD_203523 | JGI IMG/M metagenome (GOLD analysis project Ga0315902, IMG submission 203523) | Freshwater fungal communities from buoy surface, Lake Erie, Ohio, United States - Buoy 12 MA117 | ecosystem: Environmental > Aquatic > Freshwater > Lake > Lake biofilm | place: USA... | reverse complement strand
GCGGGCAACAAATTGGCGAACATGTTCTACGATGCTGGCAATCTTCCCGAGTCCGCAGAGCTGTATGCAAAACTTCTGCCGCTATCTGCTGATCCCGGCTGGCGTTGGCCCCTGCTTTACCAGATCGGACTGGTAGCGGAGCAGATGAAAAACTTCGCGCGGGCCCGGGAGGTTTATGTCGAGCTGGCCTCCGCCAAGGCGGAGAAATTACCGACTGAAATCGCCGAACTGCCTCGATTGGCGCGGTGGCGCATTGAGCATCTTGACTGGGTGAAGACGACGGAGTCGGAACTCAAGAGCTTGAAATCGGGTTAGTGAGCAGGCTTCGTAGTGGGCCTTATGAAGCGTTCCGAAGCGGTCGATAAGCACCTTGAGATTTGCGAGGAACTTCTTGCGCTTGCTCTGGAGGAGAACCGGATCCTACGGGAGGAGAAAAAATTGCCGGGTGCAAAAATACTTACCCGCAAGGAGGAGTTGTTACTGCGGTTGACCGCGAGTGTCGAGGCACTCAAAGCTTCGGAGAAGGGTACGAAAGGCGGCCCTAGGCTTGCCCTAGCCCGCGAACGGTCGATGCAGATTCTACGGTTGGATCGAGAGAACGAGCAACTCCTCCTTAGGCATAGTCTTGGCGCCCCTCGCCCAGTGGTGGCTCAATCGCTTGCCGCGGCGGCGCAACTGTACGCATCCCGGTAGACCATCAGACCGGTTCTGGACGGATTATCAGCCAAGAACATCCAGGCTTTTCCCGACGTTTGATCGCGGCTCTTTGAGCGGAGTCACTCTTTTAAAAAGGTTCTCGTAGCCCTCGGCACGTATGAATTCTTCGAAAAGATCGGAGTCTCGTTGCGCGCCGATTCGGACGGACTCTTCCTCTGCTGGTTTTCCAGGCCCCTTCGGACGGACAAATAGCGAAGAGTCCTCGAGAAGTTTCGGTAAGCTGCAGAAAAGCTTCACTGCTTCGGGGTCCAATTGGCGACCGGATTCGGACAGTACCGCCGCCAGCGCCTCCGACTGAGTCTGCTCAGTTTCGGTTAGAAAAACCGCGACGCCCAGGCAACGAGCCAACCAAGGGATGTTTGCCCCCGAAAGTCCGTCGGGGAAGCCGGTTCCGTCAAAGCGTTCGTGATGACTTCGGATGATTGCCCGCAGGGCATCGTCTGCATCCAAGTGGGCGGCAAGCTGGGCGCTGAGCACGGAATGGGACTCGTAAGCCCGCGACTCCTCGTCTGAAAGACTGACGCCGGGGCGGTGAAGCTTGTTCAGGAGGTTTTGGTCTAGCCCAAGCAGGCCCAAATCACTGAGGGCCGCTGCGAGTATGATTTTCCTGCCATCTTCAGGGTTAAAAGATCCTACTTCGGAAAACCTCCGGGCAATTGCGACCAACTGCTTGCTTCGGGTCGCCACGGTGCGGCTGCGAGAAGCGAGAAGTTGGTGGGTAAAGTTGGGCAAGGAAAAGGTCTGGCGCTGAAGCAGTGCGGTCCCGGATCGGAGATCGAGGGTCTTCTGGGCAAGTTCGTTCTCCAATACGCTGATCTGCGAAACTAACTGACCCTGCTTCAAATCGAGCGCGGATAGGTCGCTGCGGAGTGAGCTGAGGGTTTCCCGCATTTTTGCCATTTCTGCCGCTGCAATCACCGTAGACACCAACTCCTCCCGCAGCCACGGCTTGGTTACAAAGCCGAAGAGGGCTCCGTTCCCAACGCAGACTGTGGCGGAAGTGAGCGAGAAAATGCTGGCGAGGCCCACAATCGAGGCGAACGGACAAAGGCTCCGGACAATCTCCCGACCTTGACCTGAAATGTCCTGCAGCGCGGCAAAGTCTGCGATTACCACGGTTATTGAGCTACTTTCCTTTAGCGCGAGTAAATCGCTAAACGCCGATCCCGAGAGCGCTAAGATTCCCTCTGCTTCCAGTGTAAGCTGCAGCGATTCTCGCACCGAGGCTTCGGGCTCAATTACGAAGACAGTCGCGCCGTCGCTCCTGCCTGAAAGGGTTGGAGGACGCGCCAGCGGAGAGATCCGGGCCTCGGTCTCGGAATCGAAATGAGAGGAAGACGACAACCTAGTTGCCAATGGCAAGAGGTGTACGGATCCGTGCCCCACGCACTTAAGCCGAATCTTCGCGTAAGGTTTTCGGCAAGAATTGCCCCCGTGGGTGCTGAACAGGGAACACAAACTATGTTTTAAAAGTTTTAACTCTCACACAAGCAGTTGGTTACGATGTGACTAGCCTAAGCTGGAACTGATTCTGCTTACTGGAGTTATGGTCGAAAGGATCTATTCCTCCCTGACGCTTCAGATAGCCCAGAAGTCGCTGGACGCATGCGTACTGAGGCAGCAGGCGCTGTCCAAGAACATAGCTAATGCGGAGACTCCGGGCTACAAGCGAGTGGATGTAGCTCATGATTTTGCAGACCGTCTGAAGGTTGCGGTTCTGCGCGGCGGCGCCAAAGGAAAGCTCCCTAATGCCACGCTGGTGGAGGACACCAAGGCGCGCGTGCAACGCGCGGACGGAAACACGGTGGATCTGGAAAACGAGCTGCTGCAATTGAACAAGAACCAAGTGGATCACGAATACCTCACTCATCTTGTAGGTTCCCACTACAAAATGCTGAAGACCGCGATCACCGGTCGCAACATGGCTTGATTCCCTATTTATGGAATTAATCACTGGAATCGGGGCCACTGGCTCTGCTCTCAACGCCCAAAAAACTCGGCTGGATGTCGTAGCCCAAAACATCGCGAACGCCCAGACGACCAAGACCGCGGAAGGTGGCCCGTACAAGAGGCAGGTGGTGACTTTTCAGGCTGAGCTAGCCCAGCGAATGGCGGGTCGTCCCGGAGGCTCCGGGGGCGTCAAGGTTGCGGCTATCAGCGCGGATCCCACGCCTGGTCAAAAGATCTACGATCCGCGGCACCCTGACGCCGATACGCAGGGCATGGTCACGATGCCCAACGTCAATGTCTCGCGAGAAATGGTCGACCTCATCACGGCCTCCCGGACTTACGAGGCCAATCTGTCCGTGGTGAAGGTGGCACGGCAAATGGCTCAGCGAACCATTGAGATGGGACGGTGATCAAGGCCATGCCCGACATTGGAGCAATCTCTTCCCAAGCTGCGGCGCGTTCGGATGCGTTGCGCCTTCATGCGTTTGATCTAAAGGGGCCTCAGCCTGCGTCCCCGAACGTCGATCCAAAATCGGTGACCGGTCCGGTCGACTTCGCCGGCATTTTGTCGCAGGCGGTGTCCCCTTTGCTCGAAAAACAGTCCGAGTCGGCCGCCGTAACGCGGTCGGTTCTTTTGGGGCAGGGGGCGCCGCTCCATCAAGGGATGATCGCCATGCAGGAGGCTTCGGTAGCTTTCAGCCTGATGGTTGAGGTCAGAAACAAGGTTGTGGAGGGATTTCAGGAGCTAATGCGAATGCCGGTCTGACCCTTTTTATTTTATCGATAAATGAAACCGTTTTTCGATTCGTTCCTGCGTGTTTGGCGTGAGTTTACGCTCGGGCAAAAAATGTCCATCGTGCTCGCGGCGTTGCTTGTTTTTTCGGGACTTGCGGCAGTGGCCGTCTGGTCAGGGCAGCCTGACTACCAACTGCTATACGGCCGCTTGTCGCAGAAGGACGCCGCGATCATCGTCTCGTCCCTGCAGTCGCAGAACATAAAGTACCGCACCAGCTCGGACGGTGCCTCGGTCTATGTTCCTGCCGAGAGAATTCACCGGCTCCGGATGGAATTGGCAGGCAAAGGGCTCCCCAGTGGGGAGGGCGTGGGATTCGAGATATTCGACAAGGGCCAGTTTGGGCTGAGCGACTTCGCGCAACGCACGAATTACTCCCGGGCCTTGCAGGGTGAGCTGGCGCGCACCATTGCGCAGTTAGAGGGGGTGGCCTCCGCACGAGTGATGATAGTCCAGCCGGAGAACCGTTTGCTGCTGGTCGGACAGAGCATGAAGTCCACGGCTTCCGTCTTCGTGGAACTTCGTGGCGGCAAGCTGGCAGTCGAGGCGGTCAACGCGATACGCCACCTTGTAGCTAACTCAGTGCAAGGATTGGTGGCGGATGACGTCGCTGTGATTGACCACAAGGGGCATGTTCTTTCCGCCGACTTGAAGGATGACCCGTCCCTTGGCACCGCAACCAGTCAGATGAGGTATCGCCAGCAGGTTGAGGACTACTACGCCCGTAAGGTTGAGTCTCTCCTGGCGCCGGTGATTGGGCCCGGTAATGCCGTCGTACGAGTTTCCGCCGACATCGACGTGGAGACGGCGAGCCGGACGGAGGAACGCTACGACCCCGAGGGGCAGGTCGTTCGCTCCCAGACTAACATTGAGGAAAGCTCCAATTCCGTGGAGAAAAGGAAATCCGGAGTCGCCGGAGTTTCGTCAAACACGCCCGATCCGGCGCCAAAGGACGACTCTCCGATCGTGTCTACCGATCAGAATACCAAGAATCGAACCACCAGCTACGAGATCAATCGGGTTCTAACGAACAGCTCCCGGCAGCCCGGAACGATTCGCGGGTTGTCCGCATCCGTCTTCCTCTCCCAACGAATCACGGGAATTGGGGCTGACGCGAAGCCGCAGCCCCGTAGCGCAGAGGAGCTCCAGGGAATTCGTAAACTCGTGATCAACGCCATTGGGCTGAAGGCCTTGGTTCCTAGTGCAGCAAACGTTGATGATCTGGTGACCATCCAGGAAGCCCCCTTTCAGTCCTCTCTGACTGCGGGTGCCGAGGCAGCTGCGCCGCCGACCCGCGTGCAGGCTTGGGCCGATATGGGCGCCCGCTACGCACCGGCTCTTATCGCCCTCCTTGCCTTCGGTTTTTTCCTGCGGCTACTGAAGACGCAACGCCCGGAGGCTGTCCCTATGGAGGTTATCAAGCCTCCGATCGAGGAGGAGGCATCGGACGTTCCGGCGGTTGTCACTGCGGCCTCGCTAAACGAGATGCTCCGGCGCAAGCCAGGCAACATCGGCGTAGCTTTGCGCAAATGGAGCGCCGAGTCGAAGTCCTGAATCTGATGCCCCGTGACTGCCGCCGAATATAGTAAGCTGACACGCCCGCAAAAGATAGCGGCTCTTTTAATTGTGGCCGGTCCCGAGGCTGCCGCGGAGGTTCTGCGGCCTTTCCCCGACGCGGAGGTCGAGGAAATCTGTCAGCTGATGGGTGGGTTTGAGGTGATTTCCCAAGAATTCAGGGATCTTCTGATCGAGGAGTTTGAACCCCTCATCATCGGTGGCCTCAAGTCGATCGAGGGAGGGTACGAGTTCGCCAAAAAAGCTCTAGATATTTCCAGAGGGGAATTCAAAACGGGGGCGATGCTGAGTCGAATCGGCGCCAGCGTTACCCTTTCTTCTGCGCGCCTGCTGGAGAGAATTTCCGAGATGGAGGGACGCGATGTGTTCCTTTTACTCAAGCGGGAGCAGCCGCAGACGATCGCATTTATTCTCTCTTACATCGACAAAGTGAAGGCCCGCGAGGCGTTCAAGTTGTTTACTCCTGAGTTGCAGACTGACATATCCTTTCGAATCGGACTGATTGACAGCACTTCCCTGAAGTACATCGAGAAAATTGCCAATCAGCTCGGCACTCATGTGCCCCAGTCTGAAGTGCCGGCCTTTCATCGAAGTGGTGGTGCAGAGACTGTGGCGAACCTTTTGAAGGGCGTTTCAAAGGACGGCACCCGGGCTGTGATGTCTGCCCTAGAGGAGAAAAATCCGCGACTGGCCACAGCGGTGCGAAGGAAGCTATTCTCGTTCGAGGATCTCGCCCGGTTGCGGCCGAGCGACATGCAAAGGCTCATGCGGGAGGTGGACAGTTCCCAGCTGGCTCTCGCCCTGAAGGGGGCCAGCGAGAAACTGCAGGAAAAGGTTTTCGCCGCGCTCTCTCGGAGAGCGGTTCAAGGCCTGCGCGACGATCTTTCCATGCTGACGAACGTCCGGGCAAAGGAGGTGGCGACCGCGCAAGGGGCCGTCGTGGACATGCTTCGGAAACTGGAGGAGTCCGGAGATATAATTCTGGACGAAGAAGAGGGGGAAGTCTGACGAATGTCGTGCTCTAAGCATTCCTTGGTGTTTTCTGCCCCCTTCTCGCTGGAGGCTGTGGTCGCTCATGAGCCTCAAGTTAATCCCCCGGATTATTTTAGCGCTGAGCAACTCGCTGCGGAATACAAACGCGGGCGCCTTGATGGAGCGAGGGAAACGGATCAGGATGTGGAACGGCGGTTCGTCGAGTTTCGCACGGATGTCAGTTCGGTTCTCAACGGCCTTTTTGCTCGTCTGGCCGAGGCTGAATCTTCGGTTTCGCAGCAGATTCAGGCGGCGCTGCCGGAACTGGCGATGGAGGTGGCAAAAAGACTCCTGCATGGTCACACGCCTCCCGCGGAAGCAATCGAAGGCATTTGCGCCCACGCGATGGCCGCGGTTTTTCCTGAAGTCCACGATCTGGAGGTCGTGGTGGGTGAGCGCGACCACGGAATCGTGGAGCGTTTGCTGCCGGCTTGGCGTAATTCCTATCCGGGCGTCAGGGTGTGCGTGAATCCAGGGTTCGCCCCGGGCGAGTGTCAGGTACGGAGCCGCTTCGGTGTCGTTGATGCGAGGCATGAGGCGAAGTTGCGGGTACTGGGCCGTGAGTTGCAGTGTCGATGAACCAGGCGGTCACAGATGTTTTCTCCACGGTGCGCGGGCGCATCCAGCAGGCGCCAACGTTCGTTCGCCACGGCCGTGTCGCCTCAATTACCGGCTTGATCGTCGAGTCGGACGGACCCAACGCGAGCGTGGGCGAGCTCTGTCTGCTGCGAAGCCAGCGTACCGGGTTCGAAGTGCTGGCTGAGGTGGTGGGCTTCCGCTCGGAGAAGATCCTTTTGATGGCGCTTGGCGACGTGGGGGGGCTGCATGTCGGATGTGAGACGATTTCCTGGGACTCGTGGTCTTTGCCGGAGGCCAATCAGGCTCTTCTTGGCCAAATCTTGGATGCGCTCGGAAGGCCGCTCGACGAGGGTCGTTCCCTAGCTCGTTCAAAGCAGGGTGCGCTCGCTCAGCAGCCGCCGAATCCTCTGAGGAGACTCCGCATTACAGAGTCCTTTCCAACTGGCGTGCGGGCAATCGATGCGTTCGTACCAGTCGGGCGTGGGCAGAGAATTGGCATTTTCTCCGGATCTGGGGTTGGTAAGTCGACTCTGCTGGGCATGATCGCACGGGGTTGTGCGGCAGACGTTGTCGTCATCGGATTGGTGGGTGAGCGCGGACGGGAGGTAAGGGAGTTTATCGAGCGGGATCTGGGGCCTGATGGTCTCAAGAAGGCTGTGGTCGTGGTGGCGACGTCCGACTCTCCCGCTCCCATGCGGATTCGTGCGGCTATGGCTGCAACAACCCTGGCCGAGACCTACAGGGATCAGGGAAAAAACGTGCTACTTCTCATGGACTCCGTGACTAGATTCGCGATGGCGCAGCGCGAGATCGGGTTAGCGGTCGGCGAGCCGCCAGCAACGCGTGGCTACACTCCTTCCGTCTTTGCGCTGCTCCCACGCCTTTTGGAGCGTTCTGGATCAGGCGAAAGGGGCACCATTACAGCTTTTTACACGGTTCTGGTTGAGGGCGATGACATGAACGAGCCAGTGGCCGATTCGGTGCGGGGAATTCTTGATGGGCATCTCGTCCTGTCGCGCACCCTCGCTCACTCCAACCATTATCCGGCAATTGATATTCTGGAAAGTGTCAGCCGCCTTGAGCGGGAGGTTTCCAGTGCCGAAATGCGGGAGACCGTTGCGGTTGCGCGTGAGCACGAAGTGCTGTACCGTAGAAATGAGGATCTAATCAATATCGGTGCGTATAGCGCGGGAACCAACCGCGCCTTGGACGATGCCATTCGCATTCGCGGTCCCTTGGTAAAGTTTCTCCGCCAGCGAGTGGATGAAATCGCCACCTTGGACCAGACGAGCAGCAGTTTGAAGCGTGCGCTATCATGAGACGTTTTAATTTCAGACTCAACCCACTGCTGATGCTGCGGGAGATGAAGGAGAGCGAGGCCGCTCGCGCACTACGGGATGCCCTGGCACGACAGCAAACGCTGGAGGTTGCGTTGAGTGTAGCCCAAAGTCTTTCAGAAGCCGCCCGTGTGAATCTGGATAGGACGGAGGGAAAAAGGATGGGCGCCGTGGACTTCGTGGGGGCCTTGGCCGATTTCGATCGTAAACTTTCGGAGGAGCGTTCCGCGGGAGAGGATGTTCGCAAGCAATCGGAGCGCGTCGCATCCGCACGCCAAGCCTGGGAGCAGGCGGTAACAGAGTTGAAGACAGTTGGTAAATTGAGGGAAAAGGCGGCGCAAGTACACCGGAAGGGAGAGGCCAGGAGAGAGCAGCTCCAACTGGATGAGGTCGGAGCGCGGTTTGCTGGTACCACCATGTCTACCCAGTTATGAAAGTATTGCTTTCTCCCTATCTGATCATAATTCTCGCCGCGGTTTTGGGAGTGGCGACGGTTGCGTTCACGCTCCTTCAACAGATTCCGCGACTCGCCGACATGGCGGTGGCGATGCGGCCCAAAGCGATCGTCGTGCCATCCCATCTTCCGGAACGCCCGCCTCCCGTTGATCCTGCCAGTCAAGCGGTCAGCGAGTTGATCCTAGCCCGACAGCAGTTGGCAGTCCGAGAGGCATCCCTCCTAGAACAGCAAAAACGGCTGGCCTCCGAGCGTATGGAATTGGAGCGGACACGGGCGAGTCTGGAGATCATGCGCAAGCAGGTGGATGAATACATCACCGAGGCTAAACGCCTTCAGATGAAGGCCAATTCTGAGGAAGCTGCGATGGAGACTAAAAACCTGAAGACTTTGGTGCAGACTTATTCGAATATGTCCCCCAAAGCCTGCGTGGCTATCCTGCGGGAAATGGAAGATGCGACGGCGGTCAAGATTCTCGCCCTCATGAAGGTTGATGTTGCGGCCAGCCTTTTTGAAGAAATGGCCAAGCAGGCTGCAGGTGATCCCCAGATGGCAAAGCGTGCAGCCAAGCTTTCCGAAGGGGTCAAGAACCAGCGCTCCTCCAAGTGAGTGCAGTCAATCATTCAGCAGGGAGCGGAGGTTGCGCAGCGCCGTGCGCCTGGGGGGCTCACTTTGCGCCGGCAGCTGTCCAAGGCTCCAACGCTTTCTCCTTGGGAAGCGTAGACGGAGGGGATTTCGCAAAGCTTCTGGGTGGCAGGAAGACGGAGATGGTGCCGCAGAAAAGGCCGGTTCCGTCTCCCGTCGGGACCCAAGCCGTCGGGGAAACTTTGGCTTTGGAATCGCTCGTGAGTTCCACCGCCCAATCCTCACGACCGCAGAAATCCGCCTCAACGAGCTCGCGCCGGGATTCCGAAGGCGAGTCTCGTCGCGAACTCCAGATACACAAGGTCCAGGCCCGGCGGGAACCGCGGTTTCCGTCGGTTAACCGGGATGCAGACGCGGAGCTACCTACACATGTCCGCGACGCTAATCTGGTCCGTTCGCTTAAGCTGATTGAGCCGTGCGGGGACTTGGGGACCGATGATAAAGGTAACCTAAGTTATAGTGACGAGGAAGGCGGGAAGGTTGATTATTCAGACGTGTCTCAGGCCGAGGTGCTCGCGATATTTCTCCCGGTGCAGCCGGATATTGGTACGCCCCCCGGTGTTTTGGGGCTGAGGACCAGCGTGCCGACGTCGGCTCCGATTGAGGTCGGGGAGGATTCTGGAGCCGGAGTTGGAGACGATGTCCTCTCTCACGCCGCGGATGATCCCACTACGCCATTAGGGAGAGGAACTATACCGGATCCGTCCGCCTTTTCTTGGTCTGCCGCCATGGAGGAGGCCTGGTCTTGCGGAGCCGGGGATACTTTGGTCGATTTTACTCCGGCACAGTTCGCCAGAGTCGGTCCCGCTGACGGCATCGATGCCAAAGCTGGCGAAGGGGAGTCCTCAAGCAAGAGTTCGGATCTACGTCCGCTGCGGGACGCATCTGGTTTACCGAGCGGGCCCCAAGTCAGGGATCACGTTAAGGAGCCAATCGCGCAGGGAGCAGGTAGTCAAAGCGACGCGAGTCCAGTCGAGGCGCTTCCGGAAAATCTTGCCTCTCAAGCCATGAGGGGCTCCGCATCGGCAGTTTCAAAGAATCCGCAAAGAACTCAGGAAGAAGATCTTGCGGCCGATAGTCAAAGTGGTGGCACACTCCATGCTGTAGGCGGAGTGCAATCTATGATTTCCGCTCGCTCTTTCGTCTCCGAGGTCGCAGTTGATCCGGCACGGGCGGACTTTTCGCGTCGAGTCAGTTCCGCTCATATCGTTGGTGAAGTCTTAGCGGTTCGTGAAGGATTCGCGGCGTCCGGATCTAATCGTTGTGTCGTAGATTTTGATGTCGATGGACATGGCAATCTCCGCGTCGAGATCATCCGGCGGGCCGATCACCTGGAGGCAGTTTTGCGCACCGACTCGGAGTTCCTCAGGGATTCTCTGCGATCTGCCTTCGGCTCGGCCGAGGGGTTGCGCAGCCCGCTTCCCACCGTTTCCGAGCAAAAATCGGATGCCGGCGCAAACGGTACCGACTTCAGTGGGCGCGACCGGGGAGGCGATCCTCGCCGGCAAAATCCGACCGCGCCGCAATCGGAGGTGCGTTTCCCGGCCGCCGCGGTCGCAGGTAAACGCGAGCCGGACGCTGTGATGGTGGGGTCCGGTGTCGCCGAGCGCTTACTTCACACTTTTGCCTGAGCATGACACCTACAACCGCCACAGCTAGTCCGGTCTCGACCACGCCCGCCTCCGGGAGCGCCAGCGGCGTCTCCTCGCGTGCACCGAAGCAGTCACTTAGCCAGCAGGACTTTCTCAAACTACTGACGATTCAGCTCAAGAACCAAGATCCGTTGAAGCCGATCGATGACAACTCCTTCGTCACGACCATGGCTCAGTTCACAGGATTGGAGCAGAGCAGCCAAATTTTGGCATCATTGAAGCAGATGGGCCAATCGAACAAGGTCCTTGCGGCGAGCGGCATGATCGGTCGTGAGGTCACGGTTCGGGATTCCTTCGGAAAAGAGACCTTGGGGGAGGTTGATGCAGTGGAGACGACTGATCGGGGGGTGATGGTGAAGATCGCCGACGTGCTGTATTCCTTCGATGATATCGTTCGCGTCGCGCCGGTCCCCGAGACAAAGCGATCGTGATTGAGAGCTTTTTAATGACCTAGACCGAAACCATCCTTATTAGTCATGCCTATATCGACCTCCATAAATTCCGGAACCACAGCGATGCAGTCGTTTGAAAGGGGAGTTCAGACTATAAGTGACAATATCGCTAACGCCAACACCACCGGCTTCAAGGCTACGAATGTTGCCTTCACCAAACTTTTGGTTCCGGGGGCGATCAAGACCTCGCAGGGGTCGATCTCGGTCACCGGGGTTGCTACTGATCTGGCCGTGAATGGGGAGGGTTTTTTCCGTGTGCTGAAAACGGATGATAACTCGCAGTATGCCACCCGTTCGGGTGATTTCTTCTTCGACGAGCAGGGCTACCTCGTCAACTCGACGGGCCTTAGGGTGCAGGGCCTGACGGGCGGCACCGCCGCCGCCGGGCCTGGGACGGTCGGTAGTATCCGGCTGAGTCAAAATCCGCCCGCTAACGCACAGCTGCTGAGCTTCATTTTCGACAAGCAGGGTAGGCTCACAGAAACCTACTCGGACGGCACGAAGATCGTAACGAACCAGGTCCTGCTCCAGCGATATTCCAACCCTACCGCCCTGCGGCTTACCGGCACTAATCTATTCACGAATTTCGAGAATGCGGCGCCGGTTGGCGGAGTGAACCTGTCCGCCCAGAGCAACCGACCGGGATCGGTAGGCATCGGGACTATCGAACCTTCCAGCCTTGAACTTTCCAATGTCGATCTGACTCAGGAATTCGCTTCGCTGATTAACGCGCAGCGCAGCCTACAGGCCTCGGCTCGCGTGGTCACCGTGTCGGACTCGATGGTTGAGGACACCGTCAACTTGAAGCGTTAAACCGAAGAACCTTCCGCCATGTCTGACGCTCCCGAGGAAAAACCTGCTGAGAAGAACTCGGCCTCCGGCAAGCCTGCCGTTGGTCTACTGCCGATGCTGATCGCGATTGTGCTAGCTCCCGTTCTCTCGTGGGGTGTGGGTAAATTCCTGCTCGTCCCGCAAATCGAAACGCAGGTTAAGGCCCAGTTTGCCGCTTCGCTGGAACAAGCCGGAAAGGTGGAGCAAGGTGATCCCGAATCGGCCGCAGCTGCTCACTCACCTAAGAAAGGTTCCTCATCCGGTGGAGGGCATGGAGGTAAGTCGGCCGCGCCCTCGAGGCCGAAGTTCGAGGATTTGACCGTCAATATCGCTGGGACTCAGGGCACTCGTTACTTAAAGGTTTCATTCAACGTCGAGGGCAAGAACGCAGCTGCGAACGATAAGATCGACAAGCGGTATCAGGAGCTGGTCGATGCGAGCATCACGATCCTGTCCAGTCTAACCATGCCCGAGCTTGATAATCCGGGAAGTAAGGCGGTTGTCCGTGGGCGCCTCATCGCCGCGTTTAATGATTTGCTCAAAGCGCCATTGGTGGAGCAGGTGTTCTTCTCGGACTTTGTGGTTCAGTAATGCCTGAAGTAACAACATCTGAGTCGGGGGAGGAGACCGTTCTCCTAGGTCCGTCTGGAAGCAGGATCGAACGGGATGCGCGTCCAGCCGTGCGCCCCTACGATTTTCGTAATCCTGTCATGCTCACCGCGGGTGAGTTGGCGCAATTGCGCGAACTCCAGGGCAAGTTCGCCCGTGAGTTGACGACCCGCCTTTCCCTCCTGCTGAAGCTGGAGTGCGTGTTGGGAAAGGTGAATTTCTAGGAAACGACCTTTGCAACTTTCCGGGGTCAGATTTCGGAGCGTTCCTACAACTGCACCTTCAAGGCTGAGCCGCTCAGGGGGCTGGGGCAGATGACGCTTCCCGCGCAGTTGGCCTCTACGCTTGTGGATAGGCTTTTGGGTGGACCGGGCAGCCCGCGGACCGAGGAGCGCGAGCTCACCGAGATAGAGTGCGCGTTGCTGGACGACATCATGTCGAAGGTTCTGGAGGAGTGGTTTAACCAATGGGGATATGAGACCCCGCTGGAGCCTTCCATTCTCGGCGGCCAGAGATTCTCCGGTTTCATGCAAAGCTCGCCGAAAACGGCGTCGTTCGTCCATTTGAGTGTGGAAATGACGCTGGGCAGCGCAAATGGCTGGTTGTCAATTTGCGTTCCCGAAAGCATGGTGGAGCCTTTGTTGCGTTCGTTTCAGAAGCGGCAGGAGAAAATGCAGCCGGACAAACCTGTTGAGCGCGAGGCGACCTGGAGGCCGGCATTTGAGGAGGTTTCGGTGCCGATCACAGCACGCTGGAACGCTGGCTCTTTGACGGTGAAGCAGTTCGCCGAGCTAGAGGTGGGTTCCGTTTTGCCTCTGCCGGTCACGATTCTGGACCAGACGATGATTTTGGTCGGCGCTGAGGAAAAATTTATCGGAACCGTCGGAATCGACGGAGACCGAGTGGCGGTCTCGATCACCGCGGTGAAGGGAAATTAACTACATATGGAAACCAAGGCGCTCGATCTTGTGATGGATATAAAGGTGAACCTCGCAGTTCAGCTTGGATCTTGTGAACTGCCCATGCGGGAGGTTCTGGCCCTCGCGCCGGGAACGATACTGCAGCTATCCCAGACGGCCAACGAGCCGGTTTCCCTGCATGTCAACCAGAAGCTAGTGGCGCGCGGAGAGGTTGTTTTGGTCGGCGACAGCTTCGGGATTCGTGTCACCGAGTTCGTTGGTCGACCCAAGTGAAAGCGTTTCCGAAACTGGCGCGGGTGGAATTGGGTTGGACGAAGCGAACGCGGGTCCTCTGTACCCTGCTTGTCTTCCACACTCACGTCCTTGCCGCCTCATCTACTTCGTCCCCGAGGCAGGCGGAGACGGTGATTTCGCCGCAGGGCGACGGCGGGTCGGGCGTCCGGGACTCCGGGACAGGCTTCCCGTTCTATGGTCTCTTCGCCATAGCCTGTCTTGCGGGCGGGGCGTGGCTGTGGGTGCGCTCTGGACGCAGAACGGGCGGCTTCCAGGCTAAGAAGGCATCGATTGTCATCGAGGAGGTGCGGCCGCTTGGAAACCGCCAGCACCTGATTCTCGCCTCGTGCCAAGGCAGGTCCTTTCTCCTAGGCGTGAGTCCCGGAAGGATTGAGACGATATCGGAAGTGTCGCGACCTGAAACCGGCCGATGAATCTTTCTGCCAGTTTCAGGCTGATCTCGATCCTGCTGGTCTTGGCCGGCATAAGTTTTACGGCCGCGGCTGGCGCTGAGGCCTCCTCGCCGCCAGCATCCCGCCCCGCAGTGGAAACTCCGTCCCGGGTTGGTTCGGATGATTCTTCTGCCGCGAAACCATGGCGATTGGCGGTAAATTTAGAGGGCGCGGAAAAGGCAGGAGAGGTGAGCGTCGGAGTCCAGATCGTCGTGGTCATGACCCTGCTTTCGCTGGCGCCGGCGATGGTGATGCTGATGACGAGCTTCACGCGGATCGTAGTGGTTCTAGGCTTCCTGCGAACGGCAATCGGCCTTCCGAACGCGCCGGCTAATCAGATTATCACCGGCCTCGCCCTTTTCCTGACCCTCTTCATAATGGGTCCCACGATCGATCGGGTGAATACTGAGGCTCTCCAGCCCTACCTTGGTGGCTCCCTCTCTTCGAGCCTAGCCCTTGATGCGGCTAGTGCTCCGGTAAAAGATTTCATGCTTAAGCAGACGCGCACGAGGGATTTGGAGTTTTTCCTTAGGCTCGGACGTTTTCCGCCGACGGCCGTGAAAGATCTCCCGCTGCGCGTTGTTGTCCCGGCTTTCGTCATCAGCGAGCTACACACTGCATTCCAGATGGGGTTCTCGCTTTTCCTGCCTTTCCTGGTGATCGATCTTCTTGTCTCGTCGGTGCTGATGTCCCTTGGAATGATGATGATGCCTCCGGCGGTCGTAGCTTTGCCGTTCAAGCTTCTGCTGTTTGTTCTCGTTGATGGCTGGCAACTGGTGATCAAGAGCCTAGTCGAAAGTTTCAATATATAAAGCCCATGACCCCAGAGGCTGCCATTGATATATTGAAGGAGGTCGTGGTTGTGTGCCTGATGGTCTGC
>Ga0315902_10007286_pt1 | contig 15158 bp, 9 predicted proteins | sample LakEriMetagenome_9_FD_203523 | JGI IMG/M metagenome (GOLD analysis project Ga0315902, IMG submission 203523) | Freshwater fungal communities from buoy surface, Lake Erie, Ohio, United States - Buoy 12 MA117 | ecosystem: Environmental > Aquatic > Freshwater > Lake > Lake biofilm | place: USA... | reverse complement strand
CAAGAGCGCCTCCGCCCGGGTCGGGGAGCTGATCGAACCGCTGAACCGGACCCTGGACGCGGCGAGGAAGCGGGGGGTGTTCATCCTCCACGCGCCGAGCAGTGTCACGGCCTTCTACAACGGCACACCGGCCCGCGAACTGGCCCGCCAGTCCCCGCACGCGCCGACGCCACGCCCGCTGGCCACGGCCGAGCGCTGGGGCACCCGCTGGTGCTGGCCGGACGCTTCCCGCGAAGGGGTGCTGCCCATCGACGACTCCGACATGGGGTGCTCCTGCACCGGCACCAAGTGCACCATCCGCGAGGCGTGGACCCGCCAGCATCCCGGCGTGCGCATCGAACCGGGAGACGCCCTGACCGACGACGGCCAGGAGACCTGGAACCTGTTGGCCGAGCGCGGCATCGATCACGTCATCCTCTGCGGGGTCCACCTCAACATGTGTGTGCTCGGGCGCCCCTTCGCCATCCGGCAGATGGTGCGGATGGGCAAGCAGGTCGCCCTCATCCGCGACCTCACCGACACCATGTACAATCCCGATCGCCCGCCCGGGGTGGATCACTTCACCGGCACCGATTTGGTGGTCGCCCACGTCGAGCGCCATTGGTGCCCGACCTTCACCAGCGCGGACCTCACCGGGGGCCGGCCGTTCCGCTTCCGCGAGGATCGCCGCTGACCCTGACTCTTGGCTCCGAGCCTCCGCCCCGACCTCCCGCCGCCGACCGTACCCATGGCCCAGAACGTCCGTTGCCTGTTGTGCCACCACGGGGAGACCACCGTGGTCGACTCGCTGACCCCTGCCGACATCGGGCGCCTGTGGAACTATTTCGGCGTGACGCTGGGGCCCGAGGCCCTGGCCTCTTTCCGGGGCGCGGAGCGGGTGACCGAGCACCGGTGCACGGCCTGCGGGTTCGAGTTCTTCGACCCGGTGCTGCCGGGCAACGGGGCTTTCTATGCCGACCTCCAGTCCCAGGTCGCCCGCTACTACCCGCCGGACAGCCCGTCGTTCCTCCACGCGATCGGCCTGGCCTCCCGGGCCGGCAGCCGTGACTGCCTGGACCTGGGCTGCGGCGATGGCGGATTCCTCGATCTGGCCCGGTCGCGCGGCCTCGAGACGCACGGCCTGGATCTCAACCCCAAGGCCGTGGCCGCGGCCCGGGCCAAGGGACACGACGTCCACGCCTCGACGGCCGAGGAATACGCCCGGACCCACGCGGACCGGAAGTTCTCGCTGGTGACCGCCTTCGAGGTGATGGAGCACGTGCCCGACCCGGTGGCCTTCTTCCGGGATGCGGCCAACCTCGTGGCCCCGGGCGGGCACCTCGTGCTCTCCGTGCCCCACGGGCGGGGCATCTACCGCTGGTGGACGCTCGAGCCCTGCCAGTGGCCGCCCCACCACATCACCCACTGGCGCCGGGCCGACCTCGAGCGCCTCGGGACCCGGCATGGCCTGGAACCGGTGTGGTTCGGCGCCGACCCGCTGCGCGGCGTGCAGGTCCGCCTGAGCCTCCAGACGCAGGGCGACCTGGAACACCTGCTGGGGCGGCGCCCATCCAAGCCGAGCCGCCTGTGGACCGAGGGAATCACCTTCCTCTATCGGGCTGCCCTCTGCCGGCACTACCTGCCGTGGGGCACCAGCCTCCACGCCCATTACCGCAGGCCGGCCGGCGCCTGAACCCGGCGGGGCCTCAGGTCCCTTGGCCGGAATCGCTGGCAGTCCGGCCCGACCACCGGCGGCGCAGATCCATCAGCCGACGGGTGGCGGCGAACGACAGCCAATCGGTGCCAGGGGGCCTTCGCGGCAACGGTCGGCGGGGAAGGGGAGGCAGGGCGGCGATCTGCCGGGCGAATTGCGCGACGCTGGCCCGGTAGGCGGAGGCCGCGTGACCGGCGACCCGTTCGATGGACCGACGGCGGCATTCGGCGACCTGATCGGCGGTCCACTGGACCATCCGGCCGACGAGGGCCGCAAGCGCCTCGAGATCGCCGGCGGGATAGGCCAGTTCGGGCCGCACCTCGGCGGCATACCGGTCGCCGCCGCTGCCGATGGCCGGATGGATCGGGACGACCCCGGCCGCCATGGCCTCGAGCAGCGCGATGGGCGTGCCCTCGTAGTCGCTCACGAAGAGCAACGCGTCCCAGCTCGACAGGAGATTCCAGTATTCGGTCCCCGACCGTCGGCCATGGAAGAGGACGCGGGAGCGATCCGGCAGGCGCGATTCGAGCCACGGCCGTTCGGGGCCATCCCCGAGGAACTCGAGCCGGTAGTCGATCCGGGCCGCCTCCAGTCGGGCCACCAGGTCGGGAATGCGGTCGACCCGCTTCTGCTCGTGGGCGAGTCGGCCGCAGAACCCCAGGCGGAACGGAGCACCCCAGGGGCGGGCAGGGGAGGGAAGGCCCGCGGGCGGGTCGATGGGATAGTGCACCCGGAGCAACCGCTCGGCCGGGAGGTCGGGCCGGGCCGCGAGGACCCGCTCGGCGATGCGGTCGTTCACGCAGGCGAAGCCGTCGGCCCAGTGCGCTCGGGTCTGCAACTGCCCGTCGAGGCCGGGCGTGTCGCTGTGCAGGTACAGGATCCGGCGGGCCGCCGCCGGGAGCAGGTCGTCAAAATAGGCCCAGCCCCAGACCGTGTGGTAGATCACCACATCGGGCTGCCATCCCGGAAAGGCCTCGGCCACACGGCCGCGGGCCGCCCGGATCGACAAGGCATCCCGGAACCCGAGGAAATGGGCGCGGGGCCATCCGGGAACGGGATCCTCCCAGAAGACCAGGAACCGGGAGTCGATGCCCTCGGCGGCATCGGTCTCATGATGGTGCCGCAGCACCGACTCGACGCCTCCCAGGCCCGCGAACTGGGTGCCAATCGACAGGACCCGCAGCGGGGTCGCGGCGGCGGGCCCGACCGGGCTCATGGGGCCGCCCCCTCCGGCGTCCCGGTCCCCACCTCGATCCAGACCCGGCCGTCGAGCACCCGGGTCGGAAACGAACGCAGCGGCTTGTCCGGCCGGGTCAGGCCCGCGCCCGTCCGGACGTCGAAGGCCCATCCATGCAGCGGGCAATGGAGCGTGCACCCATCGAGGAAGCCGGACCCCATCGAGGCACCGCGGTGCGGACACGTGTCCTCCACCGCGTGGAATCCATCCTCCAGGCACACCAGGGTGATCCGGCGTCCCCGCGCCTCCACGGTCCGGCAATGGCCCGGGGACAGGCTGGGGGCATCGGCGACATCGCACCAGGAATCCATGGGCAGAGGGAGCCACCGGAAGCCCATCCATGGCAAGCTCCCCGAGGCCGTGGAGGCCCGGGCGCGCGCGACGGTTGCCAGGTGGGTGCCGTGCGCGGATGCCACTTGGCAATCGTCGTTGCCGGGGTAGTTTGACGGCACCTACCGACGATGATGCGCCATGCACTGACCGGGCTCTGCCTCGGAATCCTGACCGCGGTCGCCCAGAACGGCGACAAGCCGGGCGAAACCCAGCGCGAGTTGGTCCCCGCCGATCGCATCCCACCGGCGCCGTTGCTGGCGCCCGCCGAGCAGATCCGCTCGTTCCGCCTGCCGCCCGGCTTCACCGCCGAACTGGTGGCCGCCGAGCCGCTGGTCCACTCGCCGGTCGCCATCCAATTCGATCCCCAGGGCCGGATCTGGGTCGTGGAGATGTCCGGCTACATGCCCAACGTGGAGGCCAAGGGCGAGGGCGAGCCCACGGGCACGATTGCCGTGCTCACCGACACCGATGCCGACGGCCGGATGGACACCCGCACGGTGTTCGCCGACCGGCTGGTGATGCCCCGGGCGCTGCACCTGACCCACGGGGGCGCCCTCGTCGCCGAGCCTCCGAAACTCTGGTGGATGAAGGACACCGACGGTGACGGCAGGGCCGACCAGAAGCTGCTGGTCGCCACCGACTACGCGACCCAGAACGATCCCGCCCTCGGCCCCAAGTCCAACCCCGAGCACGCCAGCAACGGGTTGCTCCGCAATCTCGACAACTGGATCTACTCCGCCAACCACACCGTGCGGTTCCGCAACGCCGCGGGGTCGCCGCCGTCGTGGATCCGCGAGGATACCGTGACCCGGGGCCAGTGGGGCATCACCCACGACGACGTCGGGCGCCTGGTCTACAATTCGAACTCCGACCAGATCCGCGGTGACCTCGTGCCCGCGCATTACCTGCTCCGCAATCCGAACCTGAAGTCCCCGGTCGGCGTCAACGCGCAATGGGCCAAGTCCCAGCAGGTGTGGCCCTCCCGGGTGAACCCCGGGGTGAACCGGGGCTACCAGCCCAACACGCTGACGGCCGAGGGGAAGCTCGCCAGCTTCACCGCCGCCTGCGGCCCGCTGGTGTACCGGGGCGACCAGTTCCCGGAGGAGTTTCGCGGTGACGTCTTCGTGTGCGAACCGAGCGCCAACCTCATCCGGCGCAACCGGCTCACCGAGGAGGACGGGGTCATCACCGCTTCCAACGCCTACGCGTCGGACGAATTCCTGACCTCCACCGATGAGCGGTTCCGGCCGGTGAACCTCCAGAACGGGCCGGATGGGGCGCTCTACGTGGTGGACATGGCGCGCGGACTCATCCAGCACCGGATCTATCTCACCAGCTACCTGCGCAAGCAGATCGAATCACGCAACCTGCAGGCGCCGACGGACCTCGGCCGCATCTACCGCATCGTTCATTCCGGGAAGCTGGCCGACCGGCGGGCCCGGCTTTCGGAAAAACCTTCGACCCGCGACCTCGTGGCGCGCCTGTCGAGCCCCAACGGGTTCTGGCGCGACACCGCCCAACGCCTGCTGGTGGAGGCTCCCTCGGCCGAGTCGGCCGAGGCGTTGCAGCAATTGGTCCTGCAACGTGAGACAACGCCGGCGCTGGCCCGCCTCCACGCGCTTTGGACGCTGGAGGGGCAGGGGAAGGTGGGCCTGGAGAGCCTGCTGGCGGCCCTCGATGATCCCGACTCCCGGGTCCGATCGGCCGCGTTCCGCATTGCCGAGGGCCTGCCTGCCGGCCCCATCCGGGAGGCGGCGATCGAGCGCATGATCCAGCGGGCCCCGTCCGTGCGGCCGGCCGAGCAAATCGCCCTGCTCTGCGCGTTGGGCAATGTGGGCACCCCGGCCGCCGACGCGGCCATGCGGTTCCTGCTGATGACCGGCCCCTCGACACCGCTGCGGCAGGACGCGGCGATCAGCGGACTCAAGGGCCGGGAATTGGCCTTCCTGACGTCGCTGCTCACCGATGCCCTCTGTGGTCCGGACAAGCAGGACCACGCCCCTCTGGTCGCCAAGCTGGCCCGATGCGTCGGCGTGTCCCGGAATCCAGCCGACATCGCCGGGGCTCTCGACCTGGCCGCGCGCCTGAAGGAGACCGAATGGCCGGCTGCGGCGATCCTCGACGGGTTCACCGGATTGATCCCGGTGGCCTCCAAGGGGGCACCGGCTCCGAAGGTCCAGCAGTTGGCCCTCGCATCCGAGCCGGCGGGATTGGCCAAGATGCGCCAATCGTCCCAGTCGGGCATCGTCGAGCGGGTCCGACGGATCGAGGCGCTCTATTATTGGCCCGGCAAGGCCGCCAGCGCCGACACCGTGGCCGCGGCCCAGGTCCAGGCGCTGCCGCCTGCCGCCAAGGCCAGCTTCGACCGGGGTCGCGAGATCTACACCACGATCTGCGGCGCCTGTCACCAGCCTCACGGGAACGGCCAGGAAGGACTCGCGCCGCCCTTGGTGGATTCCGAGTGGGTGCTGGGTTCCGAGAAACGCCTGGTCCGCCTCGTCCTGCACGGACTGCGGGACGCCATCACCGTGAAGGGCGTCCGGTACGAGCTCAACATGCCGGCCTTGGCCGAGGCCCTCGACGACACCCAGATCGCCGACTCGCTGACCTACATCCGCCGGGAATGGGGCCATGCGGCGGCTCCGGTGTCGGCCGACGTGGTCAAGGCCATCCGCGCCGAGGAAGCCAAGCGCGAGGACTCCTGGACCCAGGCCGAGCTCGAGAAGTTCTGAGGTTTTGGGAAGTCGTCGCCCGGGCTCTCGGGCGCCTTGCCCATTCCGGGGATTCCACAAGCGGTCGGAACCGGTCCCAGCTTCGGCGATCCCGTCGGTTGCGGTCTGCGGCGGGCGTCGGAAATCATCCCGGTTCGATGGGCTCCGCCGCCGGAAGTCAGCAGTTTTCGCCACCGGCCTTCTTTGGTGCACAATGTGTGTTATATTCACTTCAGATTCGCACCCCAAAGCCCGAGTGTGCCCTGCAGACCCTGCGGATGGAGCTTTGCCTGAACGGAACAACCGATCGGGTGCGTTGAACGGCCGAGACCTCTTCCAACGATTCAGGAAGAGACGCCCTCCTTGGAACCACCACGCTCACCGATCGCTCACATGCCGAGCAACATCGATGGATTGGCCCGGTCGTCGCCGAGGTGGAATCTCGGGAAGGCCTTGAGCGAGATCGTCAGCGCCACGGTGAAGTCCTGTGGACCGATGCGGTTTTCGCGCAACCGGAAACCCAACCCCACGGTCCAACTCCGCAGATCCCGGTAGATCTGGTATTGCTGCTCCTCAAGCGTGCCGTCGCGGGCCTCGAACTGGTGGACGCCTCGGAACGCCCAGTTCTCGTTCAATTTGGCGTGGAACCGGCTGAAGATCAGGTTGTTGCCGGCGCCGTATAGGGTCCAATCGTCCCGCAGGTAACGGTGCCCGATGCTCCAGTCGAACCACTCGGTCGGCGACCAGGTGGCCCGGTGGTTCGATTCACGGAATTCCCGGGTCACCGTGTTGAAACGCGTCTCCGAAGTCAGCGTCAGCCAGGATCGCGGCGTGAAATCCACCTCCGAATAGACATCGGAGAATCGGGTCTGGTCGGGACGCTGCTGGATGCGCCAATCGGTCAGCAACGACCAATTCAGGACGTTCTCCACCTGCTCTTCCCGCTTCGTCTGGACCTTGTTGCGGAGACCCAGACGCACCGTGTTCTGGCTGTCCACCGAATCGATCTGGGTGTAGTCGGGAAAGTGGATCGGCAGCAGTTTCGGGGTGATGAGTTCCCGGTCGAACTGCGGCAACTCGGTGGGAGTCCGGTTCGGCTCGGGCACGAAGACGTAGCTGAATTGCGGCTCGGCGATGTGGCGGGCTCCGTTCATGTCGAGCAACGGGCTCGAATAGGTCGGCCACACGCGGGACGCCTTGAATCCAACGTCCACGCCCGTGTTGGCCACCCAGCGATCGCGGTCGCTGTTGATGGTGTTGAGGCCCTCCGGATCGCCATAATAGGTCGCGCGCGCCCCCAGGCGTGGCGAGACGTTCAACCATCCGCCGACGGTGTGGGGTGCCACCAGTTGATGGTAGGTGTCGCCCCGGAAGGCCGCGTAGTTGGTGCCGCCGGCCAAGGCATCGCGATAGCGCAGGTAGGCCAGGGAGCTGTCGCTCTCGTAGTACACCGGCGTGACTCCGATCTGTTGTCGGAGCCCGCGGAGCCGGACATCGGGCAGGCGCTCCACGGTCCGGAAGAACTCGTTGACCTGGGCGTGCGCGAGAAAATCGAGGCTCCAATTGGAATCGAGCTGAGAGAACTCGACGAAGGTCTTGGGTTGGGGATCGGTCCGGAACTCGCGCTCGAAGTAGTCGCGCAAGACCATGGGATCGCTCTGCCCCCGGAGGACTCCCTTGAATTCGAATCCCGAATCGTTGGTGATCGAGTGCCGCAGGTCGTACCGATACCGGTCGGGGTCGATGGGGCCGTTGAAGGAGCTCAGTTCCGGGGCCTGATCGCGCAGGAAGTAGAATCCTCCCCTGCCCTTGCCCAGTTCTCCGAGGTCGTAACCCAAACGGGGACCACCGCCGATGCCCCGTCGCTCCCGGTAGTCGAGGTCCACCACCGCCTCGAGATTGGTCCGTGCCATCCAGTGGTAGCTGTTCAGGACATACGGACCGTACAGGCTCCGGTAGCCGGGAGTGACGGTGAAGAAGTTGGGATGCCGGTCGGCCTTCCGGACATACCAGGGAAAGTACATCACCGGCACCTTCCCGACATACAGCAGCGCATCCTCGGCCGAGATGGTCTTGTCGCTGTTGATGCTCAGGGTCTTGGCGCGGATCTTGTACCCCGGTTCGGCCGCGTCGTCGGTCGTGATCTCCCCACCGAGGACCACCTGGTTGGTGCCCCCCTGCGTCACCGACAACTGGTCGCCGCGAAGGAACAACGGACCCGCACCGAATCGGAAATTCGAGGCCTCCAGACGTTTCTGCTGGAAATCGAAACGGACCTTCTGGCCCCGCCATCGGATGCGATCACCCGAGGCGTCCACGTACTCCACCATGACATCGCCCTCGGCGAGCGCCTCGCCGGTGTCCTGGCTCAGCGTCACGGTCTGCGCACTCACCGCGCTGCCCATCCACCGCACCACCACGCCGTTCTTGGCCGAGGCGGTCCGGGCATCCGGGCTCAATTCGACCTCTCCGAGACCGTCACGCGATTCGATGCGGATCGCCGACGCATCGGCCTTGGCCGCGGACGGCGTCTCGGCCTGCGCCAGAGCCGACAGCGTCCCGGCGATCAGGGCACCCGTTCGGAGGAGCTTCATCAGGGCCGGGACTCTATGCGGACAACCGCGCTCGGGGCAATCCGCCATCCATCGGCGGGCGTCCTGCGATCACCTTGGATCTCGGCCCGGGCGGAAGGATGGGTTAGGTTCCCTCCCATGGATGGATTCCTGCAACGACTCCGGCGGCATTGGGCCGAACGGTTCGGGACCGGGCCCCGGCACCTGGTGGTGGCGGTCTCGGGCGGATTGGATTCCATGGTGCTGCTGCACGCGCTGGCCCGACTGGCACGCAAGTCCCCCTTGCGGCTCACCGTGGCCCACGCCCATCACGGTCTCCGGGGGGCCGAGGCGGATGGCGATGCGGAATGGGTCAGGACCCAGTCGACCGCACTCGGATTGCCCTGCGTCATCGAACGGTTGCCGGTGCGCGCGACCGCCCGGGCATCGAGGGAATCGCTCGAGATGGCCGCCCGCAGGTTGCGCCACGCCTTCCTCGCGCGAACGGCACTGGCGGTGGGGGCCACCGAGGTGGTCCTGGCCCATCATGCGCAGGACCAGGCCGAACTGATCCTCCTGCGTCTGCTCCGGGGCACCGGCTCCGAAGGCTTGGGCGGGATGCGGGAACGCTCTCCGTCCCCGGCGGATCGGAGCGTGGCTTTGCTGCGGCCATTCCTGATCTTCGACCGTCCGGCGCTGGTCCGATTCGCCCTCCGTCATGGGGTCGGGCATCGGGAGGATTCGTCCAATCGGGATCTCTCCATTCCTCGCAACCGCATCCGACACCGGTTGATCCCGGATTGGATGGCCCATCACAGCCCCGCCCTGCCCCGGGTGTTGGCGAGGGTGGCCGACATCGCCGCCCATGATGCCGACTATCTTCGCGAGCAGGCACAACGATGGCGGGCTTCGGCCGATCCGGAACCCTGGGAGCGACTCCATATCGCACTGCAGCGGGCCATCCTGCGCTCGGAACTGATCGAAGGCGGACAGCTGGCCGATTTCGATCAGGTCGAACGCCTGCGCGCCCTGAGGGAGCGGGGTCCGATTCCAAAACACTCCTCGAATTCCAAAGCTTCCCGGGTCCGGACAAGGACGATCGCTTCTTCCGGCAAGACCGGTCCTCAGGGCGACCCTCAGGAGATCGTGACCGTGGTCTTCCGGGGAATGCGGGGCGAACGGCGACTGCCCGATGGTGGGCGTTTCCGCTGGAAACGCCTGCGTCGTCCCCTGCGCTTGGGGCTGGGCTGGGAGCAGTTCGATGCGGGCACCCTTCCCCAAACGGCCACGCTGCGCCATCGGCGGCCGGGCGACCGGTTCCGGCGACTGGGACAATCGGCGGCGGCTCGGCTCCAGAACCTCTTCATCAACGCGCGGGTTCCCGCCGTGGAACGCTCCCGGCGTTGGTTGATGGATCTGGGCGACGGGGATCTCGCCTGGGTCGAAGGGTTTCCCGTGGGCGATCGCCATCGTCTCGGCCCGTCCACCCGGGAAATCCTGGCGCTCCGGATCGAACGGCACTCCCGGGTCGACATCCCCTGAACGGATCAGAATCCCGTGGGCCGTACCGGACCCGTGTAGGGTTCGGCTCCCTGCTCCCTGAAGTCGGTGTGCTCGACCCGGAGCAGTTCGGGCTCGGATACCGTCGGGGCGCCCACGAACCCATGGTACCGGCCCATCCAATAGGCCAACAACCAGGCGCCCGGTTCCACGACGTCCCGGCCACCGGCCCCGCCATCGGCCTGCATCAACCAGTGATCCCACCGCAGCGGTTCGGTCTCCCTCGGAGGGAAGGTCCGCGTACCCCCCTTCAGCGCGACATGACCGGGCGGGGTCTTCAGGTCGGTCCGGTGGGAGTTCTGGTAGGACCAGACCCGAAGGTCCAGCGGCCAACCGCGGAGGTGCTCGACGCTGGCCTCGACCTCCGGATCGTTTCCGGTGAGCGCTCCGTAGAGGAAATTGAACCAGGGGTTCTGCTCGACGCGGACCACCTCGTAGCTCCGCTCGTAGCCGCGGCGGTAGAGGGCGCGCAGATCGGGGTTCTCCTCATAGCGGAGCAGATTCCAGTGGCTCCAGAAGGCCAGTTCATCGAGAAAGTGGAGGACGCTGTCGGGCGGGAAGGTGTTGCGGACCCGCAGGGTGAATTCCGGATAGCCCAGGCGCACCAATTCCCGGTAGGCCCCCGCGAACGAGGGATCGCCGGTCCAATGCTCGGCCGACTTGATGAACGAGAGGAGTTCCACGGCCTGCAGGCCCCGGTCGTACTTGCCTTCGTCGGTCTGGAAATATTCCGGATCCCACCGGCCCCAGCGCGTCGGCTTTCCGTCGAGATCCACCAGTTTCCAACGGTGTCGGATCAGGTGGGCGGCGATGCGCGACAAATGGGTCTTCGCCTGATCCACCTCGGCTCCCTCGGCCGCCAGTTCGAGGAAGAGTCCGAAGGCGTAGAACTGCGAGCACAACTCGTCGCTGGATGTGTCGCCCTTCCACTCGAAGCGTCCGTCCCCGGTGTCGTGCCATTCGGCCGCGTAGCCGCCGGACCCATGGCCCGCCTGATGCCCCACCTCGCCCTTGGCCCAGACCGATCGGGCCGGGAAACCGGAGATGCCGGTCATGCCTTCCAGCCAGCGCAGGGCATGGAAGGTGTTGGTGGCCTCGCGTCGGGCCTCGGGATCCCGCGTGACGGCGTACCGGTAGGTCTGGGCGGCCAGGTAATTGCCGCTGTAGCCACCGTCATTGTCGCTGATTTCCCGGACGAACCGCTTTCGACCGGAATCCCACTCCAGCTTGTGGACGAACCCCAGGCGCTTCTGCCCCCATTCCTCCAGGTGCCGCTCGTAGTAGGCCGCCTTTTTGGCCAGCGTGTAGGGACGATACTCGATGACTCCCAGTCCCCGATCGGTCGCGAGGTAGACCGTCCGCCCCGCCACGGCGATGCCGGAAACCCGCTCTCCAGGAATCCACCGCCGTCCCGCGAAATAGTCGAAGCGCCCGCCGACCTGTCGTATGGCCCCCCGCGATGTCCCGATCCAGAGATCGTTGGTGAAGCCGCGCGCCAGGCACAGCGTGTCCTCGTAGGGGAGCCCCTGCTCTCCCCGGATCGCGGTCAGGGACATGCCGCGCAGCAGACCCAACCCGCGGTCGGTGGCCACCACCAATGCAGGCCCCAGGGCGAGCGCGTCGCGGGTGATCCGGGAGGGCATGGAACCCCAGTCCCATCCTAGATCGGTGGGCCAGGTGTAGGCATCCTCCCCGCCAAAACGTCCCCGGCTGTAGGGACTGATCCGGCCTGGGCCCACTCCATAGAGCATTTCCTGGTGCGGAACCAACCGCAGGAGATCGAACCGGGCCTTGGCCTCCGGAATGGCCTCCAGTGAACGCCCCCGGACCCGCATCAACTGCGGGCCCACCGAGGCGACGGCCTCGCCCCGGAATTCGGCGACATCGCTCACCGGGTCCATACCGACCGGTTTCCAAAAGCCGTCCTCTCGGACCCAAAGCCCCGGCGATCCCAGCGCCCAGACCCGGTCCAAGGCCACGACCAATCGTTGGACGGACTGGGTCACCCCGGGTTCCGCCTCCCAGAGTCGATCCTTCAGCCTGAGAACACCCCGAGGGGTCGCTGCGAGCACATCGCCGCGATGCACCACCACCGAGGTCAAGGCGACCTCTGACGGCACCGACCACCCCGCCTCCTGGAGGTAGGGCACATCCGGAGCCGGGTTCATCGAGCGGAACACCGCGACGAGTTCGCCCCCGCACAGGGAACTCCCCGCGATCCACAGCAGGACCGCGATCCACCAGCATGAGCGCATCCGGACATCAACGCAGACGGTTTGGTGGCGGCAAGCCGACAATCCAGACCATCGCCCGCCCGGGCCGCACCGGGGCCGGACGAGGGTTCGGCACCCCGATGTCGCTCGGGTTGCCATGCGCGGGAGATCCCCGTAACATCGCAGGAATTGATGGAAAAGCTCCTGCTCATTGATGACGAGGTGGATGTCCAATATTCCTTCCGCCGGATCTTCGACGCCTCGGAGATTGAGCTCCACACCGCTTCCAGCGGCGAGGAGGGCCTGCGGCTGATCCCGAAGATCAAGCCCGACCTCGTCCTGAGCGACATCCGCATGGCAGGATTGAACGGGTTGGAGACCCTGAGACGGATCCGACAGCTGGACCCACAGCTTCCGGTCATCCTGATGACCGCCTACGGCACAACGCAGACCGCGATCGAGGCCATGAAGCTCGGGGCCTACGACTACCTGCTCAAGCCCTTCGACGTGCCCCGGCTCAAGCAGTTGGTGGCCAACGCCCTCAAGGCGGCCCGGGACACGCGCCAGACCGTGGCCCTCAGGCCACAGCTCGAGCAGCAGGATTACGATCTGGGCGTCATCGGCCGCAGCGCACCGATGCAGGAGGTCTTCAAGCTCATCGGCCAACTGGCCGCGTCGGACGCCACGGCTCTGATCACGGGCGAGAGCGGGACCGGCAAGGAACTGGTGGCCCGCTCCATCTACCAGAACAGCCGCAGGGCCAAGGAGCCCTTCATGGCCATCAACTGCGCGGCCATCCCGGAGAATCTCCTCGAGAGCGAACTCTTCGGGCACGAGAAGGGCGCCTTCACCGGGGCCACCGCGCAACGACCGGGTCGCTTCGAGCAGTGTCACCGGGGAACCTTGTTCCTGGACGAGATCGGCGACATGCCGCCGGCCACGCAGACCAAGATCCTTCGGGTGCTCCAGAACGGCACCTTCGAGCGGGTTGGGGGCAATGTCACCCTGCAGGTCGACGTGAGGATCATCGCCGCGACCAACAAACCGCTCGAGGAGGCCGTGGCCCGGAAGGAATTCCGGGAAGACCTCTTCTATCGTCTCAACGTGGTCCGGGTGCACATGCCGCCCCTGCGTGATCGCCAGGGCGACATCCGCCTGTTGGTCGACTACTTCCTGCGCAAGATCGGGGGCACCGGGGTGGCACCGAAGCCCATCGGCGAGAAGACCATGGCGGTCCTGGAGGCCTACCACTGGCCCGGGAATGTCCGTGAATTGGAGAACGTGTTGAGGAGGGCCGTGGTGGTCTCCAAGGGACCCGCGATCCTCGAAGGCGATCTCCCATCCGAGGTCTTGCAACCGGCCGCCCATGCCCGGCCGCCCATGCCCAACCCTCCCGGAGGGTCCGTTCCGCCGGCAGCGACGGTCGCACCGGTGGCCGCGGCGGCTCCGGTCCCGGACAGCGCGGCACCCGCGGGCCCGGCGGGCACCACCGACCCCGCGATCACCGGCGACATCCGCCCATTGGCCCTGCAGCTCTTCCGATGGGCCCGACTCCAGAGCGGCGTCAAGATCCTGCCCGCCGTGGAGCGGGAACTGGTGATCGAAGCGCTCAAGGAGACGCAGGGAAACCAGGTCCGCGCCGCCAAATTGCTGGGCATCACCCGCGCGACCTTGCGCAAGCGCGTCGACAAGTTCGGCATCCGACGCGAACTCAGCGTGAGCTGAACGTCCTGATCCGGCCCTCTTGGACCACGGTCGGAAAGGAAACCGTTCCCGCACGGAACTGCACGCCTCGCGCGTCGAGGTCGCGGCCTGGATTCAGACCGGGTGCGACCGACCTTCGTCGGCGTCGATGTAGTCCACGAAGGTCTGGATGTCGTTGCGATGGGCGAGGCCCGATTGCTCCTTGCGGAGGGCGAGGCGGGCCCGCAGATCGGGGTCGGGCTCGGATCCATGCTCCAGCAACCACTGGTTGAAGGCCGCCTGCTCGGCGGGCCGATGGACGTGCTTGCGCACCCAGTCGGCGACCTGGCCGTCGGTGATCGTGGAACGGACCACCTCGATGAAGGCCTCGGCTTCGAGCCCGGCGGCCTTCAGCCATTGGGCGTCGAACCCCCGCTTGGCGAAGTTCTGCTGGTAGTCGGCGTGCAGACGACCGGCGAGCGACAACCGGACCTTGTCCACGAATCTCGGCAGGTAGAGCCAGCCGGACATGGTCTCGCGGGGACTGCGGGGATGGATCGGATCGTTCATGGCAGGCTTCAGGGTTCGGCCAGCAGTTTCTCGACCTTGCCGGCAAGATCGCTCCGCCCATCGAGGTCGCGGAGGTTGCCCTTCTTGTCCACCAGCCACATGGCCGGGATGCTGCGGATGCCGAATTCCGTACCGAACCTGTTCTTCCAGCCTTCGCCATCGAAGAACTGGGGCCAGGCCATCTTGTGCTTCCGGGTGAACGCCTTCAGAGCATCGGCCTCCTGGTCGAAGCTGATGCCGACGATCTCGAAACCCTTCGGATGGAGCCGTTCATAGGCGGCCACCACGTTGGGGATCTCCGAGACGCAGGGCCCGCACCAGGTGGCCCAGAAATCGATGAGCACGACCTTCCCCTTCATCTGGGCGAGGTCCACCTTGCGGCCGTCGGTGGCGGTGAAGGCGAGATCCACCGGCTTGCCGACCCGCTCCTGGGACTTGTGGATGCCTTCGGCCGTCGCGCGGATCTGCGGCGGGACCCCCTCGGCCTTGAGGATCTTGGCGACCAGTTCCTTGGCCTTGGTTCCCCCGCGGATCTGGGCGACCTCGAGGTAGGCGGCGTAGATCTCTCCGCGGGCGGGAAACTCCTTTTCCAGCGACACGAGGCTC
>Ga0315902_10007285_pt1 | contig 15158 bp, 12 predicted proteins | sample LakEriMetagenome_9_FD_203523 | JGI IMG/M metagenome (GOLD analysis project Ga0315902, IMG submission 203523) | Freshwater fungal communities from buoy surface, Lake Erie, Ohio, United States - Buoy 12 MA117 | ecosystem: Environmental > Aquatic > Freshwater > Lake > Lake biofilm | place: USA... | reverse complement strand
GGGCTTCTATTTCAAGCCACGTGATAACCACATGGGACAAAACGGACGAAATACACAACCCTGGTGTTTTACCGGAGTTTTAGAAATCAGATATCCGGCTGATCGGGAAGCAATATTTGATAAGATCATTCCAATAATCATGAAATCATTCAAATGTGATTTTCTTTCTCAATGCATCAACTGTTTCTAACTTATTGCATCTTTTTATTTTCTTCATTAATAATCAACTGAAATACAGTTGATGTTTTTTAAAAATGTCACGAAATTTATATTTTTGAAATCAATTAATTCTATGCGAAAAGAAATGATTAACGGTTATTTTGAGGACCATTCGGATAACTTTACCCTACAACTCATTCAGCAATAATTCTTCTTTTCACAGAGTGAACTATGCCAGACCCTGCGGTAACGAAATCATAGATTTAAAGTAGAATTATGTTCAAGCATAAAACCGACAACAGATAACCGACAACCATTAACTGCTAGCCGAAAAAAAGGGCCTCCTTAGAAAGGAAGCCCATATTGAAAAGATCATTTAAACTGTTTACTGACCCTGACCCAGCGAATATGCCGCCACACCGTCAAATGAATACAGATTTTCTGTCTTCACAACATCAATCTGCTTCTCCTCTGCTGCATTCAGCAACTTGATGATATCCTGCTTGGTAATAGAAGCACCGCTTGTTGGCTTAAAGCGACAGCGCCAGTGGTCTGTGCAGAAAGTCTCAGGAAATCCATCAGGCCATACTTTAATACCACGGTTTGTGATCATGGTAAGCTCGCCTCCAGGCAAATTGATTGATTGTACTTTTTCAGCAAGTTCATTAGGATTGGCTCCGTTCCAGTGAACAAACAAGTCAACACCAAGTAATTCTTTTGCCTTTTGTGGCTTACGTACATATTTAGGAAGGTTCAAGCTGGAACTTCCGGCATAACTCACTTCTTTTAACTTAGAAGGCTTCTGCCCCAGATTGGCAATCACCGCTTCAGCAAATTCTTTAGTGCCTACTTTCTGTGTACTTACGCCTTCTTTGTAAATATCATAGGTATGCACACCATCTTCAATGGTTTTCAACCATGCATTCTGTACTTTTTCAGCTACCTCTGTCTGACCGATATGGTTCAGCATCAGAATCGCACCCTGCAATAATCCGGAAGGATTCGCCAGGTTTTGGCCGGCACGGCGTGGTGCAGATCCGTGAATTGCTTCAAACATCGCACACTCTTCTCCGATATTGGCAGATCCGGCAAGACCTACAGATCCGGTGATCTGTGCTGCCACATCCGACAATACATCCCCATACAAATTGGGCATCACAATCACATCGAAAGCTTCAGGCGTATCAGCAAGCTTGGCCGCTCCGATATCAATGATCCAATGCTCATTTTCTATTTCAGGGTATTCTTTTGCAATTTCATCAAACACCTGATGAAACAAGCCATCAGTTTGTTTCATGATGTTGTCCTTTGTGAAGCAAGTCACTTTCTTGCGCTTTTGCTGTTTCGCATATTCAAAGGCATAACGAACGATTTTTTCGCAACCGGGACGGCTGATCAGCTTCAGACACTGAACTACCTCATCTGTTTGCTGGTGTTCGATGCCAGCATACAGATCCTCTTCGTTTTCTCGAACAATCACCACATTCATGACGGGGTGCTTCGTACTTACGTAAGGATGCAGACTCATACATGGTCTGATATTGGCATAAAGTCCGAGGAATTTACGGGTAGTTACATTCAGACTCTTATAACCTCCACCCTGGGGCGTGGTAATTGGAGCTTTCAAAAATACCTTGTTGCGACGGATGATATCCCATGATTCATTGGAAATACCCGATGTGTTTCCGGCCAGGTAAACTTTTTCACCTACCTGAATCTCATCTACTTCAATTTTTGCACCCGCAGCCTGGATAATGGCTAGCGTGGCATCCATAATTTCCGGTCCGATACCGTCTCCTTTTGCAACTGTTATTCTTGTCATGTTCCTTTTTTTAATGGGCACAAAATTGAGATTTCATTCCCATATAATAAAATTTGTTTCGCTGTAGACAGTTATGGGTTACGAGCGAAGTCCGACTGCTTCGCAGAAACGGGCGGATTATGGGGTTATGAGTGTTTTACTCGTAACCCGTCACCCATAACCCGCAACCTCTAAAAGGCTACCCCTCTACCCCATAAATATTGTCTATTACCATGGCTAGCTGCCTGTCTTTTTCCGTAACCACATTTCCGGCATCATGCGTACTCAGCCTAATTTCCACTTTGTTCCACACATTGGTCCATAAAGGATGGTGATTTTGCTTTTCAGCCTCAAATGCCACGCGAGTCATGAACGCAAAAGCTTCTGAAAAATCAGCAAATTCAAAGCTTCTGCATAGTTGATTGTGTTCTTCCTTCCACATAAACAGATCGGAATATGATGGTTAAAAAATCAAATGTTGTTTGTTGATGATTTTCTCGTTGTTCAGCTCAACAACAAGCTGCACACCCGGAATTTTTTTCAGGTCCTGTATGAGCAGTAACTCTTCCTCTCTTCCGGGAATATCTCCTTTGCTCAACCATAAATAGTCGAGGTTGCGGAATTCAGGCACCAGGTATTCTCCGTCATTGAGGTTTTTATACAAATAATAAGACAGTGAAAGAAAGGGTTCATTGTACTCAAAAACAGTAAAAAAATAATTTCTGTTTTTTTTCATGAGCTGTATTTCCAGGTCATTCCTTAAACGAAAATCAAAATTGAGTCCGCGATTAATATTCCATACAAACTGATGAGGCGCAATTGGCGCAACAATACCCAGCAGGCAGGTATCTTCAAAAAACTCTTCTGCCAATAACTCATTGTCTATTTTTAATTTCATGTTGTTGCTTGTTAGTTACGCGTTACGGGTTATGGGTTATGGGTGTTGATGCCAAATAAACACAACCATTCTTATTTCTCGTTACTCATAACACGTAACCCGATTATATTTAAATTTAAAAAACAATCGAGAATATCAATTCATTTTCTCCTCTTTTAACTTTTACCTGAGCAGGATCTCCTTTTTTATAGTGACTCAATGTCTTCATGTAAGCTTCCAGGGAACTGACCTCATGCTGATCAAGGGAAATAATGATATCACCTGCAAGTATACCTGCTTTTTCAGCCGGCTTATCAGCACTGATGCCATCTGCCCTTACTCCCGGACCGGTGTATGTATAGTCGGGCATAATACCGAGACTCACACTAAACCTTGCACCTGTTACGGTTGACTGTTCACGCGTTTTGGTGAAAACGAGCCGCTCTTCCTTGCTGCTCCGGTCAATGAGGCGGCAGATATAGTTTACAATATCCAGCTGTCCTTTGTAGTTTATTTTTTCAGGATCATCACCGGGATGATGGTAATCATTATGAAGACCGGTAAAGAAAAATAAAACGGGAATGCCTTTATGGTAAAACGATGTATGATCGCTCGGGCCTGTTCCGCTGCTATCCGTTTTAATTTTAAACGGGAGTTTCTTATCAGCATAAATGAGTTGACCCCAGGATGGAGAAGTGCCTACACCTCCAATTGTAAGTGTCTTTGTTGAGTCATTCAATCTTCCAATCATATCGAGATTGATCATGTAGTTAATTTCAGCTATTGGAAGAGATAGGTTTTCCGTAAAATACTTAGAACCATGAAGACCCAATTCTTCTGCGCTGAAAGCAACAAACAAATAATTGAAGGATTTATTCCCACTTTTCTTGAGTAATCGCGCAAGCTCTATTAAAGCTGCCGTACCGCTGGCATTGTCATCGGCCCCATTGTGCACCTCAGGATTTCCTGTATATCTTGAATTATGATCCTCTCCATAACCAAGATGATCGTAATGTGCGCCGATGATCACAGTAGAAGGCGCACCATTGTTTAAAAAGCCTGCTACATTTGATGCAAAGCGCAGCCTGTCTCTCAACTCAACTTTCAGTTGAACATCCCATGTATAGAAAAGGTCTGCAGCTATCGCCTCAGAAATACGTTGGTTAAGAATAAGTATCGGAATAGACGACCCGACAGCAGTATCATATTGATTAAATGTAATCGGTTCAGAAAGCAAATGATTATTATAAAAAATTAAAGCGGTTGCCCCTTTCCCTGTTGCCTGTTTTTCTTTGTCACGAATTGCTTTCATTATATCAAAATGCGGATTATTTTCTTGGCCCTCTTTGAGCTTTATCAGATCAATCATCCAGGGAGACCAGCTTTCGAGCAAAGCAGGAGAAGCAACAGCTTCGATCGATCCGTTTTTACTCCATGGTAATGGAAAATAATCAATGCCCTGAGTTAGCTGCTCTCCATCCATGATGAGCAAACAGGATGAGTCTGCTTCCTTGCCTTCATAAATAGAAAAAGTCTGAACCCACTCCGAACCGATAGCTCCGGGCACCAACCCGTATTCTTCAAATCGATCTTTAATGTAATCACGCGCTAAATCCGCTCCAGAGGTGCCGGCTCTCCTGCCCTGCATACGGTCATCAGCAAGAATCTTTACATGTTTTTCAAGTAATTGCAGTGTAAATAAGTCGTGTTTCCCTTTTTTCTGAGCAAAAGCGGATACGAATGTGAAGCTAAAAGATATTAGCCATAACCACCGACTGCACACCCCCGGCATAAAGATTGATTGACACACAAAGTTAAATGCAGTTTACTTTTCAAGAAGTTATTTTTACAGATCTATTTTCCATCTTCGTAAGCCGACAACTGTTTTTGGTGGTAATTTTGCGTCCCCGCATGAATCATCAGATAGAAATAGCACTGGTTGGCAATCCCAATAGCGGGAAATCATCCCTTTTCAATGCACTTACCGGACTGAACCAGAAAGTTGGCAACTTCCCGGGAGTAACGGTTGACAAAAAAACGGGTTGGTTTGAATTAGCCGATAAAAAATTCGCAAAGATTGTAGACCTTCCCGGCAGCTATAGCCTGTATCCCAGACGAAAAGATGAATCAATCAGTTACCGGGTAATGATGGGGCTGGATAAAGACATAAAACCCAACCTCACCATCATTGTTGCAGACGCAGGAAACCTAAAAAGAAATCTCCTGTATGCCTCTCAACTGATAGATCTGAAAAAGGAAGTGATTCTGGTATTAACCATGATGGACATTGCCATCAGACAGGGTCAGATTATTGATATACCCAAATTACAGCAAGAACTTGGTATTCCTGTTTTAGCTGTCAATCCCCGAACAAAAGAAGGATTGAATGATCTTAAAAATCTGCTTTATTCATTTACAGAAAAACGACCGACCCCTGAAAAAACATTTTATACGCCGGGATCTGAACATCAAGAAATTGTACTGAAAGCAAAAAGTATTCTGCCGGAACTGAGTGATTATGGCGTACTGCATGTTTTAACACAAAAAGAATTATTAATTGATGATGAACAACTTCAGAATCAAATAAAATCCATCCAGAAAAACAGTTCACTTTCTTCAGAACGAATACAGGGTGAAGAAATATTACTGAGGTATAAAACCATTGATCAGATCATTGCTCAATGTGTTGAAAAAAAATCATCCTATATCAAGCGAAATAGCGAAAGTAAAGCAGATCGCTTCCTCTTACATCCGCTATGGGGATACCTTTTTCTTCTTTTTGTTTTATTTGTATTATTTCAAAGTATTTTTTGGCTCGCAGAATATCCGATGACTGCGATTGAGCATTTATTTGCGCAAGCCGAAAACCTCCTTACTCCACTTCTTCCTGCAACCTGGTATGCCGATCTGTTGCTTCAGGGATTATTGCCCGGGCTGAGCGGCATTTTCGTATTCATCCCGCAGATCATGATCCTTTTTGGGCTAATCGGCATACTGGAAGAAACAGGATACATGGCCCGTATTAGTTTTTTAACGGACAAAGTGATGCGAAAAGTAGGGCTCAATGGTAAAAGTGTGATGCCCATGATCAGTGGTTTTGCCTGTGCTGTACCCGCTATCATGAGCGTCAGAAATATTGAAAACAGAAAAGAGAGGCTCTTAACAATTCTGATTACTCCTCTTATGAGTTGCAGCGCACGTCTGCCGGTATACACTATCCTCATCGCAATGGTCATACCTAATGAATCTGTATTGGGCATTCTCAGCCTGCAGGGACTGGTGATGATGGGTTTATACCTTTTTGGCATTTTCGTTGCCCTGGCGGTTGCCTGGATCGCCGGTCGTTTCATTCGTATGCAGGAAAAAAGCTTTTTTCTCCTTGAGTTGCCGGTATATAAAGTACCGCAATGGAAGAATGTTTTTTACATGATGATTGAAAAGGCAAGGATTTTCATTACTGATGCAGGAAAGGTAATTCTTGTAATCAGTATGATTCTTTGGGCGTTGAGTTCATACGGACCCGCTGAAACCATGAAGCAAACTGCAGCTCAATATGACAGCATCATTTCTCTGCATCCTGAATCAGAAAATATTTTGGCAGCGGAAAAAGAAGCAGCATTGTTAAGTGAATCCTATGCCGGTCAGTTGGGTAAATTTCTTGAACCGGCAATACAACCATTGGGCTATGACTGGAAAATCGGTATTGCGCTGATCACTTCATTTGCTGCAAGAGAAGTATTTGTAGGAACCATGGCAACCCTCTATTCCGTTGGCGGAAACAAAGAAGACTTACAAACGCTCAGGGAGAAGATGGCTTCTGCAAAAAGAGAAGACGGATCAAAAGTATATTCACTTGCAACCGGTGTTTCCCTCATGCTTTTTTATCTGCTTGCCATGCAATGCATGAGTACACTTGCAGTTGTGAAAAGAGAAACAAATAGTTGGAAGTGGCCCATCATTCAATTGTTTTATATGTCAGGCCTTGCATATTTGATCAGCCTTGTTGCATTTCAGTTATTAAAATAAATCGGTATTTACCATCCGGCAGCCTGTCTGATTCTGTTTTGAAGACGTTGATATACATTCTCCATCAATCCGGCAAGCACCTCTCCTTTTGTTGGTGTGTGCTGATTTCTGTTATTGATCAAGGCCCAATCCTGATTATTTAACGCTCTCCTGTCGCCCGTATAAGAAGCAAATTCCGTTGTATGCTGGAAGTTTGCGTTTAACTGCTCCCATACAACCTGGTTTCTTGTAGATAGATCGTTCATGAGCAAGTGCAGTGTGCCGGTTGCTTCAAGCCGTCTTTCTTCAATATTCACAATAGCAGAAACAGTTGTGTAAGTTGGACGGTTGGCCGAGTCTTTGCCGGATTCCACCTGGCGACTTCTGTTGTAAGAACGGTAGTTACTGACAGGAGTGATGATGTCTACATTTCTCCAAACCATGTCTGCAACCAAATCGGGTGTTGTTCCGGCTAATCTTAATTGTGAAGGAGTATAGAAACGAGCCGGAATACCATTGGCAGACTGACCGCCCAAATCCTGAATCAAACGAGACTGTAAATCAATTGTGCGACTGTTAAATACAGGCATAGAATTAAAACCCCATCCCAGAATGTCATATTCAACCGGATTAATTAATACATGTACAATACTCGCATTGTAAAGCTGATTCATGCGGGTTCTGACATCCCGATAATCCGTTACATAATTCAAAACCCTGCCAAATGCCTCATAGGCAATCCTGTTCTGCCTGCGGGACCCTCCTGTTTTCAAAGATGACGCATAACTGTAATAGTCTGCAGCAGCAGAGTCTCTTGCAGATATTAAACGTGCTGAGTAATTAACAGGCTGCACCTGCCTGAATGCAAAAGCATTACCCAGTATCAAATCATACATCTGCTGAAGTGATTGCAGCTCCGGAATCACCTTGTCCCACTTTTCAAGTGTTGGTTCAAACTGGTAGTTCTGTAAACGAACCTGCCCCTTGTAATGGGCTTCGTTGTAAAGCTGACTTATATCCTGCACAACAGTAATATCATCTCCGCGTTTTTTTAACCTTTTCATGAGCGAAGCCAAATCTTTCTGATCACTGTATCCGGCATGCCTGGAAGCTTTGCAGGAAAAAAGAAAGACAAATAGAAAAAAGTAAGATACAAAATGCAAAATGCGTATAGAAAAAAGCATAATCTTTAGCTATAAGGATGTTTGTAAGAAAATCTATCAGGTATTAGTATTTACAATCATGTACTAATTCCATTGTTTGCAATATACTTATTTGGCACATCAAAATTTACTATCGGTTTTCTTTCCAGTCTCTGAAATCTTCGTTTGTCCAGCATCCCGGAGCTGCATGCGTACCTTGCGGAAGATCGAAGCAAACAACCCTCACACCTTTCACCTCAAGCAGATTCATGGCAGCAAAACTCATAAATTGTTCAGCACCGGTATTGCCAATTTTTTCAGTCAGCCATTCCGGATCGGCCGGTCTTACATATAATGTATCATTGTTGCGTCTATCAATCAATAATTGTCCTTCAGGCCATGTTTGGTTGATGCCGTTAATGACAGGTTGTATAATTGTAAGAGAATCCTTCAGGCGGTATATTTTTTTTCTTGATGCTGCTGATGCATCGACATCCCATAAAATCAAAGTATCAGTATCAAACCACCTGGGCGACTCATCTTCCTGTACGGTTTTTTTCTTCTCTTCGCATCCCAACCAAATGAACATCAGAAATAAAAAAAAATAGTTTTTCATTCCTTAAAGTTACAAAACAGATGAGATTGATAAATGAATGAGTAAATTAGTGAACAAATAAACATTATGAACGGCTCCACATCTTACTTCGACCTCCTGCTGAATCCTTTTGGGCAACCCCGTACAAAAAATATCCTGAAAGTCAACCCTACTGTAATACCTGAGAGAACAGAACCCGAAACAGTACATTTCTACGTGTTTGATTTCAACGGCGAAATTCTAAAGGAAGACAAACCACAAACAATTGAGCAATGCTTTTCTTACAAAGATTCAGGCAATACAAGCTGGATTAATATTGGCGGAATCAGAAGGAACGATGTTGAAAAAATCAGCCAGCATTATGACATACACCCCCTCCTTATCGAAGATATTTTAAGTCATGGACAGCGCCCTAAGATGGACGAAGTCGAAGGAAAATTATTTTGTCTGCTAAACATGCTTTATTTCAATGAAAATAATTCAAGCGTTGAAACGGAACAAATATCGATTGTTCTGGGCCCCGATTATGTGTTGAGTTTCCAGGAAGACGATTCAAGAGATGTTTTTAACACCCTTCGGGAAAGAATTCGTCTTCCTCAGCACCGAATCCGTCAGGGGAAATCCGACCATCTGTTTTATATGCTGATTGACCTTATTGTTGACCACTATTTTCTAGTAATGGAAAAACTGAGTGAGAAAATAGAAGTCCTTGAAGAAGAAATCATCCGTAACGCCAACAAAAGATCCCTAGCACGCATCAATCAGCTTCGAAAAGAAATGATCGTGTTGAAAAGAAACATCGGACCTACAAGAGAATTAGTCAACGGCATCCTTCGCAGTGAAAGTCCATTGCTGCAGGAAAGAACCGAAAAGTATTTCAAAGACGTTTATGACCACATAGTTCAGGCAAATGATCTTGCTGAAAACTACCGCGATATGATGATGAACTTACAGGATTTATATCTCAGCAACGTGAATCTTAAAATGAATGAAGTGATGAAGGTGATGGCAGTTGTAACCTGTGTGCTCGCTCCTGCTACTGTAATCGGAGGAATGTTTGGAATGAATTTTGATGTAATCCCGTTTGCGCACCATGGCAAAGGATTTTTCATTGCCTGTGGTGTAATGGTTGTTATCCCGGTACTGATGCTGTTTATCTTCAGAAGAAGAGGTTGGTTTTGAAAAGGAAACGCCTTTCTTTTTATCTCTTTGTTTTAAAATAAATATTTACAATTTTATTCTAATCACAACTTCGGGATTTGCGCTTTTCTCTTCATGTCTGCCTGTAATTCTATTATTTAAATGATGACGGATATATACTGTACCATCACCGATTTTTGATGAAATCACAAACAAAGGAATACTTGACAAAAGAGATGCCGCTCCTGCTATCACCAATACAGATTTTAAATCGTCGTTGGTATTTTTACACTCAAGGATACAATCCGGATAACGCTCAATAGGTTTCCCTCTCGGAATTGCCCACCCTGTAACTACCATCAATCCGCCTCCTGCAGCCAGTATAATTGCTGTTTTCTGCCATCTGTTTATCTTCTTACTGTTGTTAGCGAAAAACGTTTTGTTGCCAAAAACCGGTTGCTGGGCAAATACAGCATCCTGCAATAAAAGCCGGACAAATAACAAGATCAATGTAAGAAAAAAGACTCGAAGCATTCTTTAATGTTTTAATCTGTTTTTCACAATACATAACGCTATATTAAAAATAGATTCGTGAACCATTACAAAGCAGAAGAGCCGTCAGTATTAAGTGTAATCAATGTCATTTAAAATAAATGTTGATGAATCCTTTTGTAATTAGGCATTACTTTTGTGGCAAAACGATCGCCGAATATGAAACAAACCCCCTTTGTCGATAAACACATTGCACTTGGTGCTAAAATGGGCCCCTTTGCAGGTTACAATATGCCTATCTCCTACACGGGCATTAATGACGAACACCAGGCAGTGCGACAAGCAGCAGGTGTTTTTGATGTGAGTCATATGGGTGAATTTATATTAAAGGGCAGCGGAGCACTCGATCTCATTCAGCGGATTACTACCAATGATGCCTCAAAGCTCAGCAATGGCAAAGCGCAGTACAGTTGCATGACGAATAAGGAAGGTGGCATTGTAGACGATCTGCTTGTTTATTGCATTGATAAAGACCAGGTCTACATGCTTGTTGTAAATGCAGGTAATATTGAAAAAGACTGGAACTGGATACAGGCACATAATCACACGGGCGTGGAAATGCATAACATCAGTGATAAAACATGTTTGCTTGCCGTACAGGGACCTGCAGCAACCAGGATTGTACAAAAGCTGACAGAGATGGATGTGATGAACCTGAATTACTACACTTTTGTAAAAGGCAGGTTTGCCGGTGTTGAAAATGTACTGATCAGCGCAACCGGGTATACAGGTGCAGGAGGCGTTGAAATTTATTTTGAAAACAGCGGAAACAGTGCCGACATCATCTGGGATGCATTGTTTACAGCCGGGAAGGATGCAGGTATCAAACCGGCAGGTTTAGGTGCACGTGATACACTGAGAATGGAGAAGGCTTTTTGTCTTTATGGCAATGACATCGACGACCATACCAGTCCCCTGGAAGCCGGTCTCGGATGGATAACCAAATTTACAAAAGCATTTACAGCCGGCGACATACTGGAAAAACAGAAAACAGAAGGTGTTAGAAGAAAGCTGGTAGGCTTTGAAATGACAGAAAGAGGTATTCCACGACATGGTTATCATATCCTCAATGAGAAAGGAGAAAAAATCGGTATTGTTACAAGCGGTACACAGTCGCCCTCTTTACAAAAAGCCATAGGCTTGGGTTATGTTGAAACCGGTTATACTGGTTATGAAACTGAAATATTTATTGAGATTCGCAACCAGCCTGTAAAAGCAAAAGTGGTAAAAATCCCGTTCCTGTAATGAAAGGAACGCGTCAAAACTTGCAGACAACATAAACCTTCTTTATTTTAGCATTATATGGCGGAGATTCACATCACCACTTTTATTGCTGCTCCGGCAGATGTCGTTTTCGACCTGTACCGTCATATTGGTCTTCATCAGATTTCACTACAGAAATATAAAGAAGAAGCGATCAGAGGTATCACAACCGGATTAATTAAAAAAGGAGACATGGTTACCTGGCGTGCCAGACACCTGGGAAAGATTCGTTTTCTTACAGTAAAAGTCACCGAACTAGATGCGCCTGTTTTATTTGAAAACACAATGCTTGAAGGTGACTTTAAAAACCTCGTACACCGCAGACACTTTAAACAAATTGATAACGGCACAATCGTAATTGAAGAGATGAATTATGAAATGCCATACGGAATTGCCGGAAAATTGTTTGATCGTTTTTATCTGAAAAATTATCTGATTGGTATTCTGAAAGAAAGAACAGATGTCATAAAAGCCTATGCTGAGGGCAATAAATGGAAAGCCCTTCTTCAGCGATAACAGACATTCGCCTCCGCTTCTTTATTTTTGCAGCCATGTCATTAGAAAAGCCAACGCTCAATACCTGTTTTTCCCCTGCTCTTTTGAATTTGTATGATTTAAAAGATACCGTAGTTGTCATCATTGATGTTTTCAGGGCTACATCAACAATCGCAGCCGCACTTCATAATGGTGCTAAATATATTGTTCCGGTTGATACTGTGCCAAAAGCCATTGAATTGAGTGAGCAGCTGAACGGTATTGCAGCAGGTGAACGCGACGGTAAAATTGCAGACGGGCTACAACACGGGAATTCGCCGTTAGAATATCATCCGGATTTTATCAAAGACCGCATTCTGGTATTAACTACTACCAATGGAACACGTTTGTTACACATGGCTCTCGAAAGAGAAGCGGGCACTATTATTACCGGCTCCTTCCCAAATCTGAATGCTGTAGTTCAGTATTTATTGTCGTGCAACCGCAATGTCATTCTTGGTTGTTCCGGCTGGAAAGACAGATTCAACATTGAAGACACTTTATTTGCCGGAGCTGTTATTCATCAGGTAAAAGACAAGTTCACCATTCACTGTGACAGTTCACAAACAGCACTTACATTATACGAACAGATGGGAAAGAATCCAATTGAACATGCTGCCAAATTCACGCACTATCACCGCTTGGTGAACCGTTTTGGATTAATTGAAGATATCCGTTTTTGTCTCACACCGGATGTAGCTCCTGTATTGCCCATTTTTAATGAAGGACGACTTATCAAAGGGTGATAAAAAATCGTACAAGATACAACTGTTTTCTGATTTAAAGGACATCCTCAGAATGTGAGTTATTTTTTAAATTTTTAACGTGTTTTCTGCATGAAATGCCTTTAGATTTGCGGGTTAGCCCAAACCTAAAAAGGATAGAATGAAGCTGACACCTGCATATAGTTTATGGCATTATCACCACTCATTAAATTCGCATACAATCACGGAACTGAAGAAGTAATCAGGCGTGGCAAGAAAGTACATGCAATTGGTTTTGCTGAGCTAACAGACCACGACCCGCTCATGCATTCCGCTGTATTTCGCGTTCGGGATGATGTATACCATACTTTCTACAGGGTTTATATTCAGAAATACAATGATGATCATCTGCTGAATGTTCGATGTAGTTGCCCATATAATCTTGGAGACATATGCAGACATGAAGTAGCTGCACTTTTTCAGCTGCAGGATCTGATTGACCGCCATGTCATTGGTTTGAAAGATCAGCTGTATGATCAAAGACATACAGTAGCGAAGATGAAAAGCATAGATCTTAAGACAATCCGGATGCTTACTTCGAAAGATTCTTTTCATGATGCAGAACAATTTCTCCGAACGAACAAAGCATCAATCATACAAGCCAAAAACGAACAGGTTAAAGCCGAGCTGACACTTAACGGCAAGCAATGGTCTGTCATTCTTCAGAAAAACGAGGAAAGAAATTTTGATACTTCTTGCGGCTGCGCAGAAACCGACTATCCTCTGTGTGAACACAAAACCATTGTGTTTATTCAGCTGCTTCAGACTTATGGTCCCGGTTTTTTTGACAGTATCCGTGATCAGGATAAAGAGAAAGCAAAACTTCTGGGCATATACGGATATAAACTTGAAGATGCATGGCAGGATAAATTTGAGTTTATCTATAAAGAAGGGAAACCATTTCTTCGTGTTCTGGATCCTCAGGTAAAACGAATAGAACAAACCCTTCAGCCAAAACGAACATTTCAGGAACATATATCTCCCGCGCCTGTTTCAAAAGAAAAAAGCATAAAACGCCTTGCCGTAGTACTGAATCTTCAACACAATCAGTTTCCCTATTTCATAGTTGACGCCGTGAAAGGAGAAATGAATGAAGAAACCGGGATCTTCACCGGCACGCTTGAAAAGCTCGACATAACTAAACACATAGATACAGATGAAATTGCCGGCGATGACCACGCACTGCTTCCGCTGATCAGAAAACTACAACCTTCGGAAGTCAATAAATTCATCAACAGAAACTCTCCGTTCGCATCTATCTTGGATCATATCACGGGTAGGGAAGATGAAGTAATCACGGAAGATACCAGGCAGCTGATGATCGACTACCTGCTTCCTCGCTTACAAAAACTCATATCGGAACCCGGGCTTCATGTGTTTATTCTTCCGAAAGGAAAACAGTATGTCACGAAAAATCTCAGGGAAATACAAACAAATACCACCGGGCTTTATCCTCAGTTTGAACTCAGAAAAAATAAAACCAAATGGGAATGGCGGCTTTTCGTAAAAATGAACGGTGCTATGGTTCCTCTCGATGAAAATGAAATAGAAAGCCCGCTGATCATTTGCATAAATGGTGAGATACGTACCTGGGCGAAAGCGGAAGATGCAGCTCTTGCTGCGAACTATAAAGAAAATGGCTCCAAGCAAATAAGCCAGCAACAACTCGCAGGCTTTATTGAAAATGAAGCCATCAACATTGCAAGAAAATATCCCGTACAATTCGACTCAACGCTGATCAGTGAAGTAAAAGAAGGAGAGCCCGAAATAAAACTCCGTTTACAGGAGCAGGGCGATTATTTACTACTTCAACCTTCATTCTGTTATAAAGGCTATGTTGTGAAAGCTTCAGATCCTCCTGAAATCTTACTGATGGAAAACGAAAAGCTTTTGCTTGTTAAACGCAACCTCAAAGCAGAAGAAGAATTTCTGTCTAAGATAGAAAATCTGCATTCGCAGTTTATCAGAATGGGCGAAGGAAGATCGCTTGCATTACGCGGTTCTGAAGTATTACGCAATAATTGGTTCTTCCTTTTTGTGGATGCAATGAAGGAACTGAAAATTACTGTTGAAGGCTGGGAAGTACTGAAGAATTTCCGCTTCAATACTGCCAAACCAAAAACACAGATATACATCAGTAATGGAGTCGACTGGTTTGATGCGCGCGTAGATATTGTATTCGGAGATCAGCAGGTAACCATTGCTGAGCTCAAGAAGGCATTGCAAAATCAACAAAGCTTTGTACAACTTCCGGATGGCACACTGGGTGTACTCCCTGAAGAATGGATAAAGAAATATTCTCTTTTGTTTCGTGTTGGTGAAAACA
>Ga0315902_10007284_pt1 | contig 15158 bp, 7 predicted proteins | sample LakEriMetagenome_9_FD_203523 | JGI IMG/M metagenome (GOLD analysis project Ga0315902, IMG submission 203523) | Freshwater fungal communities from buoy surface, Lake Erie, Ohio, United States - Buoy 12 MA117 | ecosystem: Environmental > Aquatic > Freshwater > Lake > Lake biofilm | place: USA... | reverse complement strand
TGGATGTGAGCAATTACAATACCTGTGGTTTCATACAAGTCGATCTGACCGGTCATACGGTTTGCACCTGCTGATCCAAATCGAGCACCGTCGATTGAAACTGAGAATATACGGTTAGGTGCTGAACCTGTTGTCCAATAACGAACCGAGTTAGTTCCATTACCAGGACCCATGTTCAAGTCTGTCCAGAACAACGCAATGAAGTTGTTTGGAGCAGCCGGACCAAAGGTTGGTATAAACGAAGTGCTGAATGTAGGACCAAATTGAACGTTACCATTTGTTCCGATACCTACTTGCGTGTAATCATTACCCAAGAAGTTGAAGGTAAAGCCAATTGGAATACCGGTCCAAACACCGTCATCCAAACTACCTACTGCCAATGCCTGGCTAGCAACACCATTCGAGAGAATGGTTGTAATGTTTTCTCCGGGATTCGGAGAGTAACCGGTAGGTTGAATCAAGAATGCAGATGAACTTGTATTTGAGCTCAACTGAGTTTGACCACCAGGACAAATAGAATCGTTCAATGCTGTTGGCACTACAACCGGGAAGTCGAAGCGCGAAACAGGAGAAGTCTCTTGAACGGTACAGAAGCCGGTAGCATCAACAGCCGTAACTGTAACGTTTACGGTATTGTTTACGGTGGCAACAACAGCAGTACCTGTAGTTACATCCAATGCACTTGAAGGCGACCATGTGTAGGTGTAATCACCTGCAGATGATACGCTCAAGTTAGACACGTACGTAAGCGTTGAAGGACCGCAGTTGATTGGGCTAGAGTTGGTAATAACCAATGAATCCGGCTCTTGGTAATCGAGAACTACCAAACGACGTGGACCTTCGCAGATACCGTTGTCGATTGAAACCCACAACGAGTCGTCGGCAGCAATACCGGCAGGACCGGCAATACCATAGGCAACTGTATCGTAGTACGCAATAGCAAAACCTAATCCGCCTACAGCCTCGGTATACCAAACGGCATTGTAAGTAGAGTCGTAGCCTGCACCTGCAGCAACATACAAGTTGAGATCTTGCTCAGCACAGAAGGCAATTGTATTGGTGCCATCCAAATCAGACAATACACCAAAACCTACTACATCCGGAGCAGCAACAGGGTCGAGCAAGTCAAACTCCAATTCAACAGGTGTACCCACACAACCACTGTTGTTGTCGGTAACTGTTACGAAATAAGACTGAGTACCCGCTGTTGTAGCTGTTGGACGAGCCAACACAGAAGAGTTGGTAGTTGAACCTGAAATCTCACCGCTCGGAGTCCAAGCAAAGGTGTAGCTCACCGGTGGTGAGAAGCGCCATGCTTTTGGATCGATGGTGTTGATGATAGAAGTACGAGAGTTCCATGTAGCAAGACCTACTTGGTTACCATTTACATCGCAGTTCAACGGAGCAGTAGCACCTACTGTTCCATCGCCATTTTGCAAACCGATAGTCTTAGGACCTGCAAACGTTCCTGTACCGGTTGCTTCGTTTACGTGGATTTCAACAAGACCCAAGGTTTCATACAAATGAACCTGAGCATTGTGAGTACCATCCGCAGTCCAACCCGGACCGTTGTATTCCAATACAAATACGCGGTTTGGTGCAGCACCTTCTGTCCAGAAACGAACATAACCGATGTTTGTCAAGTAGAAGTCAGTAGCCAATACACCAATGGTGTTCACAGGGCTAGAAGCACTTGGGAAACCGCTTGGGAAGCTATACTGAGACACGTTGAAGTTGGCGTAAGGACCGAAGTTGATTACACCGTTGGTACCTACGTTCACGTTTGTGAAGTCGAGACCGAAATAGTTGAATGTGAAGCCCAATGGAATTCCTTCCCAGCCACCATCATCCAAACTAGCTGATCCGCCGTACGAGTTGTTACGAATACCGTCCAAACACAAATCAACAGCAGTGCCGGGAGCCGTGCGGAATGCGAAAGGCACACACTTCACAGAGAAGTTGGTAACCGACAAGTTTGAACTGATGACTGTAGAGTCACCGATACAAATCGCAGTATCTGCAGCTGTTGGTACGATAGCAGGGAATGGATATACACCGAATGATTTGCTACCTGAAATAGTACAACCTGTTCCGGCCTGGAATGCAGTCCATGAAGAAGTAGTTGTTTCAGTAGAAGTCAATGTTGCAGAACCACCACCGTTGTCGAGGAAGCTAACTGCATTACCATCGTTTGTCCATGTATAGGTATAAGCAGGCGATGCACCAGACGTCATCGAGTAGCTCATACCGTAAGTTGGACCTTCACCACAGTTAACATCGCTGTCAGGACCGAGTGAGTTCACGGTTACTGCAGGCGCAGCGTTGTAGTTGATTACGTACTGGAAACGACCTGATTCAGTGCAAGCACCGTTGTTGATCGCAACCCATACTGTATCATCGGCAGACAAACCTGCGATATCCAATGTGTCGTTGTTGGCAAGCAATGTACCGCCGGTAGAAGCGTTGTACCACTTCACCTGGTCAGTAACACCCAATGAACCCACGTAAACAACTTTCACATCCTGATCACCACAAACGGTAAGTGGGGTGGTAGTTGCAGAAGCTGATCCCAAAGAAGATCCATAAGCTTCAATAGAAGCAGAAACAGGAGTGCTCGGAGGAGCAACTACTTCAACGTTCAAAGGAGCGTTGGTTACACAACCGGTTTGTTGGTTGGTCAACTGCAAGTTGAACGACACGGTACCTGGGGTATCCATGTTGATAACAGAAGCGTTGAAACCGTTGGTTGCTGTAGGTGTTGGCGAAATAGTAGCCGTACCTGCAGTAACTGTCCATGTAGTTGAGTAGTTCTGCGGAGGAGTAAAGCGGTATGCAATCGGAGTTGAAATAGCCGCAGTAGTTCCTAACGCAAGTACACCAATAGTACCGCCCGGACCATTCACACCTACTACTTTGTTTGAAGTAGCAGTTGAAGAGGTCACGTGTACTTCTACAATACCGGTAGCTTCATAGATATGAATCTGGAATGTAGAAGTGTTCGTTTGAGCATACTGACGAACGCCTTCGTAGCTCAAAATGAAACGACGGTTGCCAGGGAAACCGGCAGTACGGTAACGTACAGTTCCGCTTGCTGTTCCGCTCAACGTCAAGTGCATATCGTGCGCAAGACCCGCAATCATTGGGTTTGGCTCGGTTGCACTTGGAAGTGTTAAGAAGGTAAAGTCTGCAAGTGCAGTTCCGTTGTAGGTTCCGAACATGATATTTCCGTTGGTACCTACGTTACATGTAGTATAGTTTGTACCGAAGAAATTGAACGTGAAGCCCAGCGGAACGTTACCCCAACCACCGTCATCGAGTGTACCCGATGTAAGTGGAACTACCGCAGTACCGCCTTGGGTAAGGATACCCGAAACAACCGAAATTGGATCGTGAGCGATGGTGGTAGACGAGAAGTTAGCTGCGCTCAAGCCGCTGCTCAACGATGCAATTGCATCGGTTGAACAAACTACAGCAGGAGTTGACTGCATGTTTGGGTTTACACCACCCAATACGTTTACAGACTGGCTCACCACACGCTGACAACCGGTAGTGGTATCAGTAACCGTGTAAGTGAAACCTGCACTTTGGGTGATGGTCCAATCGGCTGTGGTGTTTGTTTCGTTTGAAAGCACACCGGTTTCGCCGGAACCTACTGCCCAAACGAACGTATCGTATGGGTTAGCACCGGTGATGGTAGCTGTCAAAGCCGAAGTACCACCGGTACCGCAGTACTGTGGTGGGAAAGCTGAAACCGATGGAGTTGGGAAGCCCGCCTCTACGAAGTAATCTGCAGTAGTGTTGGTCAATCCGGAGAATGAGCAAGTAGCAGAACCTCGGTAGTAGGTGCTGCTGACAACAGCTGAAGGCGTGTTGTAGGTAGAACCTGTAGCGCCTGAGATGTTAGAGAAGCTAACACCATCGGTAGATGATTGCCACTGGTAGCTAACACCACCACCTACTTGTGCACCGGCATCCATGGTGAGACTCACCACAGAACCCGCACAATCCAAGGAAGTTGGAGAAGCTGCCGCTGCAGTACCAATTACAGGAGTACCAGAACAAGGAACAATCACCGCGATGTTGTCGAGGTGGAAGTCGATGTCAGGAGAGAAAGCCGTAGTGCTGGCTACAAATGCAATTTGCACCGTTTGTCCTGCATACGCGTTCAAACTCACATATTCAGTTGCACCGGCAGTGCTGTAAGCAGCTGCGCCGGTGTATGTCTTGATGATGTTTGCACTGCTCCAGGTAGTACCGAAGTCGGTAGAAACAATTACGCGCACAGCGTGTGTTCCCAAATCGGCAACAGAAGCAGTGTTGTTATAGCCTGTAACCGCCATGCTGTAGGCCAATGCCCAGTTGCCTACACCCAAGGTGATCGGCTCGGTAATAACCCATGCGTTGTTGGTTCCATACAAGTTAATCTTGAAACCGGTGTTACCGGCTACGTTGGCGAAGTTGCTAGAGCCCCAGGAGTTGGTACCCGTAGTAACGGTAGAGTTGCCCGACAGGTTGATAACACCTGTCGCTTCGCGCCAGCATGTTGGGTTTCCGGTTGGAGCCAACGAGTAGGCTGTAGCAAACGTTTGTGAGAACGGAGCAACAGAAGGAGTACACGGAGTTGTGAAAGCAGTAGCTGAAGACCAGCCGCTGAGGTCACCACCACCGCAATCGGTGCGGATGTATACGCTGTATGCAGTGTTTGCAGAAAGTGTTCCTGCAGAAATTGCAGCAGAGTTCGTTGGGTGAGCCACAGTGCCTGAAGTTACCAGACCTGCTGCGCCCGAACCGGCAGCACCCGATGTACGGATTTCGTACTCGTAGTTGGTTGGAGTACCTGCAGAAGGGTTGGTCCAGCTCAACGTACCACCTGTAGCACTCGAAGGAGTGTACAACAAGGCTGAAGGAGACGCACATGTCAATGAAACAACACGGAAGTTATCGATGTTGATATCGTCGTTACCGAAGTCACCGATGGCACGAATACGGATTACAGAGGTAGCTGTACCCGCCATGTTATTCGAAAAGGTGTTCCAAGCGTTACCGGCAGTACCGATGTTAGAACCTACTTGTGTAAAGGTAGCTCCGCCATCGCCTGAGTAAAACACTTGTATCACATCAGTACCCGATGGGTTGTTGTGCAAGAACTGAACGTTGTAAAGACCGATAGGACTAGAACTCATATCGAGGTAGAAGTCCATATCACCATACGAACCTGCAGAACAATCAAACGAGTGGAAACGAGCACCCGGAGCAACGGCAGCTCCGCTGTAGGTTGCCGTTTGTCCACCTGTACCACCCCAGCCGACCGTAGAAGTGAAGCCAGACACAAGGTTTGTACTTGCGCGCCAGGTCACGTCACCGCGGCTTGGCCAAGTGCGCATGTTTGTACCTGCGACATCCGCTGTGTTCAATGCGTTGGTCCAAGTAGTAAAGTCTTGGAGGAAAGGGAGCGTCGCATATGATGCTGCGCTCCAAGTTGAACCGGGTGTCCAAGTGAATGTCAAACCTGACGCAGGAACGGTCGTACCGCCTGTTGTACCCAATGTGCAAGAGCTGGTTGCACCTGTTCCACCGGTTAGAGCCGTCCAGGTGGTTCCTGTACGGTTGCTTAGATCGGAACTTTCACCACCTTTCAAACCCACTTGACCTGTGGCTGTTGCAGTTGCCCATGCGGTAGTACCGTAGACAATCTGCACCACGTTGGTGGTTTCAGAAATGCGAATTTGAAAGTTGAGGCGCTGGGTTGTGGCTGTTGTAGAAACACCCACATCCTGGAATTGCACCACGAACGTACGGTTGGGAGAAGCTCCCAACGTCTCGTAGCGAATTTCAGGCGTTGCCCCTGCTACAGCGCTTGCGCGAAGGTTAGCAGCGAAACCCGCAATTGCACCTTCGTACGCAGGGTTCACGTTAGAAGACAAACCTGTATAGGTTGTCGTCAACGGAGCGTTTGCACCGAACGTAATAAAACCGTTGTTCGAAATACGCACGGTTGAGTATGTGCGGTTGTTGTACAAAAAGTTAAATCCGATGTTCACGGCTGAAGAAACTGCATCCGTGTTGAGCGTTCCGGCTGATTGGTACACTGTACCACCGGTAATCGCCGTGTACGTACCACTGGATTGTGCGAATGCGTAGGCTGTCGTACCTGCCAATGCCGTACCGGCAACGGTAGAGGTTCCGTTTGGAGGACCTACTTGCGCAACAACCCCTGTAGTCGAGAGCACCGTAAGGAGCGCAAGACCACACACAGAACTCAGAAAGCGCAAGCGCGCTGCTAGAGATTTGTAAATGATTGTCATTTGATTTGGTTTAATTGGTAATTTTTGATTGTTTGGTTGAAGGGTCGCAATGCACAAGCGCTGATTAGGCCGCCACTACTCCCGAGTTGTTTTGGTTAATCCTTCTCGTCGAATGAAGTATTTAAAATTTGATTTAAGGTATTTAAGCAACTAGTTATAAAAAAATAACTATTTCGCAATACTAATGACGAACGAGGTTCATTTTGGATGCCTGTGTAAAAAAAAATTTCGAGGAAAGGAGTTTTTTTGGGGATGAAAGGCGGTGTTTTGGGGTAATATACTCAAAATAAGAGGGTTGGGGGTTAAGGGCGAGGGGCGAGGGGCGCGTCTCAAAACAATTGGGTCGGTAGGGACGCGCAGCAGCGCGTCCGCAGACAACGGATAGACGTGAACGCGGAAGAGAGAATGGAGAATGGAGAATGGCAGCGCCCCATCATTCTCCATTCTCCTTCACTTCAGCGCCACCCTCAGCGTCCCTCCTTCAAACGAAATAAAGTACATGCCCTGGGCGAGCTCGCTTGTCGCGTGGGTATCTCCCGGCGCCAAAGTGAACTCCGAAACCATTCTTCCTGCGCTATCGAGTATGCGTATGGTATGAACTCTAGGCGATTGGTTGTGCACGCCACGCAGCGGATCGAACACGATAGCACCAACCTCGGTCTCCTCTCCTACTCCCAACGGCACGAAAAGATTTTCGGCCACTATACCACACCCTGAGGCATCGGTGATGGTTGCGGAATACGTGCCGGTGGTTGCCAACGATAATACGTTACCGGACGATCCATTGCTCCATACAATGTCGTAGGGTGGCAACCCGCCTTCAATTTCAAGTTCAATCAGTCCGTTGCCCGCAGCGGATGCGTTTGTGATGTCAGCCTCCCAAATCATTTCGGCGAACTGGTCCACATAAAACTGCGTTTCGACAATGCACCCAGCAGCATCCATCCACTCCAATTCAAATTCGCCGGGATCCAACGCGCTCCAATCGAATGCTTCTTCCATCAATGCGATGGGAAGTTGAGCATCTGTCCATGCATAGGTTGCTGATGCCACCTCACCGAAGCATGCAGTATCTGCATTCAACTCAAAAATGGGTTGTGGGTACTGCACAATTTCAAACGAAGTTGCTGCAACACAACCGCGCGCATCCAATACACTTACCGAATAGTTGCCTGCAGGCAGAGCGCCCTGTTGCGCATCAATGCCCAACCATATGAATGGAGGAATGCCTGCTTCTGTATTCAATGCGTAGAAGGCTTCTTCACCGAAGCACGCTGTATCAACCGCAGCACTGAGCGTCATGGGTTCAATGTAAGGCACTTCGACCCATGTGCTGTAGCTGCATCCAAGTGTGTCGGTCCAACTCACTTCATAATTTCCCGAAGAAAGTTGCGCATCGCCCGGTGTATATGCTTCGTTGTTCAGCCAAACAGCAGCAACCGCTTCACTCGCATCAAGAGAAGCGTATTCGACCCCACAAACCGAAGGATTTAACTGCCAAGCCGGATCAGTCGTTTCAAGCAGCTCAACTTGGTAGTGTAACGCAAACTGCTCTCCTTGTTCGTTCCACGCAATAGCACTCACAACACCTTCGGAAAACACTTCGAGCTGCCACTCCATGCTTCCTCCCTCCCACTCTACCGCATACCATTCGCCTGCATCGAGCCATGCACTTGTGCCGGGACACATCGACACGGTATACTCCAGTTGTTGCACCCATGCAACAGCGGGTTCAACGAGCGTATGTGTTTGCCCCGCAGCAAGCATCGTGTGCACAGAAGTAATTCCCGATGGCCATTGCACCACTACCGAGTCGATAGCAGCAGCTCCGTTGAGTCCAAACACGATGTATCGCGAATCTTGTGAAGTGAAATTTTCACCGCACGTAACCGGTCGGATGTAATCGTTTCCGTTCACATAACAATGCACTGTAGCACCTACTCCATCGCGGTTACTTGCTGTGCCCTGCAAGGCAACCTTTGCCCACGTTGAACCGGGTCCGGATGCTTGAAACAACAACGAACCGTCGGCATAGTATGGCATGCACATCACATCGTAAGCACCGTCGTTGTTTGCATCGCCTTTGGCAACAGCATAGATGTATTCAGCGTCTTCATTATTGAATGCCGTATGATTTGAATTGAAGAAATCACCTTGTGCATTTTGTAATAGCACATTCATTCCCTCTTCCGGACCTGTGCTCACCACATACAAGTCTTCCCACGTTTTCAATTGCGTATCGATGAACACGGATCCCCAGCAGTTGGCGTTAACGGTTGCGTTCCATTCGGTGGCGTGATTCACGAACGTGCCATTCTCATTGATGAGAAAAACATTGCCTGCCACAGTATTGCTGATGTAATAATCGTAGTCGCCATCGTGATCCACATCGCTCACCGAAAGCGACATCGCGTCGATGTGCACGTTGAATCCGTTTTCATTGGAGATGTCAGTATACACTCCACCGTCGTTTCGGTAGTACATGCAACCATCTGCTTTATCGTTCACCACAAGCAAGTCGGCATCGTGATCAAAATCGGCATCGATGAACATGCATTGATAAGCCGGAAAATTTCCATAGCTCACGCCCACTTCGGAAGCCACTTCATCGAAGGAGCCATCGCCGTTGTTGCGAAAGAGCCAGTTGGGCGCGCCAACCGAGGGCTGTTGGTTGTAGTTGGCCACATACACATCGAGCAAACCATCGCTGTTGTAGTCGCCCCAGGTTGCGGTGGTGCTGATAATACCATCCATCGGACAAGGCAGAGCATCACTCACGTCGTCAAAAGTCATATCACCGTTGTTACGAAAAAGCACAGGACATTCCCAAGCGCGCGTTGCAAAAAAGTCGGCGTCGCCATCGTTGTCGTAATCGACCCAAATAGGATGCAATGTTTTACCGGCGATGCCGGCGAAATAATATTCTTGCACGAAACCGCTTCCCGTATTTCGAAACGTGTACACCCCCATGCCGCTTCCCGCGTAGGTCAAATCATCGAGACCATCGCGATTGAAATCGTGAAAGCTCACACCGCTTTCGCTGATGGAAATGTCATGGTAAATAGCGAGGCCGTAATCGTCGGTCACATCGATAAACTGCGCGCGCAACATTGCCCCGTCGAAAGGCGATAGAATCATCCATGCGAGTAAACACAGAAATCGAAACTGCAAAGTAGTGGGCATAGCCAAGTCGTTAAGGTCAACGGCCGCGCTGTTGCTCTCAAAACTTACTTACAGGTACAATCGAAATGTCGGCATCCAAGGACAATGTTCCAGCATTGCTGCTCTACCATTTAATGGCACCTCGGGGGGCAGTTCGAGTTAAGGATGGTCAATGATAAGAAAAAATTTAACAAACGAAAAAAAGAATGGAGAATGGAGAATGGAGAAGAGGAGCGCCTTCCCATTCTTCATTCTCCGTTCTCCATTCTCCAATTTGTTATTCGAAAATTATTCTCTTCAACTATTTGATTTCGCATCGCGAAGATTGTTGAGTATTCCTATCAAGCATAATACATTCCAGCTCGACATGAACTTGTGATGCGATGCTATTTAGTCTTGCTATATGAATACAGACTTCAACTCGTTATCGCTTGGCTTCGGTAAAAGAATCACAAAAGTTTACTTGGAGCTAACCGAAAAGAGGAGGGAATACAATATTGCAAAACAACTGCTTCGATCTGGCACAGCCGTCGGAGCCTTATATCGAGAGGCAACCTATGCTGAGAGCAAAGCTGACCTAATCCATAAACTACACGGAGCTATCAAGGAATGCAGTGAAACCGTTTATTGGATTGATCTCCTAGAGCACATGGGTAAACTGAATCAAACAGAGCATGCAAGTTTGAGAGGAGATGCAGTTTCACTATTAAAAATTTTAACGGCAATGATTAAAACTGCGAAAAGAAACAAGGAGAATGGATAATAGAGAATAACGGCGCCCTCATTCTCCATTCTCCATTCTCCATTCTCTTTTAAACGTTCCTCCCCACACAATTCAAATCCTCAAACGCCTGCTTCAGTCGCGCAACGAATGTCTTCTCGCCTTCGCGCAACCATACGCGTGGATCGTAGAATTTCTTGTTGGGTTTGTCGTCACCGTCGGGGTTGCCGATTTGCGACATGAGGTATCCTTGCTTGCCGAGCACGTAATCGCGCACACCGCTGAGGAAGGCGTATTGCATGTCGGTATCGATGTTCATTTTGATAGCGCCGTAACTGATGGCTTCGCGAATCTCTTCTTGCGTGCTTCCGCTACCGCCATGGAATACGAAATGAACGGGATTTGACTGCGTATTAAATTTTTGCTGAATGTGCTCCTGTGAGTTTTTTAAGATTTTTGGTTCCAACTTCACGTTACCCGGCTTGTACACTCCGTGCACATTACCGAATGCAGCAGCGATCGTAAAGCGCTTCGAAATTTTTGAAAGATGCTCATACGTGTAAGCCACTTCATCGGGCTGTGTGTAGAGCTTCGAACTATCTACGCCGCTGTTGTCGACACCATCTTCTTCACCACCGGTAACACCCAATTCTACTTCGAGTGTGATGCCCATCTTACTCATGCGATCGAAGTATGCGCATGAAATTTCGATGTTCTCGTGAAGTGGTTCTTCACTCAAATCAAGCATGTGCGATGAGAACAACGAGTGACCATTTTTCTCGAAATATTTTTCACCGTGAGCAAGCATACCATCCATCCATGCGATGATGTTTTTTGCGCAGTGGTCGGTGTGTAGGATTACAGGCACGCCGTATTCTTTCGCCACCATGTGCACGTGATGCGCACCGCTTACTGAACCGATGATAGACGCTTGTTGCGCATCGTTCTTCAATCCCTTACCTGCGTAAAACGCACCACCGCCATTGCTGAACTGAACGATAACCGGGGAGTTTACTTCGCGCGCTGTTTCAAGCACTGCATTGATACTGTTGGTGCCAATCACATTGACTGCAGGAAGAGCATAATGATTTTCAAGAGCGTGATTGAAAACTTCGGTTACTTCATCACCGGTAAGAACGCCTGGACGGAAACGCATGGGAATGTTTGGGTTAAGATTTTACGATTGAGGACGCGAATATAAGGAAGTGGAGAATGGAGAATGGAGAATGGAGAAAAGGAGCGCCTTCCCATTCTCCATTCTCCATTCCCCAAAACTTACCGCTCACTAGTACCCTCTCCCCAGTACCCAGTACCCACTAAATCTCCCCACTCTCCCACATCTCCACAATGTACTTACTCCAATAGATAGAGCGCTTGGCCCATTCAATTTTCAGACTCAATTTTTCTTCTTCCGAAAGTTGCCAAGGTCGGTTTTCGATGCGCATGCGATGCGTGAGGTGTTGAAGGATGATCGCCGAAGCGACGCTCACGTTAAGGCTTTCGGTGAAACCCACCGTCGGGATTTTCATATACACATCGGCCATCTCCATAGCGACGTCTGAAGCGCCCGTGAGCTCTGTGCCCATGAGCACAGCGGTCTTCTTGGAAAGATCCACTTCATCGAGCGCGATAGTCTTTTCGTGCAAGGCAGTTACTACGATTTGATATCCGTCTCTTTTCAATGCGTGTATGCAAGCCTCCGTATTGTTCAATCCTGGCTCGTTGTATCGATGCATACTCAACCAATCGCTCGACCCCTTCGATATTCTGCGGTGGTGTGTGAACGTGTGTTTGTTTTCGATGATGTGCAAATCTTGAATCCCGAAACTCTCGGCGCTTCGTTGAATTGCACTTGTGTTTTGCGCCTGATACAAGTCCTCCATTACCAATGCAACGTGACGCGTGCGTTCATCGAGTATGCGATCAAACAGCATGCGCTTGTTCTCGGTGAGATGCTCGGCTAGGAGGTCGTAGAGGCGGGAAAGCATGGGGCGAAAATAAATGGAGAATGGAGAAGTAAAGACCATGGTGTTTGTGTGGCAGGCATAGTGTGTGATGGGTGGAGAATGGAGAATGGAGAATGGAGAATTTTCGCAAACGATTGGTGTGGCGGTCGAAGTGCGTTGAATGGAAGGAGAATGGAGAATGGAGAAGTAAGCCCCACCATGTTTGTGTGGCAGTCTTTGTGTGTTATGAGTAGAGAATGCAGAAGCAAGACCCAACATGTTTGTGCGGCAGTTCTTGTGTGTTATGAGAGGAGAATGGAGAATGGGAAGGCGCTCCCTTTCTCCATTCTCCATTCTTCGTTTCACTCGCCACCAAAAAAAAAGGCCGGACTTTCGCCCGACCCTTTTGTCTTTTGCTTTACAAAAGTGAATTACTTCACTTTGGTAGAAAGCTCAGCACCAGCCTTGAAGCGAACAACCTTCTTAGCCTTGATCTGAATTTCCTTACCGGTTTGTGGGTTACGGCCCTTACGTGCAGCACGCTTGCTCACGCTGAAAGAACCAAAACCTACCAATGCTACACGGTCGTCCTTCTTGAGGGCCTTTGTAGTGGTTTCGATGAATGCGTCCAATGCCTTCTTAGCATCAGCCTTCGAAATCTTGGCGCTAGTTGCCATTGCTTCGATCAATTCTGCTTTGTTCATTTTGATAAATTTTAATGGGTTTAATACCAAGCTTTCCGCTTAGTTAGGCTAATGTAGAGTGAACAATCTTCTGAAAGCAAGAGCAGACGCGGAAAATCATGTTGATTTGTTGAAAAAACGCGACCCTTGTTAATAAACCCGACTATTTCACCGTAAAAAACACACTAGAAACGGGCGTTTCAGCGATGTCGAGCAGTGCAAAAGGGGGAATCCAACAGCTTTCAAAACGATTGATTGCCCTTTTTCAACACGGTCGCATGGAAAGTGGAATTCGAGCATTCCACTACTTTTTCCGTAGGTTTGACGCAAACCAATACCATGACCAACACCACACGAGGACTGTCGCTGTTTGCGCTCACCATGATTGCTATAGGAGCTACCATTGGCTCGGGCATTTTCAAAACACCCGCCGGCATTGCTGCCAAAGTAGGCGACAACCAAACCATCATCTTGCTGTGGATACTCGGTGGTGTTGTTTCGTTGCTGGGGGCACTGGTATTTGCTGAATTGGGATCTCGATTTTCAAATGCCGGTGGTGTGTACACATACCTCAACAAAGCATATGGACCATTGCCCGGATTCCTTTATGGTTGGTGTTTGCTCACGGTAATCAGTAGCGGCACCATCGCAGCACTGTGCACGGTATTCGCCGAAAATCTTGGTTATTTCATTCACATTCCCGACGGTGGAGAAAAGTACGTGGCGATGGCATCCATCGTTGTGCTTACGCTCTTCAACACGTTTGGAATAAAACTGAGTGAGTGGTTTGCCAACGTTGGAACTGTATTGAAAATCGTTGGTATTTATGCGTTGCTCTTGCTTGCGCTTATGCTGGGCGACAAAGCTTTGTTCGCTGCTGAAGCCGTTGCAAGCGCTTCGACTGTAACTCCCCCTGCCGACAATCTAGCAGGTGCATTTGTAGGTGTCTTGTGGTCGTATACCGGATGGCACTATGCGAGTTTCGTTTCGGGCGATGCCATCAACCCCAAACGCAACATTCCACTTGCCATGATTCTAGGCACGGGCGCTGTTACCCTTACCTACGTGCTTTGCAATATGGGTTATTTCAAGGTGATTGATCACGACACCATTGCATCGTTCAGCGATTCATCCAACCCTAAAGTAGTGGCGGTAGAAGTAATGAATGTAATCATGCCTGCAGCGAGCTACCTCATGCCCGCTCTCATTGCACTGTCCGTATTCGCTTGCGCCGGCTTGTACATTCTTTCAACCCCTCGCATCTTCAACCAAATGGCGAGCGAAGGACTTTTCTTCTCCGCGTTTGCCAAGAAGGACCCACGTTTCGGAGTGCCTGTGAATGCTATCATTTTGCAATCAGCTTGGGCTATGATTCTTGTGTATCTGTGGGGGTCGTTCAGCAGCATCATCGAGTATGTGACGTTCGTTGAATGGTTGTTCTTGCTCACAGCCTGCATCGGGATTTTCATTGTGCGAAAAAAATATGCGCACGAAGAAGCTCCATTCAAAGTGCCCTTCTACCCTATTCTTCCGTTGCTTTTCATCGCTGTCATCGGATGGTTTATTTTCAAGAACGCACTCGCCGACAAAGCCGAGTACTACGCCGGATTGGCTGTGATACCGGTGGGAGTGGTGGTATATTATGCGTTTAAAAAGCGTAACGGGTAAGGGAAGCTTAATTACGAATGACGGATTACGGATTACGGATTATCCGTCACTCATAATCCGTAATCCGTAATTATTAATTCGTAATTTTACGCCATGCAACGACTGAAAAAAACCCTCGGCGTTCGTCTCTTCCATCAGGAGCCTGAGCCGCTCAGGCTACGTAAAGGATGCAACTTCCACTCTGCAGAGCGCGTGGCATTTATTTACCTCGACAGCGATGAAGAGTTTTTTAAATCGCTGAAGAAATACGCCAAATACCTCAAGGAGAATTTCAATATCAAATCGGTTATGATGATGGGGTTTGTGGATCAGCCCGATAAGAAAATCCCGATCTGGCAGCAGCACAAGTTGGAGTCAGATTTTTTCTCGCGCAGCAACCTCAATTGGTATTTAAAACCGGTAAGCGGAGTGAAAAATTTTCTGGAGGAAGACTACGATATTCTCATCGATTTCAGCGGAGGAAATACACTGCCACTCAACTACGTTCTCAAAGAAAGCAAAGCCAGCATGAAGGTTGGCGCATTGGGTAGCAGGGCTGCACGCAATTGTGACTTCATCCTCAACATGGGCAATCAATTCGGTGTAGACAAATACATCGTTCAACTCAATGCATACCTAAGCAATCCGAAAATTAAATAGATGAATACGCTGAAAGGATTGGGAGTAGCCATGG
>Ga0315902_10007283_pt1 | contig 15162 bp, 15 predicted proteins | sample LakEriMetagenome_9_FD_203523 | JGI IMG/M metagenome (GOLD analysis project Ga0315902, IMG submission 203523) | Freshwater fungal communities from buoy surface, Lake Erie, Ohio, United States - Buoy 12 MA117 | ecosystem: Environmental > Aquatic > Freshwater > Lake > Lake biofilm | place: USA... | reverse complement strand
GTCAAGCCTATATTCAATACCAAATAACAACGCTTACTACAGCTGCATTAGGTAACTATGGAACAACTGGAACATTATCTTCCACAGACCCAGCCAATACATTCAGCCAAACCAGCGGTTCAACAGGAACAGGAATTACTTTAGTAAATCCACCTTTAACCACAGCAGACATTCCAGGTTTAACATTGGTATGTGGAGGAGGAAACACTGTACCAGTAAACTCTACTACAACTTGTACCTTTACATTACCTACAGGTAAAGCATTACCAACCTCTCCTAATGATTTTAAACTAGGAATAGGAACTGCTACACCAGCAGGAACTTGTACAGTAACCAATGTAACAACAGGTGCTGTAACTTGTACCGGTGTTCCAACAGGAACTCAAACAGGAAACCAACCTATTAACGGACAAATTGGAACAGGCACAGTAACCCCAACCGGAGAAACAGTAAATGTAGGTACAGCAGTAGACCCAGACCTAGCCAGTGGACCAGGTTCATTATCTAACTCTACAGACTGTACTTCTACAACTTCAGTAGTAATAGGAGCAACCTACACCTGTACATTCCCTATTAACGGAACAGGACCTTTTGCATTACCTTCCGGAGGAATACAGGCTAAAACAAATCAAGGCACTAATAACTCTACTCCAGTATCTACATGTACTATCTCAGGTTCAATTCTAACCTGTAGTGGAATAACCACAGTAGGAACACCAAATGCTTTAACAGCAGGAAGCGGTAATGTACAATTAGGAAAAGGAACAACACCAGCTACTTGGAATAACAAAGGATCAGTGTTACTTACTGTCTCTAATTCGTTAAATTGTTCCACAACAGACCCATGTGCTCTATTCGACACAGCCTTAACCTACAGCCCTACACAAGCAAACGCCAAAAGATATGGAGGAAGTGGAAGTACAACAGCAGATAACTTAATACTAACTCTAAAAGATACAAGATTAGAAACTTCAGGATACACAACAACTTGTTCCTTCAGATATAAATTCAAATCTGATACTACTTGGAGAAACCTATCTTCTACAGTAGCCTATAACAACACAACAGGATGTACATCTACATTACTTAAAGCAGATCAACTATTCTGGAATGTAGATTTTGAAATAACTTCACAAACAACTAATGGAACTACCACAAAGAATTATCTTCTATACAGTAACTATGATTTCAAAGCTGGTTCTATTGGTGTAACAAGTATTGGAGGTTCAGGACTTTAATCCTCGTTTTGCCAAGGCGACGTGGTGGTGAGACAGACTCGCCGCTACCCTCCCTTGCTTCTGCTTCGCAGTTGCTCCCTTTGCCGGCGCTTCTAACCCCCGTCTCCTTCGGAGCCACCCCCTTTACAAGTGGGAATATTGCCGACGCTTTGCCATGGCGATTATGAAAATTACCCCTACGACCATTCTCCCTTGTAAAGGGAGGTGCCTGAAAGGCGGAGGGTTAGAAGTGTGGGGAAGAGAGGTTGGGGTGGTCAATTTTCTTTAAATATTTCATACTTTTATCAATATGAATAAAACCCTTTTTCTTACTGCTGATCACGCTGGTTTTAAATTGAAAGAAGACTTAAAAATTGCCCTCAATGATTTAAACCTTCCTTTTAAAATAATTGATCTTTCAGTAGATTTAATTGAAGGAGATGATTATCCTGTTTATGCTAAATTGTTAGCCGAGAAAATATTCAACCAACCAGAAGCATTAGGTATTGCGATGTGCGGAAGTGGGCAGGGTATCTGTATGGCTTTGAATAGATTTAGAGGTATTAGGGCAGCCTATGTAACCACACCTGAAGAGGCTACCCTCACAAGGAACCATAATCATGCCCAGGTAATCTGTCTTGCAGGTTTTTCGTATAAAATTTTAGATGTGGTAGAAATTGTTAAAGCCTTTTTGATTGCTTCTCCAAGTTTGGAAATTCGTCATCTTTTAAGAATAGATCAGTTAGATCACTTGACTATCTAGAGTAAAACCTGAATTATTTACCAGAAAGGCGCTATCGTCTAATGGTTAGGACACAGGATTCTCATTCCTGTAACCGGGGTTCAATTCCCCGTAGCGCTACCAACATTAGTACAAAAATAAATATTTTTAAATTAAAACTTGACTTTACTATTTTTAGCATCTCTTATTCCCAAAAGTAAAACTATACTACATTATGATAGCCCTAACAAGTAGCACCAGCAAAGCAAATTTCTTAGAACAGCTTTCGCTTCAGTCTCAACAACTAGGTCCACTTTATATTGAAGTTGTAAGTTTGCCAGCCTATCTTAATACCCAAATTTCCCTAACCATTTTTTCTTACCAATTAAGTAATTATCCCAGGTCTTTAATTTGGACATCAAAAGATTCTCATATTCTTCAGTTACTGCGAGATTCCCAATTGCATATTTCAGATAATTATTTTAAGCCACATCATCCAAGTGAAGAAGTAGCCCAGGTTAGTCCAGTTACTGCTCAGATTGTTCCTGAAGAAGTTGCAACACAAAGCGTAGAGAACATTGAAGTCCAGCCCAAAACACAGCCTGAAGTCCAGCCTCAACCAGTTAATAAAAGTAATGTAGCTTCCGGAATCTCTATTGATACCAGCCAACTAGCTAAGACAGGTTTTTTTAATAAGAATACTTTGCAAATTATCCCAAACCTAGATTTACCAAATGCAGAGGTGAGCAAACAGAACATCAAGGCTTCGGAATACGAGGAAATTAAAGCCCCAGAGTTACCAATTCAATCAAATAATTCTGAGGTTAAGGCAGAGCAGCAAGCTAAAATTAACTTAGAAAAGAAGATTTATTCCACAGGTATGGACAGGGAATTAGCCATTATCCCTCATCCTGAAAATTCTAATAAAATTAGTTTAGCAGGGCTTTTAAGTGTAGATAATTATCATCCTAGCAGTGTAATATCTGTTTCAACCGAGGATCAAAGTAGCGAAAATTCGTTGGATGTCGATTTAGATTTTGAAGACGAATCAATCCTAGAATCCGGTAACTTGGATAGTTGGCTGGATAGAATTCAAGCCACAAAAGAAGCTTTAAATGAACTAAGGCAAGATGCTGGCGTGGTAAATCAGAATTTTTTCAATCAACAAAAAGTTAATCAACCTAAAAGTAAATGGTTCTATACAATTGCTGCTAGCGCCATGGCATCGTTTTTCATCGTATCATTCTTGGTTTTCTTTCCAACAACAGCCTACACTTTAGAAGTTTATCCAGATTATCAGGATGGAACTTTCGTTTTAGAAGCTAGTAAGCCAGATTTTAACACGAAAAGTTTTCTTTTAGAAAGTAGGCAAACTATTCCAACTCAGAATAAAGAAAAAACAGAAACTGAACGAAGTTCTGGAACTATCCAGCTTATCAATGAAGGTGGAAAAGATGTTTTATTGGATAATGCCAAATTCCAAATTGTAAAAGACGGCTATAGATTTTCCCCAATTTTAAATAGCTCTCTGCCAAATACTTTTGCAATTCCTGCTCAAAATAATAAAGGCGGAGATCCAATTAAATTCGCTATTCAATCAATTCCTCAGCCAGGAGTTGCAGGTTCTTCCTTTAACCAACCAGCAGGAACAAGGCTAAAGATTGTAAATTTACAAGATCAAAGCCCATGTAGCAGTTGTTACGCAGTGGCAGTCACAGATATTTCCAACAATAACGGAGAAGGTGATAGGATAGTTTCAAACGCAGATTATGATAGTTTAAAGAACTTAACCGAGCAAGAGGTTCAACAACAAAGAGCGGCTAAAATTCAAGATATTAGAGCGGAGAAAATTTTTACAACTAACACTTGGTATAAAGATTTGGAAACTACCTTAGATTATAGCTTAAAAATAGGGGAAAAAGCCGACAATGTTGCATTGAAGAAAACCGTAAATTCTGAAATCTATTATTTTTCAAGATCTGCTATTGAAGAAAAAATTAAGCTGAACAAACCAGAAGTTTATAAAATTAAAGAATTGGCCTTGTTAAATAGCGAAGGTGATATTGAGAAGCAAAGTGGAATTAAAGCAACATTTTATTATACCTTCAGCAAAAATATTAAAGTAGAAACTTCCAATGTTTCAAACCTGTTATTAGATAAAGATTTCGAAGAAGCCAAGGGAGAAATTTCAAAAGAATATCCAGCAGTTAAAAGAATTAATAGGCAAGAATTAGGCTTCAAATTACCAGGTGTTTCGCCTAGGCAAGATATTAAAATTGTAGAAAAAGATTCTAAATAAACAAGAATTTATTAGTCTCATGATAACCCTTAAAGTTCAACCATCGCTACTTGAATATTCTACGGAAAGTCTGAATAAAAAAATAAATATAATTAAAACCAATCCAGAATTTTTAAAGCTTTCAAGGCAGTCAATAATTCATTTGCATTTAGATTTGGTAATGAAATATTTTGCCAGAGAAAGATCGGTTCTTGCCAGTTTAAGTTTAGACAGTCTGGTCGCTGCTTTATTAGCTAATTTTGCCGACGATAAATTATCTTTAAGTGTTCATTGTATGGGCCTTTCTGATGACTTGCATGAATTTTACAAATATTTAGCCAGATTAAAATTACCTGAAAATTGGTCAATTTTGGTTTACTTACCAATAAATTATGCAACAAGCTGGCAAGATTTGTTTTCCAAATCAAAAATTAAAATTGGTGTTTGGCTTGATGTAGATGAACTAGTGAATTTTCAAATTCAAAAAAATATAAATGATTACTTGTTGCTAACTGTTAAGGCAGGCAAAGCAGGGCAAGTGAAAACTAGTAAAGCAGATAAACTGGCTAGAGAAATTGTTGGAAAATATCCAAATAAAAACTTCCTACTTGATGGTGGCTGGAAATTAGGTAGTAAAGGGCCAAGTAACTCTGAAATGGTTAGTTATGGCAGTTTCTGGTCAAAGCTAGTCGGATAGAACAGCAATTATTCTGAAATCAGCAATTAATACTTTTAATCCACAAAAAAACTCCGACATAAGTATAATATATCTTAACTTGGTTGATATTAAGTGATGCCCCAGAATTATTCCGAAAGGCTAATTAGCTTATTTTCCATTTCTGTAAGCTCGGTTTCAATTTCTTTTTTTAATTTAGTAGCTTCTTCTAATAAAGGCATACTTTCACTTAGGCTTACTTTCTTTTCGCGAAGAAGAGCCTGAATTTCCTGCAATCGCAGCAATTTTTGTTCCAAATTTAGTTTACTTGAGGTACTCATCTAACTTGCCTTTTACTGTGTCAATATTTGGTCTTCCACTCCACCAGTCAACAATTTTACCGTCCTTAACTAGCACTGTTGTTGGTGTTCCACCTACCTGACCTTTAGGCTTAGATTCTCCTGAAACTGTGCTTTCTGGAAACTCTGCTCCGTCGTAATCTGCTTGGTCTAAAATAACTTCGTTGTTAACAAGACTTGATCCTCTATCGGATTCAAATTTTTCCATATCTAAACCTAATTCTTTGGCCCATTCTGAAAACTTAGCGGGAGACAAACCATCTCCCCCTCTGGCAAGTATTATATCGCCAAGTTCAAAACCTTTGTTTTGTAAGGTTGCTGCTTGAATAGCTTTGGCAGCTGGTTCGGCATAAACATGAGCTGTTTTAATTGGGTAATGTTTGTAAACAAATTGCACTTTATCTTTATAATCTGATTTAAGCTGGGTCATTGTTTCTGCATTAGCACCACAAACAGGGCATTGATAATCTAGGAAATATACCAATTTTAATTTTGAATCAGGGTTACCTATTTTTGGGTTATATGTTCTAACTAAAACAGTGTCGGTTTTGCTTGATTGATCTAAATTTGAATCGATAGCAGAGCCGGCGAAACTAATGTTAATTAGATTGAAAATTACTAAACCAATTCCTAGAACTGATAAAAATTTAATGATTCCTGGAAGAAAATGCCAGATTGTTTGGCCAAAATTTTCTTCACCGTATGTTTTATTCATAAGTAATTATTTGGTTTTGTTGTTTATTCTGTCAAGGAATAGGGCAAAAGAATACTGCTAATATATTGACAATAAAACCCTTTAAAATCAGTTTTGTAAGGTGATTAAAACCAGTTTTGAAGATTCAGAAACCCAAAATTTATCTAACTCTAACTCCTCGGATAATGTATCAGTTTCAAAAAAAGCTGCCAAAGTAAAGCCTTGGTGGGAAAATGAAGAAGAAAGTTTAGAACTTCGGCCCCAAACAATTTCAGATTATATAGGTCAAGAAAAATTACGCCGGCAATTGAAACTAATCTTAGATTCAGCTAAAATAAGGGAAACTTTGCCAGAGCATATTTTGTTTTTCGGCCCTCCAGGGCTTGGTAAAACCACACTGTCGAACTTAATCTCCAAGGAATTAGAGGTTGGTTTTAAAATGGTTACTGCTCCAAGCCTTCAAAAAATAGGGGATGTTGTTAGTTTACTGGTTAACCTAGAGCCAAACTCGGTATTGTTTATAGACGAAATACACAGGCTTAAAGCTCCGTTAGAAGAAATTTTATACATGGCCATGGAAGACAGAAAAGTAGATTTAATGGTAGGAAAAGGGCAGGGTTCAACTGTTACCCAGCTTGATTTACCTCCATTTATTTTAGTTGGGGCCACAACCCAATTAGGTAAATTATCTAAGCCTTTAAAAGATAGATTTCCAAATTTATTTCAGCTTCAACCTTACACCCAAGAAGAAATTTTAGGAATTTTAGAGCGCTCGGCCAGCATTTTAAAAGTAGATATTCAACCTGAAGCCATGCTTTTACTATCCAGAAGAAGTAGAGGCGTTCCCAGAATTGCCAACCACATTTTGAAAAGATTCCGCGATTTAAAAGTGGTTCATCATCAACAAGTAGTCGATCTTAGCGTAGCAAAAACCTTTTTGGAAGAAGTTGGTGTGCACGAATTTGGTTTAACAAACTCTGATTTAAATTATCTGGAAAGCTTATTGGAAGGTAGTCTGGCTTTAAAAACCCTCTCCGGAAAATTGCTTGAGGAAGTGGAAACCCTAGAACTTGTAACCGAACCATACTTACTATTTTTAGGCTTTCTAGATAAAGATTCAGCCGGAAGGAAATTAACCCCAAGGGGCAGAGAATTCATCACCAGGTTTTTGGCGGGGAAAGAGGTTGGGGGGAGTTATTAAACAAACTTGAAGTAAGATTTGTATAAATTGGCCATTTTATTGTCTAAGGTAATCACATTTTTAATTCCGTTTTCAAAAGCACAGGCTAGTTGCAGGGCGTCTTCAAAATCTTCATCTTGGCAGATTTGCATGGCTATTTTATAGCTGGAAGAAGTTAGATTGAGAACTTTGAATCTTTGAATGAAAAAGTCTAAGTCAGGAATAGACATTTTTTGTTTCAAGCCAAAATAATAAATCAAATGCACTGTTAGCATGGAAATACAAACTTCATCGAACTGTTTTATTTTGCTTAAAATTTCGCTAGTTTTTGCCCTACCTAAGACTAATTCAAGCATCACACTGGCATCAAGAAACAAAGTCTTTTTGGTCATAGTGTTTATTCATTAATTCTTTAAAATCCTCAGCTTCTTGGTATTTTTTATCAATTTTATATTTTCCTAACTTGACCAAGGCTTCTTCTATGCTTGGTTTGGTTTGGTTTATTGCCTGCTTATTTTCAATAACAACTTTTTTGCTATGATATGTTAGCTCAACAGGCTCGCCTTTAATCAACAAATCTATAAAATAAGCCATTTGGCTTCGCAGTTGTTTGGTGGTAAAAGATTGCATAAGTTCCACTTATTATAATCAAAGGTTAAACTTATTGTTAAATTTAGTCAATTTAATTTGGGGAATAGATTTGGTTTCAGATAATTTAAAGTCAGCAGCTTTTTCTGAGAAAATAAAACCCATTTTCTTGTAAAAATTTATTGAATTGTGATTATATTCAGCCACTTTTACAACAATTATTTTATTTTTGGAAACGAAATTAAGAGCCTGATTTATCAAAGCCGAACCTATTCCTAATCGTTGGTAATCTGGTAAAATATAAATTGAACCAAAAGATACAAAATCAACAAACTCTTTTACTACAATAAATCCAACAATTTTGTTTTCAATTTTGGCAGTTAAACAATACAAACCTACTTCAGAAGTTGCAAGTTTAGTTTTCCAATTATTCTCAAATTTTTGCCAGTCTAAATTTTCAATATCCTCAACAGTAATGTCGTTTTCCTCATTAGGGTAGGTATGAAGCCAAGTTTCTTTGTTTACGAAGTTTAATCTTTTGTAATCTTCTTCAACTGCTTGTTGAATAGTAAAATTGGTTTTATTTATCATATCGATACTTTAAAGGTATTATTTCATAAAATATCAATAATTGCCAATGTTCTCGCTTGATTTCTAAAATTTAATGAATAGACTAGTTACAGCTTGACAAAACCACCCCTTGAAAGGTTTTATGATTGGGTATGGCCAATGTTACCAATCAGAAATTTGAAAATGAAATTTTATACAGCTTAGACTATCTTGTTCCAAAAGATGAATACCAAACTTGGAAAAATAGATTAACCAATCAATTGCTTGCCACCGTGGAAGTTCCTGGTTTTAGAAAAGGCAAAGCCCCTGAAAAATTAGCAAGAAAATATATTAACGAAGGTGCTTTTGAAGAAACTTTTTTGCGCGAAACTGTTGATAAATTCTCTCGGGCTGCCACCGATTTAATTCATGAAAAAATGAAAGAAGAAAAAAGAGCAGTAATGAGACTTGAAATCGATCCATCTCCAGAATTTACTGGCGAAAAAGATGATGAATTTAGGTTCAGGATTAACGCCCACTTACTTCCAAATGTAGATTTATCTAAAATTGAAACTTTGAAGGTAGAAAAGCCAACTGCAAAAAGCTTGGTTGGTCGTCCTAGTTTAGAAGAATTTAAAAGACAGGAAAAAAATAGATTATTTACTAACTCTAATGTTTATATTGCGGTTGATGAAGAATCGAAATCTGGTTACCAAGTAATGGCTGATTTAAGCGGAAAAGTTGATGGTGTTGCCGATCCTAAACTTGATGCCATTGGAACTAAAATTACTTTAGGAATGGGAAATTATCTTCCAGATTTTGAAAAGGGAATGACCGGAGTTAAAACTGGTGAAAAGAAAGATTTTAAAGTTAAATTCCCTGCCGATTATTTCGAGCCAGAACTTGCTGGAAAAACTGCTGAATTTAAAGTTACAATTCACGAAGTAAGTAAGCCACAATTCGATAATATTAATGCAGTTATTGAAGCCAATAGCGAACTTGGAACCCAATTTAAAGATGAAGGTGGATTTGAAACTTTCCTGGAAAAATTCTATGCAGATGATACAGAAAGAATGATTGATGATGCCTGGCAGAAAAATATTATTAGAAAAATTGTAGATATCACCCCAGATTTCCAACTTGATTTACAAGGAATTGAAGCAGAAACTGACCGTATTTTCAATGCACTTGCTTTAGACGCTGAAAGAGAAAAAATTACAATGGGAGAAATGCTTATAAAAGCTGGAATTCCTTTAGAAAACGAGTCAAAAGCCAAAAGTTTAGATTCTATTCAAGTTAAAAAAGCAGTTGAAAAATATGTTAGAAACGAGTTTAAATTAAGCAGTATTTTAACAGTTGTTCATGAAGTTAAGGTTGAAAACAAACCAAAAGCTGAAGAAGTAGATAATACTGTAAACGATGCCATGAGAAACCCAGAAAAGTATAATTTACAATCTGGAATGTCTGGGGAAGATATTAGAACCAGCATTATTGATAGAATAATTCGCCAAGGCGGTGCCCAATGGATTTACCAAACTGTAAAAAATAACCTAAAACAAGATTCAATAATGGAAACCATTAAAGATTTGGAATCTAAACCAAAAGCTAAGAAAGAAACTAAATAAGTAATAATTCAATTTATTAATACAAAAAATAATTCCCCATTTTGGGGTTTTTTACTTGCCAAATTTTTCATATAGCGTGTAAGATTAAGACTGGAGTTATTTGAGGCAAAATGTAATTATAAATTGTAGATATGGAGGCAAATTATGGGAAAAAATTTCAATTGTTCTAGTATTATCCTTACTGATGACGAGAACACTTTGTTGTTATATTGTAATTGTCCAGAATTGGGTTATGATGCTGCAATCTATCCTGTAAACAAAGCAGAACTTATTGAAAATACAGGTATTCAAATAATACCTGGGGACGAATGGATTTACCATATAAACCAACAATTAGTGCCCAAGTCAAGTACTACTTATGAAAGAATTTCTTTCGAGGCGGGTGACACAATTACCCTACACGATAAATACTTATCTGCTATTGACACTAAGTTTATAAATATACTTCAGTAAGTATAAAGTGCCCTGGAAATTCTCGGGGCTTTTTTATTTAACTTGTTTTACTTGCCAAAATAATTCCAGTGTTAAATTCTTAATTGTTGTGGTTAATATTACATAATGGTAAGCACAAAATCTCCGGTGAATTTCAAGGTGGTTAATATCGACTATTGTGAAGAAAATGTCACTTTACAATGCAAGCCACTACTTACACCAGTTTGGGTAGGTAAGTTTGCAGTAGAGAATTTTCTTGCTGTAAAATTTAGCTGGCATAAAATAATGCCAAAGTTATACAATCATCTAATTATAGGTGGTAATAATGAGTACACTTACACCTTCACCCAAGAAGACATTCTTTATAATAAACTGACAACAGAGTTAGAAATAATTTATCTGGATGAAGATACTAAGCCGATTTATCCCATCCCTGGTGATAAACTATACTTTAGCATAAGAGAGTGGGGTAATAAAAGAACAAAAGATCTTATTTCTACACTAAATCTTTATGCTTATCAACTTCTATGCATGGAACATTTATTTGAAGATGAAATTTAAATTATGATTCAAATTTAGAATTCTACATCACAAACCCCTGGCGATCCTCGATCGCCGCTACGATGGCTCGTAAACTTCGCCGCTACGGCCTCGTTTTGCCGATGGAGACGGGGCGTCTCCGCTACGGCCTCGTTTTGCCTTTGGTGATTGTGAAAATCGCCCCTACGGTTTACGATTCTATTTTTTCGAAGAGTACTTTGGCTTTGGTTATTATTGGGACGTTTAGGCTTTCTGAAATATAATTGGCTGTTTCTGGTAGGAATAAACTTAAAACTTCATTAAGGTTTCTTAAATTCCAAGCTGCAACTGTTAAAATTTCCTTAATCTTCTTTAAATTTTTTACTGGCTCTTTACCCAAACTCCAGGGTTTTGTCTCCTCTAAATACACATTAATTTTACTTAATTCAGCAAACAAGGCTTGGCTGGCTTTTTCTGGTGCAAAATTGGCTAAGTAATTATAAATTTTATCGGTATCAATTTCAATTTGATTGGTGTTTTCAAAAGAATCTAAATCTAAATATCCATCTAGAAATTTTTCAACCAAGGTGGTAATTCGCATTAAACAATTTCCCAAATTATTAGCCAAATGGGAATTATATGAATTAGCCACTCTTTCCCAACTAAATGGGCTGTCTCCAACTGAATTACACTCGTTTAAAATAAAGAATCGCACACCTTCTGGGCCAATTTTCTGTATAATTTCATCCAATTCAACTCCATTTCCCAAAGATTTGCTGAATTTCCTTCCCAAACTGTCGGTTATCATTCCATGAACCACACAGTTCTTAATTTGGGGTAAATCTAAACCTAGTAAAATAGCAGGCCAAATTATTAAATGGAATTTAGCATTATCTCTGCCAATAATTTGTAAATCTTGAGGCAATTTATTTCGCAATAAAGTCCAAACTTGTGTGGCTAGTTGTTCTTCACTTCTATCAAAATAATCTGGAATATACATTTCATATAAATCTTTAACCGAAAATTCTTCTAAGTTATCTGTTTTTGGGTTGTTGGCGTGGAAATTTAAAAATTCAACAAACAAATCGTCGTTAACTAGCGGGGTTAAATAGGTGATTAAAGCTTCAAACCAAACATACATTACTTGGCTAGGATCGCTCCAAATTGGTACACCCCATTCAATATTTAACCTGCTTTTATCTCTGGAAATTGAAATATCCTGTAAATCTTCAGCAAACTTTTTCATCTCCACAATTACAGAGCTGTCTGGAACATTTACTTCGCCTAAATATTGAATTAGATCGGTTTTAAAATGGGTTAACTTGAAGAAATAGTTAGTTTCTTCCACCTCTTGAATTTCCAAATAAGGGTGAACAGGGCAGTGGCCGTCGATTAATTGTGAAGTAGAGTAAAAATCTTCGCAGCCTTTGCAATACAAACCGTTGTAACTTTTAGAATAAATAAATCCCTTCTTTTTCAACTCATTCCAAACCAAATTGGCCACCCAGTGGTGTTTAGGGCTGGAACTTTGGGTTAAACTGTTGTATGAAATATTTAACTTTTCATAACTTTTTATAAAATCTTCTTTTTTGGAATCCACATAAACTTTAGGGTCTAAATCTAATTCTATGGCTTTATCGGCAATTTTAAAACTGTGATCATCAAAACCCATGCTATATAAAACCTGTCCATCTTCTAAAAGTCTGTGAAATCTAGCAAAAACATCTCCATAAATAGCGTCCATGCTTGTTCCCAAATGTGGTGTAGAATTGGTATAAGGGCGGGAAGTTGTTATATAGTACATAAATTTATACGATCACAAGAAAAAAATCCTATGTAATTTAATTCAGAAATAGTTGTAGGTAAATGGCAAGCAAATGTTTTTATCCAAGGCTGATTTACTCTGATATTAATTGACATACTTTTATAAATAAAGTTAACTTTTCTTAAATAAGTAAGAAATATGATTTATACTTTACCAATGACCAAAAAAGGGACTATTACCATTCCTAAGAAAATTAGAGATGATATGAAATCATACGAAAAAGTAGTTTTAATAAAAAAAGGCAACACTTATATTTTAAGACCTGTCTTAGACTTTATGGAAATTGCCGAAAATTTTAAGACCGACAAAGTTTTTACTGACCAAGAAATTGAACAAGCAAGAATAGATTCGCATTTACACAGAGACGCAAAAAGATATGGAAAACAAAAGTAACAAAGAATATATTATTGATACAAATTTATTGGTTAGCTATTTCACCAAAAGAAATCTTACAGAGTGGAATATTGCACAAGAAAAATTATTATTACTGAAAAAAGGTTTGATTAACATTCACCTACCAAGTATTATTATTGCCGAAGTTGTGTATATTTTATCAAAACAATATGACTGTTCCAAAACAGATTTAGTAAATTTTCTAATTGCCATTTTAACTGAAGAAGGAATAATTGCTGAAGATAAGCATATTAGTTTATCTGCTTTAGAGTTTTTTGAAACCGAGAATTTAGATTTCGCAGACTGTTATTTAATGGCTTGTAAAGATTATTACAATTTAGAATTAATAACTTTTGATAAAAAGCTTAATAATAAAGCAAAAAAATAATATCACAATTTAAAGTTCTCAATTATCGAAATCGTTAAATACTTCAATCTCTCCACATGAAAAATTTACTATAAAAAGAAACACTATCCTCTAATTTTATTTAAATTCGTTGACATAACTTTGCCTTATGCCTTTCCTGCAACTAATATGCTTAAGGTTACTCATGTGCTTGGTCCTTTAATTATCGCTGAGGTTTTGGCTGAAAATGGCGAAATACAAGAATCGCCTAAAATGCTTGAAACGGTTTATATTGGCAGTAAAAAGCTTCTTGGGGAAATTATTGGTATCGAAACAAATTCCCTTAAAATTCAGGTTTTTGAAGAAACAGCCGGGTTGCAAGTTGGTGAAGAAGTTTGGTTAAGTGGTCAATTATTAAGTGTGGAATTAGGTCCTGGAATGCTTGGGGAAATGTTCGATGGAATTCAAAGACCTTTAAAGAAAATTGAAGTAATAAGCCCAATTTTTATTCAACCAGGAATTAATATTCCAGCCCTAGATAGAGATAAAGAATGGGATTTTATTCCAACGGTTCAGTTAAAAGAAGAAATTACGCATGGGCAAAAACTTGGCTATGTTCAAGAAACACCGCTTTTAAAACATTGGTTAATGGCGCCAACTTTAGATAGCGGAGAAACTTGGATAGTAGAAAAAATAACTGCTGGAAGTTTTAAAGTTTGGGATATTGTTGCAGTTTTAAAAAGTAACAAAGGAAGCAAAAAAGAATTAACCCTAGCCAGCAAATGGCCTGTAAAAGTGCCAAGACCTGTCGCAAAAAAATTAGAAGCTAAGAAAATTTTTAAAACTGGACAAAGGGTGATCGATTCATTTTTCCCGATTTTACTTGGTGGAAAAGTTTCAACCCCAGGCCCTTTTGGAGCAGGAAAAACTTTTACCCAGCAGCAAATTGCCAAATGGAGCGATGCTGAAGTGGTGGTTTATGTTGGCTGCGGCGAACGCGGAAATGAAATGACTGAAATGGTTAAACTATTTCCAACTCTAATTGATCCTAAAACCGATAGGCCGTTAATGGAAAGAACAGTTTTAATCGCCAACACCTCCAACATGCCACTGGCTGCCAGAGAAGCAAGTATTTATACAGGAATTACCATTGCCGAATACTTCAGAGATATGGGGCTAAATGTGGTTTTAATGGCCGATTCAACCAGCAGATGGGCCGAAGCGCTGCGTGAAATTTCCCAAAGGCTTGGCGAAATGCCTTCAGAGGAAGGTTATCCAGCTTATTTAGGAAGTAGAATTGCTGCTTTTTACGAAAGGGCAGGGGTTACAAAAAACTTTGGTGGCGAGGAAGGTTCGGTAACTGTAATTGGTACTGTTTCGCCTCCGGGTGGAGATTTTTCCGAACCGATGACCCAGAATAGTTTGAAAAATAGTCAGGTATTTTTGGCATTAGACGCTGGGCTTGCGATGAAAAGGCATTATCCGGCTATTAATTGGCAAACCAGTTATTCCCTTTTTGAAGAAAATTACGCCAAAATTTTAAATGCCACCCTTCCAGTTGGTGATAATTATTTGGAAAATAGGTTGCTCGCCAAGCAAATTCTAGCTTCTGAAAATCAGCTTTTGGAAATTGTAAAACTAGTTGGCCCAGATGGTCTTGATAATGAAAAACGGTTAATACTTGAAATTGCCAAGTCACTTCGGGAAGATTATTTACAACAAAATGGGTTTGATGAAATTGATACTTACTGCAGTTTCGAAAAAATGGAGGCCATGCTTTC
>Ga0315902_10007280_pt1 | contig 15164 bp, 13 predicted proteins | sample LakEriMetagenome_9_FD_203523 | JGI IMG/M metagenome (GOLD analysis project Ga0315902, IMG submission 203523) | Freshwater fungal communities from buoy surface, Lake Erie, Ohio, United States - Buoy 12 MA117 | ecosystem: Environmental > Aquatic > Freshwater > Lake > Lake biofilm | place: USA... | reverse complement strand
TTAGTAGATATAACTTATTTCTATATAATGTCGGAAAATAATAAGCTAATTACAGGACTTTCAAATGATGAAGTTGTTGCCTCAAGAATTAAAAGTGGTTCTAACTCTTTAGAACATCAGCGGAAAAATTATTTACTGATTTCAATACTAGAAATGGTAAAAGAACCAATGTTTCTTCTTTTGGTTGCCGCTGCCAGCATCTATTATATAACAGGAGATTATGGAGATGGCATTTTTATGACAACAGCGATTGTATTAGTTGCTGGAATTTCATTATTTCAGGAAGCTAGAAGTAGAAACGCCATAGATGCTTTAAAAAAATTATCACAGCCCAAAAGTAAAGTCATTAGAAATGGTGAATTGATTGAAATCTTGAGTGAAGAAATTGTATTGGGTGATAGTATTCAGGTTGAAGAAGGCACTTTCATTCCAGCCGATGCTGTAATTATACAATCAAATGATTTTTCGGTTAATGAAGCTATTTTGACAGGAGAATCGCTTTCCGTTTTCAAAAGTGAATCTTCAGAAATCAAACAGGTATTTCAGGGAACCATAGTTGCTACAGGGCTTGCGATTTGCGAGGTTACCGCTGTTGGTAATCAAACCAGTCTGGGTAAAATCGGAAAAAGCCTTGAATCTATAGAAGAAGAGAAAACCCCTTTACAGTTACAGATTACAAACTTTGTTAAGAAAATGTCTATTATTGGATTGATTATTTTCGGAATCGTTTGGGGATTAAATTATTTTCATTCAAAAATAATTTTAGACAGTTTATTAAAAGCACTCACGATTGCTATGAGTGTCATTCCAGAAGAGATTCCGGTAGCATTCACAACGTTCATGGCATTAGGGGCTTGGCGTTTGATGAAAATGGGAATCATTACTAAACAAACAAAAACCGTTGAAACATTAGGAAGTGCTACTGTAATTTGCACCGATAAAACCGGAACGATTACAGAGAATAAGATGAGTTTAGCACAACTCTATGTTTTCGATTCCAATGCTCTCATTGATACCAATGAAAAAATGAATACTGACGCAGAAGAAATTTTGAGTTATGCTATGTGGTCTAGTGAACCCATTCCGTTTGATGCTATGGAAATTGCAATTCATGAGGCTTACGCCAAATTAGAATCGGTTGATGAACGACCTAATTTTAAGTTGATTCATGAATATCCTCTAGGAGGAAAGCCTCCAATGATGACTCATGTTTTTGAAGGCAATAATGATAAAATAATTATTGCTGCCAAAGGTGCTCCAGAAGCAATAATGGAAGTTTGTAATTTATCCGATAACGATAAAAAGCAAGTTTTAACCGCTATGGAAACTATGGCTAAAGAAGGTTACCGGGTTTTAGGTGTTGGAATAGCTAATTTTTTAGGAAGTGATTTTCCAAAAACACAACAGGAATTTAAGTTTGACTTTAAAGGATTGGTAGCTTTTTATGATCCGCCAAAAGCTAATATTCAGCAAGTGTTTGAAGCTTTTTATAAAGCGGGAATCCAAGTCAAAATTGTTACAGGCGACAATGCTGCAACTACAACTACTATTGCCAAACAAGTCGGTTTTAAAGATGCTGATAAAGTCTTAAATGGTGATGAATTGATGGCAATGGATGAAGCCACTCTGAAAATAAAAGTTATGGAAACTGCTGTTTTCACAAGAATGTTTCCAGATGCTAAGCTTAAAATTATTAAAGCACTTAAAGATAATAACCAAATTGTAGCCATGACTGGTGATGGTGTCAATGATGGACCTGCTCTGAAATCAGCACATATTGGAATTGCTATGGGAAAAAAAGGTACCGAAATTGCAAAGCAAGCCGCCAATCTTATTTTAATTGACGATGATTTCAGTAAAATGATTGATGCGATTGCTATGGGAAGGAAGATTTATATAAATCTCAAAAAAGCGATTCAGTATATTATTTCAATTCATATTCCGATAATTCTTATTGTTTTTATTCCTTTGGCATTAGGATGGATTTATCCTAACATTTTTACTCCTGTTCACATCATCTTTTTAGAAATAATTATGGGACCAACATGCTCGGTAATTTATGAAAACGAACCTATGGAACAGAATTTAATGCTACAAAAACCAAGGCATTTAACCACTACTTTTTTTAATTTAAAAGAAATAACAATTAGTATTATTCAAGGATTAGTCATTACTTTAGGGTTACTTTTTGTGTATCAATATTGTGTTCAAGAAGGTTTCTCAGAAGCATATACCAGAACTACTATTTTTCTAACTTTAATAGCATCTAATATTTTTTTGACTTTGGAAAATCGCTCTTTTTATTATTCGGTTTTCACAACCATTCGGTATAAAAACAATTTGGTTTTGATGATCATTGGAATCACAATAGGAATTACATCATTGCTTTTGTTTATTCCTGTTTTTTCAAAATTCTTCATATTTGAAAAAGTAGATTTAACCCAAATTGGTTTTAGTGTTTTAGTTGGATTTTTATCCGTAATGTGGATTGAGATTTATAAACTTTTCAAAAGGAAAAAGATTTAATGAAATTGCCCAAAAATCTTTGTTGCTTCATTGTAGGCACTTTCAAAACTCATCGGACTTGTATTCGTATTTGCTTTTTGAGTAGTAAAATAGGATAGTAGTTTCTCGGTTGGCATATTACCGGTTAAATCATCTTTAGCCATAGGACAACCTCCAAAGCCTTGAATTGCCCCATCAAAACGAACACAGCCTGCTTTATAAGCAGCATCAACCTTTTCATGCCACTTATTAGGAGTAGTATGTAAATGGGCGCCAAATTCGATGTGTGGATATTTTGGAATTAAATTCGAAAATAAATAGGTAATCACATCGGGAGTAGAACTTCCAACTGTATCAGAAAGCGAAAGGATTTTTACTCCCATAGTAGCCAGTTTTTCTGTCCATTCGCCCACGATTTCTACATTCCACGGATCACCATAAGGATTTCCAAATCCCATTGAAATATAAGTTACTACTTCTTTATTAGAAGCATCGGCTATGTCTAAAATTTCTTGAAGTGTAACCAAACTTTCAGCAATTGTTTTGTGTGTATTACGCATTTGAAAGTTCTCCGAAATCGAAAACGGGAAACCAAGATATTGGATTTCTTTATGCGTTGAAGCAATTTGGGCTCCTTGAGTATTGGCTATAATAGCAAGCAGTTTGCTTTGAGTCTGTGATAAATCCAGCTGAGCTAAAACTTCAGCAGTGTCCTGCATTTGCGGAATAGCTTTGGGAGAAACAAAACTTCCAAAATCTATTGTGTCAAACCCAACACGAAGTAAAGACTGGATATAATCAACCTTTTTCTGTGTAGGAATAAAGTCTTTGATGCCTTGCATGGCATCTCGTGGACATTCAATGATTTTGATTTTTGGGTTCAAAGTATTGTTCTTGGAAAGTGGCTAAGTTACTAAGATTTTTTTAGTATTGCTTTATTGATTTCGGATACCAATTTCGGTCCTTCATAAATAAATCCGGTGTACAATTGGACTAAACTTGCTCCGGCATCTAGCTTTTCTAGAGCATCTTCAGCCGAATGAATTCCACCAACACCAATGATTGGAAAGGATTTATTGCTTTTCTCAGACAGAAACCGAATCACTTCAGTAGCCCGTTTGCTTAATGGTTTTCCCGATAATCCGCCAACTTCTGTTTTGTTTTCCGATTGTAAACCTTCTCTTGAAATGGTTGTATTTGTTGCAATTACACCAGCAATTTTGGTTTCGTTTACAATATCGATAATGTCTAATAATTGCTCGTTGGTTAAATCGGGTGCGATTTTTAGAAGGATTGGTTTTTTAGTTGTATGTTTTGAGTTTTGGGTTTCGAGTTTGCTCAAAAGTTCTGTTAAAGGTTTTTTTTCTTGAAGCTCCCGAAGATTGGGTGTATTTGGCGAACTCACATTCACAACAAAATAATCTACATAATCAAATAAGGCTTCAAAACAAATTAGATAATCAGCAGTAGCCTCTTCGTTAGGTGTGATTTTATTTTTTCCAATATTTCCTCCGATTAAAATGTTTTTGTTTTTCTTTAATCTCATAACAGCCGCATCAACACCACCATTGTTAAATCCCATTCGGTTGATGATTGCGCTGTCTGATTTTAATCGGAATAAACGTTTTTTTGGATTACCATCTTGTGGTTTTGGTGTCAACGTTCCAATTTCGATAAAGCCAAAACCAAAATTGGAAAGTTCCTGGTAACATTTGGCATCTTTGTCAAATCCAGCTGCTAATCCTACTGGGTTTTTAAATTTCAAGCCAAAAACTTCACGTTCTAATAGACTATCTTTTACTTCATACATTGATTTTAGTATACTGGAAACAAAAGGGATTTTACAAATAAATTTGATAAAACTAAAAGAGAAGTAATGAACTTCTTCTGGGTCAAACCAAAATAAAATACGGCGAATTAGTAATTTGTACATGAAAAGTGTTGTTGTTGCGCAAAGATAATTCGGTTATTTGGTAATTCGGTTATTTGGTTAAAAAATTGTTTTTAAATAACCAGATAAACGCATAACCAAATCAACATATTTACTATTTTAGCCAAACAATAGTTTTAAAATGATTTCAGAAGAACAGTTTCAAAAAGAGCTAAATATTATTATTCAAAACGGAATTCGAGAGGATATAGGTTCAGGTGATTATAGTTCATTAGCCTGTATTCCTGATGCCGCGAAAGGAAAAGCAAACCTATTGGTTAAAGACACCGGAATTATTGCTGGAGTTGATTTTGCCAAAATGATATTTGAAAACGTAGATCCAACATTAGATATTGAAACTTTTATTGAAGATGGATCTGCAGTAAAGTATGGCGATATTGTTTTTCACGTTTCGGGAAGTTCTCAATCAATTTTGAAAGCTGAACGTTTGGTCTTAAATTCGATGCAACGCATGTCTGCTATTGCAACCAAAACAAATCAATTTGTTAAGTTATTGGAAGGAACCAAAACTAAAGTTTTAGACACTCGTAAAACAACGCCAGGATTTCGTGCCTGCGAGAAATGGGCAGTAAAAATTGGTGGTGGTGAAAATCATCGTTTTGCTTTGTATGATATGGTTATGTTAAAAGATAATCACAATGATTTTTCGGGCGGAATAACCAATGCTATTAACAAAACCAAAGCGTTTTTAAAATTCAACAATCTTGATTTGCAGCTTATTGTGGAAGCCAGAAACCTTGACGAAATTAAAGAAATATTGGAAAGCGAAGGCATTTACCGAATTTTAATTGATAATTTCAATTTTGAAGATACTCGTAAAGCAGTTGAATTGATAGGTAATAAATGCCTAACGGAATCATCTGGGAATATCAACGAAGAGACCATACGTCAATACGCAGAATGTGGCGTGAATTATATTTCATGTGGCGCATTGACACATTCGGTTTATAATATGGATTTAAGTTTAAAAGCAATTTAAATGTCGACCATAACTAAAGAAAATAAATTCATAAAACTTCCAATAATTAAACAGCTCGTTTCTTTATTGAAAAAGATAAAATTACCTTGGCTTAATGGTTTGTCTTTATTTGAATTGTTAGACCTTTATTTTATTGGAATCTTTGAAGGCGCCATTTCGTATCGTGCTGCTGCTATTGCATGGAGTTTCTTTATGGCATTATTTCCATTTATGCTTTTTATATTAAATCTTATTCCATACATACCCATTCAAGGATTTCAAGAAGATTTTTTAGGGTTCGTACAGCAAAGTGTACCACCAACAACGTATGATGCTATTTATAAAATCATAAACGATATTTTACACAACAGTCATAGCGGTTTACTATCGACAGGATTTTTAATAGCTATTTTGTTAATGACAAATGGTATAAATGCTATTCTTGGTGGTTTTGAAACTTCGCATCACATGCAAATTTCATTGAAACGAAAATTTTTCAGACAATATTTTGTGGCGTTGGCTTTGTCAATAATTTTATCATTTATATTGATAATAACTGTTGCTGCTATTATTATTTTCGAGGTTTTTATACAGAATACAAAAATTCAAGATGTGCTTTCAGATAATATTCCTTTGATAGAAATGGGAAGATATGTTTTTGTCATTCTGATGATATTATTTTCAACTTCATTATTATTTAAATATGGAATCAAACATGACAAGAACAGACCGTTCATATCTATAGGCTCTGTTTTTACTACTATTTTGATTATCATATCTTCTTATTTCTTCGGAATCTGGGTTGTTAAATTTTCTAAATACAATGAACTTTATGGTTCAATAGGAACGTTGTTAGTGGTAATGTTTTATATTTGGATTAATTGTATTGTATTACTATTAGGCTTTGAATTAAATGCTTCAATACAACATATAAGACGTGAAAAACAAAAAGAAATAGATAATAAAATACCATGAAGCTAACCTTATCACTTGTTGTTTTTTTTATTTTTCAAATAAGTTTTTCGCAAACTATTTTTGGGAAATGGAAAACTATTGATGACGAAACCGGCATGGAGAAAGGAATTGTTGAGATTTATGAAAAAGCCGGAAAAGTTTATGGTCGAATTATTGAAATTCTCGAGAAAGAAAAAAAACATTTCAAATGCGAAATGTGTGAAGGTGAAGATAAAAACAAACCACTGTTAGGATTGAATATCATTAAAGGTTTGATTAAGAAAGAGGATGTTTATGAAGGCGGAAAAATTGTTGATCCAAAAAACGGAAAAAGCTATCATTGTAAAATTGCATTTGATGGAAAAGATAAACTCATTGTTCGAGGTTTTATTGGAATTTCATTATTTGGAAGATCACAAACCTGGATTCGATATAAATAATTAGCTAAAAATGAATTACTTCATTGAAGTTATTATTCCGCTTTCATTACCTAAAACCTTTACATACAAGGTTTCAGAATCAGAATTTTTTTTCATAGAAAGAGGAATGCGTATAGCAGTTCCGTTTGGAAAAAGTAAAATTTATACTGCACTTGTAATCGACTTACATCAAACTCCACCAACATTATACGAGGCCAAAGAAATTCATCAAATACTTGATGAAAAACCCATAGTAAATGAATTTCAAATCAATCATTGGTTTTGGATTGCATCCTATTATATGTGCAATATAGGTGATGTATATCGTGGCGCATTACCTTCAGCATTATTATTAGAAAGTGAAACCATTATTTCTCAAAACAAAGAGACTTTTCTAGATGAATCTTCCTTTACAGATGATGAGTTCCTAATTTATGAAGCCTTGCAACATCAGAGTTCATTAAAGGTTCAGAACATTGTTGATATTCTAAATAAGAAAACAGTTTTGCCAGTCATTCAAAAGCTGATTACCAAAAATATTATTTCGCTTCAAGAAGAAATTCAGGAAGTATATAAACCCAAACTCATCCGTTATATTCGTTTACACGAAAAATATGCTACCGAAGAAAAACTGATTGAACTTTTGGATAGTTTGAAATCAGAAAAAAGAAAAAATCTAGTGCTTCAGTATTTTCAATTGCATGCGCAAGAACGTAACCCAATCTCTGTAAAAAAATTAACTGAAGCTGCTCATACATCTCAAACAATTATAAAAGCATTGGTTGAAAAAGAAATCTTTGAAGAATATTTAATTCAGGAAGACCGAGTAAATTTTGAGAAGAATAAGATTGAAAACGAATTAATTTTGAGTAAAGCCCAACAACAAGCTTTTGATGAAATTGAAAAATGTTTTGAAAATAAAGAAGTTTCGCTTTTGCACGGAGTAACTTCCAGTGGCAAAACAGAAATCTATACCAAACTCATTGAAAACTATATTTCAAATGGCAAACAAGTCTTGTATTTGTTACCGGAAATAGCTTTGACAACTCAATTAGTAGCACGTTTAACAAAGTATTTCGGGAATAAAGTTTCCGTTTTTCATTCCAAATACAGCAATAACGAAAGAGTAGAAGTCTGGAACAATGTTAATCAAAGTTCAGCTTCGGCACAAATCGTAATAGGAGCAAGGTCGGCTTTGTTTTTACCATTTTCTAACTTAGGTTTAATCATTGTTGATGAAGAGCATGAACAAACCTTTAAGCAACAAGATCCAGCTCCAAGATATCATGCCCGTGATGCAGCAATTGTTTTAGCTAATTCACACAATGCTAAAGTATTATTAGGTTCGGCTACACCAAGTATTGAAACGTACTATAACGCAACTTCTGAAAAATTTGGTTTAATAACTTTAACGGAACGCTTCGGTAAAGTACAAATGCCTGAGATTGAATTGGTCGATTTGAAAGACAGTTACTTCAGAAAAAAGATGAAAGGCCATTTCAGCACGACTTTAATTGATGAAATCACAGAAGCTTTTGCCAACAATGAGCAAGTAATACTTTTTCAAAATCGCCGCGGTTTTTCTCCAGTTTTAGAATGTATGACTTGTGGACATGTTCCGCAATGTCCGCAATGTGATGTGAGTTTGACATATCATAAATATAAGAATCAGTTACGATGTCATTATTGCGGTTATTCGATGGCTAAGCCAACAAATTGTCATGTTTGTTCGAGTGTTGATTTGGAAACCAAAGGTTTTGGAACCGAGCAAATCGAGTTGGAATTAGCTGAATTGTTTCCGCAAAAAAATATAAAACGTATGGACCAAGACACCACGCGTGGGAAATACAGTTTTAAAAAAATTATAGACAGTTTTAAAAACAGAGAAATCGACGTCTTGGTCGGTACCCAAATGTTAGCCAAAGGTTTGGATTTTGACAATGTTTCTTTAGTTGGAATTATGAATGCCGACAATATGCTCTATCATCCAGATTTTAGGGCTTTTGAAAGAAGTTTCCAAATGATGACACAGGTTGCCGGTCGTTCAGGCAGAGCTGAAAAACGCGGGAAAGTGGTTATTCAGACGTATAATCCGTTGCATAATATTATTCAGCAAGTCACAAATAATGATTATGAAGGAATGTATAAAGAGCAATTGTATGAAAGGAAGATTTATTTCTATCCACCATTTTACCGTTTAATAAAATTGACATTGAAGCATCGTGATTTTGAAAAACTTAAAGAAGGTTCTATGTGGCTGTATCAGGTTTTGCAACAAAACTTAACTATTCCGGTTCTTGGTCCTGAAGAACCTGCAATTGGAAGAATCCGAAATGAGTATATTCGAACTATAATGATTAAAATACCTGGAGATGCTTCTATTCAAGGCACAAAAAAAACTATCCAGAAAATACTGAATAGTTTTGATATGGTTTCACAATACAGAGTTATAAAAGTTACTGTAAATGTTGATTATTATTGAGTAGATTTACGCAATAGCTAACGCTTTAATTAAATCTTCTTTTTTATTTCGACTCAACGGAATTTTAGTTACTCCAATTTCAGCGAACTTGCTATTAAAACGCTCTACTTTGTCTATATTAATGATATAGGATTTGTGAACTCGAATAAATTTTTCTTTTGATAAATCATTTTCAAAAGATTTCATAGTTGAGAGAACAAGATTGCTATCTTCTTCAGTAACTACTTTTACATAATCTCCATAAGCTTCAATCCACTTAATTTTATTGGTATAAATTTTAAGTTTTTTGAGATTGCTCTTAATAAAGATATGTTCTCCTTCTTCTTCCTGATTTTCTTTTTTAAGCATATGGAAATCCATTGCTCTTCTAACAGAGGCATTAAAACGATCAAGAGCTATCGGTTTCTGTAGGTAGTCCGTAGCGTCATAATCGAATGCTTTCATAGCATACTCTGCTTTTGACGTGATAAAAATAATTTGGGGTTTTACTTTTAATCCGTCAAGAAAATCAAAACCACTGATGACCGGCATCTCAATATCGAGAAAAATCAAGTCAACGGTATGAACCGACATGCAATTTTTTGCTTCAATTGCATTAGAAAAATCACCCACTAAATGTAGATTGGGATGATTATTTACTAACTTTGCGATGATCATCCTTTGGATGGAGCTATCATCAACAACAACACAATTTAGTTTCATAATATTATTTATTATAGATTTGGTGATGTAAAAATATATACTTTTTTTTATTCTACCTAACATTTCGTCGATTATTTTTGCTTTTAAACGATATATTTTACTTTTAGACGATTTAATGCAACTTGTGATTGTTTATTAAAATATTATTTATACTTTCGCGGCCAAATTAAATTTTAATCATATTATTATGAATCATTACGAAACTGTTTTCATTTTAAATCCCGTTTTATCTGAAGTTCAGGTAAAGGAAACAGTAAGCAAATTTGAAGATTTTCTTACTGCTAAAGGAGCAAAAATGGTATCCAAAGAGGATTGGGGCTTAAAAAAACTAGCTTACGAAATCCAAAACAAGAAAAGTGGTTTTTACCATTTATTCGAATTCCAAGTATCAGGAGAAGCTTTAATTGCTTTTGAAACTGAGTTTAGACGTGACGAGAGAGTTATGCGTTTCCTTACAGTAAGTTTGGATAAACACGCAATTTCTTGGGCAGAAAGAAGAAGAACTAAATTAAAAGAAGCAAAAGCAAACTAATCATGGCAAATTTACAACAATCAGCTTCAGGAAAAAAAGACGGAGATATCAGATATCTTACTCCTTTAAACATTGAAACCAACAAAACTAAAAAGTATTGTCGTTTCAAAAAATCTGGAATCAAATATATTGATTATAAAGATGCAGATTTCTTATTGAAATTCGTTAACGAGCAAGGTAAAATTTTACCACGTCGTTTAACTGGAACTTCATTAAAATACCAAAGAAAAGTGTCAGTAGCTGTTAAAAGAGCGCGTCACTTAGCTTTAATGCCATACGTGGCCGATTTATTAAAATAATATAAACTCAGTTGTTGGTTTCTCGTCAAACGGAACCTAACTTCTCTAATAAGGACAACAACATGGAATTGATCTTAAAACAAGACGTTCAAAATTTAGGCTTTAAAGACGATGTAGTAAACGTAAAAAACGGATACGGTCGTAACTTCTTAATTCCACAAGGATTTGCTTCTTTAGCAACTCCGTCTGCGAAAAAAGTGTTGGCTGAAAATTTAAAACAAAGAGCACACAAAGAAGCTAAAGTGGTAAACGATGCAAAAGCATTGGGTGAAGCTTTAAAAGCTATCGAAATTAAAATCACAGCAAAAGCTGGTGGCGAAAAATTATTCGGTTCTATCTCTAACATTGATATTGCTGCGGCTTTAGAAAAAGCTGGACAAACTGTTGATAGAAAATTCATCACAAGCGGTGTTGTAAAACGTACTGGTAAATACACTGCAAGTGTGAGACTTCACAGAGATGTAGTGGTAGAATTACCATATGAAATCGTAGCTGAAGTTTAATATTTCGCTATATCAATACTAAATCCCGATGCGAGTCGGGATTTTTTTTTACTACGTCAGTTCGCTTCGCTCGGATGAAGCTATTTCCCGCTTTCCGTTGCAATCTTTTTATTTCGTCAGTTCAAGTTTGCTTGCAAAGCGAGTATCGAGAACACGAAATAAAAAAGGATTTCCACTTCTATCGGGGCTAGATATACAGATTAACTATAGAACTAATGAAATACAAAAGATTAACCAAAGAACAATTTGAAGCCTTACATAAGGAATTTTCAAATTTCCTTGCAACCCAATCTATTGATAAAGGCGAATGGGATAAAATTAAATCTGATAAACCAGAAATAGCCGAACAAGAATTAGACGTTTTTTCCGATTTGATATGGGAAGGTGTTTTGACGAATGCTCATTATCTGGAACATTTTTCTAAAAACCATATTTTCCTTTTTCACTGTCAGGAAAAATTAATCCAATCTATTGTTTTAAAAGCGTTAGAACCTCAAGTTGATTTTATGGAAAAAGATGGCTTGCAATGGTTGAGTGATAATTTATTTACAGATACTGTTGAAATCCATTTGGGTAAAAAGGAATATCAAGAAGAACGAAATAAAGCCATTTTTGATCTGATAAAAGAAGGAGCAATCTTAAGCGACGGACAATTATATCTTCAAATTAACGGAATAATTCAATCGTAAAGTTTATTTCTTTTCAAAAATATTGGCTATTTTAGTGCACATAATTTGCAACTAAAATAGCCAATTTCTTTTTATGGATATTCAGAAAATAATTCAGGATTTACGCGAGGATCTTAATCAGCACAACTACAATTATTATGTGATAGATACGCCAACAATTTCTGATTTCGAATTTGACCAAAAGCTAAAACAACTACAAGAACTAGAAAATCAGTATCCGGAATTCTTTGACGATAATTCACCAACACAACGCGTTGGCGGAACGATAACCAAAAATTTTAATACAGTTGTTCACGATTACCGAATGTATTCTCTAGATAATTCATATTCTAAAGAAGATTTAATCGATTGGGAAAGCCGGATTCAAAAAGTGCTCGGAAATGTCCCGTTGCAATATACTTGTGAATTGAAATACGACGGAGCATCAATTTCTATAACTTACGAAAATGGAAAACTAAAACGTGCCGTTACTCGTGGTGATGGATTTCAAGGCGATGATGTTACTAATAATATTAAAACAATAAAATCTATTCCGTTGCAATTAAAAGGGGAATTTCCAGCAAGATTTGATATTCGTGGTGAAATCATTTTACCTTTTGAAGGTTTCGAAAAAATGAACCAGGAATTGATTGAAATTGGCGAAACTCCTTATTCCAATCCAAGAAATACCGCTTCCGGAAGTTTAAAATTACAAGATAGTAGTGAAGTTGCAAAGCGTCCATTGGAATGTTTGCTTTATTTTATTGTTGGTAATAATTTGAATATTGAATCACAATTTGAAGGTTTAGAAGCTGCACGTAATTGGGGTTTCAAAGTTCCAAAAGAAGCCAAATTAGCAAATACGCTTGAAGAAGTTTTTGAGTACATAAACTATTGGGATACACATCGACACAATTTGCCCTATGAAACAGATGGTGTTGTTATAAAAGTTAATAATTTTCAACATCAAGATGAATTAGGTTATACTGCCAAATCTCCTCGTTGGGCAATAGCATATAAATTCAAAGCGGAACAAGTTTCCACCAAGCTAAATTCGATTTCCTATCAAGTGGGAAGGACAGGTTCAATAACTCCAGTTGCCAATTTAGAACCTGTACAATTAGCAGGAACTATTGTTAAACGTGCCTCATTACATAATGCAGACCAAATAGAAAAATTGGATATCCGAATTGGCGATACTGTTTTTGTTGAAAAAGGAGGAGAAATTATTCCGAAGATAATAGGTGTTGATTTTTCAAATCGTCTAACTGATTCTGAAAGAACAGTTTATTTAACTTATTGTCCTGAATGTAATTCGGAATTAATAAGAACTGAAGGCGAGGCAAATCATTATTGCCCAAATTTCTATGGTTGTCCACCGCAAATCATAGGCAGAATTCAGCATTTTATTTCGCGTAAAGCAATGGATATTGAAGGTCTTGGCGGAGAAACTGTGGCTTTGTTGTTCAATAATAATTTAGTTAAAGACTATGCTGATTTATACGAGTTAACCGTTGAACAGATTTTGCCATTGGAACGAATGGCTCAAAAATCGGCTGAAAACTTGGTTAATGGCGTTCAAAAATCTAAAGAGATTCCGTTTGAGCGTGTATTATATGCCATTGGAATCCGTTATGTTGGTGAAACTGTAGCAAAAAAATTAGCAAAACATTATAAGACTATTGATGCTTTGCAAAAGGCGTCTCTAATGGATTTAATTTTAGTTGATGAAATAGGAGAGAAGATAGCCCAAAGTGTAATTGAGTTTTTTGAAAATCAGGAAAATGTTAAAATAATTGAACGCTTAAAACAATTTGGAGTTCAATTAGAAATAGTTGAAAAATTCAACCCTAATGCTACAGAAAAATTATTAGGTAAAATATTTGTAGTTTCAGGTGTTTTTGAAAAATTCTCCCGAGATGATTTGAAAAAAGCAATTGAAGATAATGGAGGAAAAATTGGTAGTTCCATCTCGGCAAAAACCGATTTTGTTGTTGCAGGAGAAAACATGGGTCCGGCTAAACTGGAAAAAGCAAACCAACTAAAAGTTCCAATTATTTCTGAATCCAATTTTTTGGCTATGATTTCGGATTGAAATATATAGTCTGATTATTAATCATAATAATTGCTTGATTTTAAAAATATTACATTAACTTTATTTGAATTTTAACACAAAATTATCCTCAATACAATAAACATGAGCATAAAGTACTTTTTAAATGCTAAGCATGACAAAAACATTTCAAGCTTATTTTTGTATGTGTTTTTTATCATTTCGTTTTTTGAGATTATAGCAGAATATAAAGAAGACAGGCTTTTAATCTGGATTATTAAACCTTTTATTATTCCATTATTATTTGCCTATTATTTGAGTCAGGCAAAAAAAATAAACTATTATTTTATTATGGCTTTAGTTTTTAGTTGGATTGCTAATTTGCTCTTTATAGAAAATACTATAAAATGGATAATTTATGGTTCAATATTCTTTTTGTTATATAGAATTATGATAATTTATATAGTGATTAATAAAGTAAAAATGCCAAGCTTAGTACCTTTAATTATTGGTTCTATTCCTTTTGTTTTTATTTACGCGACAGTTTGTTCTTTATCTTTTGAAGCTATGGGAGATAATATCTATTTGTTCTTAATACATGGAATATTCACTATCTTTTTGGGTGGATTAAGTTTAGGTAATTATATCATGGTTTCAAATAAATCTAATTTTGTTCTATTTATAAGTACAATGCTTTTTGCACTAACGCAGTTTGTTTTTGTAATAAAAGTATACTATGAAGATGCTAATATTTTTCATGCTATAGCAATGTTAATGTTTGTCATAGGGCAATTTTTGCTAACAAAATTTATTTTCTTAACAGAAGAAAGCAAAGAAGAATATCAGATTGTTGAATAACCAATTTTTTAATCCATCATTAAGATGTTTAAAAATGACAACATAAAAAGATTCTTAACCATTGTTTTTTTGTAATAGCTTTTTTTGAAGTTATTGCTGAGTATTATGTAAACAGACCTATAATTTGCATATTAAAACCCTTACTGCCATTGGTTTTAATTGTTATTTATAGTATTGAATCTGATAAAAAAAACGTGCTTTTTATTGCTGCATTACTATTATCCTTAATTACTAATATTCTCTTTGTCCCAAATACACCAAACTACTTATTTTATGGTGT
>Ga0315902_10007279_pt1 | contig 15165 bp, 24 predicted proteins | sample LakEriMetagenome_9_FD_203523 | JGI IMG/M metagenome (GOLD analysis project Ga0315902, IMG submission 203523) | Freshwater fungal communities from buoy surface, Lake Erie, Ohio, United States - Buoy 12 MA117 | ecosystem: Environmental > Aquatic > Freshwater > Lake > Lake biofilm | place: USA... | reverse complement strand
CCATCATCTAAGATGCTATCTTTGTGTGTGGATATGCGGTGGACAAAATTCTAAGGACAAAACATGATTGATTTACTCTTTGTCACGCTCATGGCCCAGGCAGAAATAAAACCTTTGAAGGCCGAATTCTATTGCAGTACATTTGAAACATTGGATCGCACTCTAAGGAAAGAGTACGAGGAAGAACCAGTGGTGCTGGGCCGTAGTGTACAAGACAAAGCTACCTTGGCCATCTACAGTAATCCAACCAACGAATCATTTACAGTGGTAGTGGTTTACACTGATCGCGCCTGTGTGCTAGGCGCAGGCAATCATCTTATTTTCCGTAGTCACGGCAAAAAATATTAATCTTGAGATTGAGATTCTTCGGGCTTGGGCTTTTTGTCATTGCCGGCCAACATGATGCCTGACAATGTACCAGTCAAGAAAGTTGCGATTGGTATGATAAGTTCAAAAAACTTTTGATCTATGGGGCTGATAGCATTCAGCGGTTGAGTTACAAATATAATCGAGTACAGCACCACAAACACAATACCGGTCAAGGTCAATGCTAGACAGATGCCTATAAAGAAACGCAGTCGGGCCATGAGCTGTTCATCGGTATAGATAAAGGTTTGTTTTTCTTCTGGACTACGATCTATGATTTTATCTAACAGTTTCATTTGCACTCGGCTCCTTGTTGTGGTTTGGCAGCAGGCGCAGGGGCCTGGGCAGTTTCTGTGGGTGGACCCAGTCTAGGATCACGCTGACCTTTGAATATGTGCTCGGGGCAGGTGCGAGTGACATCACACAAGGGTTTTTGACATTGTGGCGTATCCCAGTTGGCAGGATCTTGACAGGGATAACGGAATTTATCACCGCCGAATATGGCTAACCCTATGGGTAAAACTATCAGCACTGCCGCCCACTTGAATAATTTTTTATCGTTCACCGCAGTTGCTCCTAACAGAAATATTTACCAATGGGTTAAAACTTCTGGTGTTCCAACCACAGCAAAAAGCAGGTTGATAGCACACTGAACAAGGCGAATATGTGTGCGGGTCTCATTTGTACAGTTTGAATGCATAGGTCAGCAGGGCTGCAATACCTATACACCACCATAGTAAATCGTTCATGCGATTGCGTAATTCGTTGGCAGCCTGTAGATCCTGGGCTTCCAGTTGTTTTAAACGGGCCTTGGTGGCCTGTATCTTATCCCAACTGCCTCGACCATAGGTGCGTTCAACATCTTGCCGCACTTTTTCCTGGTTTTGTCGGCGTTGCTCTTCCGCGATCCATTGGTGCATGGCGATCTGGTCCAGTTCGCGTTCGTGGATGCGTTGTTCCTGGCGTTCTGACATGACCCGGGCTTGATATTGCCTGACTGAACGTTCGTTTTCGGCCTGTATTTCTGCTACCATCCTGCCGATCTCTTCGCCGGCTTCTTTGGCCTCCTTGATGGTATCCACGGCAATACGTGCCATCGAAGGCTTCTTTATATCTGACATCTAACTTCACCTTTATTTTCCTGCCAGGGGATTGTCTAGAGCCTTTTGGATCTTGTTGTCAATCTCTCGGCGGATTTCACGCAGATCACGATCTTGCTCACGCTGGCTCTGCTTGCTACTGCGTTCTACATCTTCCACAATCTTTTCCAGTTTGCGGATGTCTGCTCTTAGATCGTTCTTGATATCGCGTGTGTAGTCCGATGACTTCTGGCTGTTCTCTTCCACGATGGCCAGTTTCTTTTCAATTTCTGTCAGGTCCGGAGTCACATACTTTTCAATCTTGGTCTTCATGTCCTGATAACTTTTGTACACTTCAAAAGTACCGTAAAGTGCGCCCAACACAGACGAAACTATGGTTGCTGCCACCATGAGTTTTGCCGGCGTGAACTCGTATCCGCCTATGCTGATCACTGTGTCTTTGCTGGCATACTTTTTGACTGCTGCTTCTGCAGCGTCTATCTTTTTGTTTACATCTTTGATTTCTTGCGTCATTTTACAGCTCCTTTGTTATTTGTCTTGATTGGCTATGGCGTACATTACTTTATTGAATAAATCTAAATGTACTTCTTCATCTGATGCTAGATCCTGCGGATCTAGTTCGCATAGCGAAGATATACCATGCTGGAAAGTTTTATCATCAATAGCAGCAATGCGCCACTGATTCAAGAGATCCAGGGCACGATCAGTACGCCAGGCCAATCTGTGATTGCCTTCTGTTAGTATCTGTACTGCTTCTTTGATGTGCATGAGATCACCCTTGTCTTTCTAGTTCGCGAGCAAGCGCTCGCATTTTTATAAGATCACTAGCAGACGGTCCTGTGTTTCTAGCCAGTTCTATGGTCTGCTGCTGTTCTTCTATATGATATTCTCGAGACATCATATACACAAACACCGCTACAAATGCGATCTCTAGCAGATAGAAAACCATGAACGCCTGGAACAGTAGGTTATATTCCACACCTATCTCCCATACTGGCTGTTGACCATGTCAGCGTGCTTTTGATCCGAAGCACCAGTGAGCCCGCGTAATAGTCTACGGTTGTCTACCGGCTGCTGTCCTGGATATATGTCACGGGGACGATAGCCCGGGGCGTCGGGCAGGCGTGTGACACCATAACTTTCAAAGCCTGGCACGAAGTTCATGGTGGCCACGATCAAGGCCTGGTTGGCCACTTGTTGTTCCATGGTCTCGGCACGACTGGCATCGCGTATGGCTTCGCGACCTCGGCCAATGGCGGCTTCTTGTGCTGCGGCTCGCATCCGGGCAGCAAGTTCTCGCCTACGCTCGCTGGCTTCTTCTTCGCGTTTCTTTTCTTCTTTGAGTGCAATCTCACGCTCGGCATCGGTGGCGGCACGCAGTCTGCGGCGTCGTTCTTCTTCGCTTTCTTCCTGTGGCTTGGTTTGCACCTGTAGTGTGACTGTTCCGGTGGGACTGGCAGTGCTGGGGATCTGGCGTGTGACCACGGCATTGACTTCGGCCTCGGGCACTGTGGCCACTCCTGTTGTGACAGTGCCATCTGTGGCAATGGTTATGGTGGGTTCTGTGGTTGATACAGTACCTGTCACACTCACCGTGGTGGTGCTGGTGGTAGTAGGAGCAGTGGCAGTGGAGGTCTGAGTCATTTGCTGTGTTACATAGGCCGTGGTGTATCCCGGGCAAGAAGGATCATACAAGGCCGAGATGGTGCATTGTTGTTGTAGATAAGCCGCGGTATAGCCTGGACATAGAGCACTGCTGAGAGGATTAGAAGTACACATGGCTATCTGATAGCCAGGACAAGTGGGATCGCTCAGGGGATTGGTGGCACACTGATCCGCACCATACAGCAGACGAATATCAGTGTTACGCACTCGCGGTCCATATAGTCCCATCCAGAAAAGACTGTCCTGGCCAGTCCAGGCGATGTCAAGACTGCTGACCTGTCCAATGGTGTAACCACCGCTTTGAGAAAACAATTGGCGTCCCGAGTCGGTCAAGAATGTTGATGCTGGAGTGATACCTTGCGGATAGTTGTAGGTAAATGATTCCAGGGCTTTGCCATTGTTGCCATTCAGCGACACAGTGCCGTACAGTGTGCCTCCCGACTGCCCTGGAGCATTCTGTACCTGCCAGGAATAGTCATAGCCCAACCACTTGACGCCAGTGCCGGCCAAGGCCGAGTTAATGGCTATGCTCTGTGCCACTGTGCCTAGGGCGTAACTGAATCTAATGGTGTTGAAATCGGAGTTGTAGTAAGGACTACCAGGCACAAATGTGCCGCCACCTTCTACAGCGAGAATACCCGCTGAGTTCAGGACTTGAGCACTGGGTATGCCCCAAGCCGTGCCCGCAGGGTTGACGAGATTACCAGTGGCTGTTTGGCCATAAGCAGGATTCTGATGCAGCCACAGAGCAAATGTAGCCACTGCCCAGTAGATCCAGAAACGAAGCCACATATTCATCTATCGGCATCCAAGTCGCTGCCGTACTAGAGGGTCATCACCGGCATAGGATTCACAGGTCCATTTGTCTTTCGTGGTATCTGCCGCTGCTACAGGTTTCGTTTCCGGCTTCCGGGGACTGCGACGCTCTTCCCATATGGTCTTTGCTTCGGCTCCGATTTTGCCTTCTACAGGACAGGGTGTGCCCGCATTCATCATGGCTTCAAAAACTCGCTCGTCACCACACAAGGTGGCAACTGCTGCCACCTTCATGCCCATGTCGTAGAGGCTTTTGCTGAGTTTTAATCGCTCGCAGTTTTTGTCTACAAAGGTTGTGCCAATGGCTATGCCCAAGATCTGCGTCTGTGCCGCTCCTGATACACCCACTGCACACAGGTCTGAATTCATTGAACTGATGGAAGGTGCCACGGCCGTGGGCGGCGGTGATTTCACTGTGGTCTCACTGTTGGCATTTGTGGTGCTAGTGGATGTGCTGGTGCTTTGTGTTATGATTGGATCGGTCTGAGCTGCCACAATGGTCGTGATAGCAGATAAGAATATGCCGGCCCAGAATTTGTTTTTCGAAAACATCTGTTTTTCCTTAGGCACTAACATAAGAGGTAGATCTCAGATGTTAACCAGAGATCCGTGGATTTTGTTGTGTTTCGCCTCCTACTGTGTTGCAATATTATTTAGCGTCAATAAATTTTTAGGTGGGCTTATGGCATTGTAAATATCTATATCAATACAAAAAGAGGGCTCGTATGCGTAAAAAAATAGGTTGGATCGGTGTAGGTAAGTTAGGTATGGACTGTGCAGAAGTCATGGCTGAAAAACACGATGTCTGGGGATATGATGTAGTACAACGTCAATCCGACATGGTCAAGGTTGTTGGCATTGAAGATTTAGTCACCAATGCCGATTGGATTTTTATCGCTGTGCCTACTCCGCACGCAGCAGGATACGATGGTTCTGTGCCCAGCAGTCATATGGAGCCCCGAGACTTTGGCCATACAGCGGTATTTGACGCCATTGACAACATCAATCGTTATGCCACTACTCCTAAGAAAATCGTGCTGGTTTCTACAGTGCTTCCCGGCACTACCAGAAAACATTTTATTACCCGTTTGGATCGTCGACACCAGTTTGTTTACAATCCATATTTGATCGCCATGGGATCAGTCAAGTGGGACATGGCCAATCCTGAAATGGTCATCGTGGGCACAGCATCCGGAGAAAAAACCGGCATCGCCGGTGAACTGATCGAGATTTACGATACTATCATGCAGAACAATCCCCGTTATGAAATTGGTACCTGGGATGAATGCGAAGCTATCAAGATTTTTTACAACACATACATTTCAGCCAAGGTTGGTATCGTAAACATGATCCAAGACTTTGCCATCAGGATTGGCAACATTGATGTTGATGTTGTCACCAATGCTTTGGCCAAGTCCACCATGAGACTGCAGGGTCCCAAGTATATGACCGCAGGCATGGGCGATGCAGGCGCTTGCCATCCCAGGGATAACATTGCCTTGCGTTGGCTGGCCCAGGAATATGGTGTTGGCTACGACTTGTTTGACACCATCATGCACGCCAGAGAAATCCAAGCCAAGAACTTGGCCTTGTTCTTGGTCGAGCAAGCCAAGAACAACAACTTGCCTGTTGTGATCCACGGTAAAGCATACAAGCCCGATGTGGAGTATTGCATCGGATCATATTCAACACTGGTTGGACACTATGTGAAAGAAGCCGGCTTGACAGTGCGATATGTCGACCCATTGGCCGATGATCAAACCGAAGTGGTCAAAAACATCGAAGGTCCAGCAGTTTATCTTTGGGCGCACAATCGCAAGATCACATACGAGTACACCGGTGATCAAACGGATACACAACCCTATTGCACCATTGCAGGTGGTAGCATCATCGTTGATCCTTGGCGCAAGTTGACTTCTACATCTGCGGTAAAGGTGATCCATTATGGCAACACACGCCTGGGATTGAAAGAAACACACGGAGTTGATATCAACGGCGTTGACATTGTTGGCAGCACCGGCAAAGAGTTTGCATAGTTTGATTTAAGTTAGTAACAGGAACCACACTAAAAAGGGCCAAGCGCCCTTTTTGTGTTACTAAATATCCAAGATATGCGCACTGCCTGGGTCATCAGCGAAGCCTTACAATTGCTACCTACCAAAGTTTATGGTAGACTGCAAGACATCGCTCCTACCTGGGGATCTTGGAGCACCTGGCGGGAATTCACCACAGACAACTGCACCTGCAGTGAAATACGCAAGGCCAAAGAACTCTTGGCCCGTGCTTTCCAGGGCGTGACCAATTTCTATTTGCCCAAGGCATACCATCAAGAACTAGGTGAACCCAAGGGCGTGAAATTGATCGAAGGCCTGCCAAGAACCGATGTTGAATATCAAGATGATGTGATTGCTGTAAGCATAGCCAGCCAGCAGTATGATTTGATATTGCTGTTAGGTTTTGATCTTGATCAGCCCGAAGCCTACAGTGACCAAATTTACACCATAGTTTCTGGCAATACCAATTGCCAATTTGTACAGATTGATGCAGTAAAAACCGCCCCAGACCGTTACCAAACATTGACCAATTTCACTTGTGACACATATGAAAATGTGCTACAATTATTATCATGAACGTTTACACACAGCCTGGAATTTGGTAAAGAAAGTCAGCACTTGTGATGCACATCTTTGAATGGTACGACTTTCTAGCAATATACTTCTTGTCTATACTGAGCCTGACAGGATTGATTTTTGGCAGCAGGCTAATATTCAACAGCGGTGTCAAAATGCTTTCAGAACTGTCAATGAAATGGCTAGGGATCTTGATGTGCGCTTGTGTTTTCATTCTGGTCAGTTTTGCAAGTTGGTTGGTGACAATGATGATCTTGTTCAGCGCAGGGTCATCCAATCTAAATATCATGCCGACCTGGCCCGATGGGGTGGATATGGAAGACACTTCCAGAACTCTTAAATCCACCCACACATCGCACTTGCAACAAAACAGTTAGTGTGTTACAATAACTCATATTGATACTACAAGGCTCCCCATGAAAGGTCGCATTGGCTTTTGTTGCAAATGGTTGAATGATCCCACAGAGTGTGGCGGCATGAAAGTAAATGCCAAAGATCGCGACATCAACGGTCGCTCAACCACCATGCGTTGGTTGCGTGAGCACGCCAACGAAGCCGATCAACGCCAATGGGACATCATGAACCACAATGCCGCGGCTGCTTTAAAAATGGTAGAGCGTGTGGGATCCATGCCCGAGCACTTGCGCATGGTACGGCTGGGATCAGAGATGTTGCAGGGCTATACTGAGCCTTCATGGATCGACTGGTGGCAACGACGAGAAATACAGGATCACTGTGAGCGTATTTTTGCTCCTGTTGGTGAAGCAGCCCGACGCCTTGGTGTGCGGCTGAGTTTCCACCCCGGGCAGTTTTGTGTGCTGGCCAGCGAAAATGACGGCATCGTGGAACGCAGTATCTTGGAGTTTGAGTACCACGCAGACATGGCACGCTGGATGGGCTATGGTGCCGCCTGGCATGATCATGGGTTCAAGATCAATGTACATCTATCTGGCAAGGGCGGACCTGAAAAGTTTTTACGCACCCTGGATCAACTCAGTCCTGAGGCGCGCAATTTGATTGCTATAGAAAATGACGAAATGTCAAATGGTCTGGACGTGACTTTGGCTGTGGGAAATCGTGTGGCACTGGTGTTGGACATTCATCACCATTGGATCAACAGCGGCGAATACATTGACCCCACAGATGATCGTGCAAAGCGGGTGATTGAGTCTTGGCGTGGTGTTAGACCCACTTGCCATTACTCAGTGAGCAGAGAAGATCTACTGGTGGATCATGCAGCAGATGTCAGGCCCGATTTAGCACAACTCTTGGCGCAGGGCTATAAGAAACAAAAGCTTCGGGCACATTCGGATTTCTACTGGAATTCAGCAGTGAATGACTGGGCTGCTGGTTTCCTTGAGAACTTTGACGTTCAATGTGAGGCCAAGGGCAAAAATCTCGCCAGAGATGGTTTTGCCCAACAGGCCCTTATCTGATATTGCGATGCTATACTAGGCTTTGGGCGCTTTGCGAGCTCTTGAAGCCTTGGCCTTGACAGCGGCCTTTTTCACTGCCACTCGGGCACTGCCTACATCTGCTTTGACACCAGCTGCGGCTGTTTTCACAGCAACCTTGACATCTTTGGCATCGACTTTGCCATCTTGATTTACATCAAGACTTTTATTGGCACGATTGTAATAGATAATGCCCGCGATGACTACCACTGCTACAATGATTACGATTGATTCCATGTTGCCCATCTCCTTAGATGCAGTTATTTAATCTCTAAAACAATTTTGCCAAAACTTCATTATCTGGCGAGATAACATATTGCAACGCAACATAAATTCATATACAATAGATGTTGTAGTGAGTGCCGGATGGTCCGGGTTCACATTCCATAATCGCTTATGAAAGGAAATTAAAATGGAACAATTTACCAAAATGTTTGATATCAACGAAATCCTCAAGTCCGCAGAGAAAAACGCAGAAGTGTTTTTGGCTGCTGTACCTTCGGGCGCTGTAAAAACTTCAGTGCAGAAATTGCTGGACGCACAGTTTGGCTTGGCCAAAGCCACAGTTGACGCAACCTTGGTTGTGGCTGCTGAAACACGCAAGGCCATTGAGTCGGCTGTTGCTGTCAAGTAATTGATGTTTTGGTTTGGATTTCTGCCTAGCAAGATTCGGTTGACGGATCAGCAGGCAGAAATCATTGGCACACTGTACGATCCATTGATACTGTGGTATTTGAAACTGAGATATGGTTCGGGATATCAATGGTATTGGCAGCAGTGGTGTACACAAAAGGAATTGTTATTATGAAAAAGATCTTATCAAACATTGGCAAATTTTTATATGCTGTGGCCTGTTCTTGGGGGCGGTCTCGCGCGGCGGCTTATCACAGTCGCCAGGGCAACTATGCTTTGGCCAGGAAAATAATGTCATTGGATTGCCGTTGCTAAGTTAGCAGCCACTTACCTAATAACCCTGCCCTGCGCAGGGTTATTTTTTGGCTGTTTTTCCACGGTTGACCAGAAATTCAGCCTGTGCTAAAATATGGGTATTGTAAATGATAAGGAGATGTTGATGACTGTAGATACTATTGTAACCATATTTGTCATGGCCTGCGGTGGCTTTGCTATTTTCAATCTAGGACAGGCCTATGCTTTGATCCGTGAAACCCGCTTGGAAAACGAGCGCCACATTGAAACCCTGCGTGAAATCCAAAAACGCCGCGGTTGACCAGAAATTCCCATTTTGCTATAATATAGACATACAGTAAAAAAAAGGAGCAACAAAATGGCATACTACCTAGTTCATCAAAACACCGGCAATATCATCACCGATCGCGGTGACCGCTGGCAGGCCTACAAGACACAGGCCGCGGCCAAGGCCTGTCGCACCAGAGTGTTGGCCAAGCGGAATTTCCGTGAAGAGGATCTGGTGATCGTGCGTCAGGACAATCTCCAGAAGTTCCGCCACGCTCACAACCTACCAACCCGGGTAGAGCGCACCAATATCATGACGGGCCAGAAGTTCATGGAAGATGTAGACACTCCTTACTTCTGCTCGCCTTCCAGCGAAACCTATTGGTCAATGTAATCCAGGAGATACTGCAATGAGCAAGAAACATTTCAAACTTTTGGCAGACTATATTCAAATGATCCTGGATCCACACGCTCGCCTGCAAGCCGCTGTGGCAGTGGCCTCGGCCTGTAAATTGGCCAATGCTAGATTTGATGAGCAACGGTTCTTTGCCGCCTGTGGTATTGGTGCGCCGGCACCCTCAGGAGCATAATCATGCCCAACTGGTGCGCCAATACTCTGCGACTCAGACACGAGGATCCGGCCATGATGAGCCTGGTACAACAAGCAGTTGACCGCAATGAATTGTTCCAGACTTTTGTGCCAATGCCAGCATCCTTGAACATCACCGCAGGGCAACTGGGCGATGTGGTAGAGCAGGAAAAATTGGAAATGCTACAGGATGCCAATCGTGACTCACACGGCTACAAGGATTGGTATGACTTTTGCGTCAGTGAATGGGGCACCAAGTGGGACGCCAACAACATCACAGTGAATGATGATGCAGACCAAGCCATGGAGTTGATATTTGACACAGCTTGGTCGCCTCCCTTGGCATTCTACAACCGCATGGTGGAGCAAGGGTTTGAAGTTTCCGCATACTATTATGAGCCCGGCTGTGCCTTTGTGGGTCACTGGGACAACGGCGCCGACGATTGCTATGAAATCCCCAGCGATGCCGATGTGGTACGTGAAAGCATACCCGACTATCTTGATGACTATTTTGGCATCAGTGAATCTATGGAGGAATGGGCCGATGAAAACAACAACTAAATTTTGGAATCTAGCGGAAACCATGGGCATATATTTTGGGTCTGCTGGCCTAGGTGCTGTGATAGGCACCGTTTTTTGGATCACTCAAAGTTGACCAAAAAAGATGTTTGCTGTATTATTATTAGACATTAACTGCCATAGGAGGCAAGTATGAAAAAGACTGTAATCGCATTATCGTTATTGGCCGCCATCGGCGTCACTGGTTGTAGTACCACCAAAGATGCTGGTGTCCGGGCTCCTGTAGAATCTACCACCGCTATCAAGGACACTCGTATCACCACAGAGTTTGCCGACGAAGGTGTGAAACTGCACTACACTTTCACAGGTAAACTGGAAAAGATCGAAGTGTTTGGTGTAGCGCCGGCTTGGAAAGGCAACTACACTATCTTGGCCGAAGCGGATGCCATGGACAAGTTGGTGAAATTTGTACACGGCAAAGATGTGTCTAGCCAGCGTCGGGTCAAGGTCATCAGCCGTTCTATCGAGCGTGCCGCTGACAGCACATTGAACAAGTTCCAGAGCAATGACAGCACAGTGGCATTCAAAGCCAGTGATCTTGAGTCTGAAGCGCCAGCCAACAACGACGGTGAGTTCAATACCAAGACCAATACTGCCAAACGTAATGCTTCTGTGGTAGATCAGACACTGATCAATACAGTGACCAATATCACTGCACGTGGTAGGCTCACTGGTGTTCGCAAGGCTCGTGATATGAAAGTAGATGACGGCAAGACTTATGTTGCAGTCTACGAGTGGAGCGAAAATCAGCAGGCCACAGCAGATTTCATCCGTGACCGGATGATGAACCGCGCCAAGTAATCCGTCTAGTCCGGGAGATTATCATGCGTAAACCTGCAGCTCTTGTGCTGGTGGCGGCTCTGGCTTTGACTCCACTACAGTCATATTCACAGTCGTCCACCTTGCAAATGCTAAAACCCAGCCCAATAGGCATAGCATTGTCAGTGGGACAGTGGTTGTTGAAAGATCGTAAAAAGGTCTACTTCATCCGTGTGCAAGGCGAAGGCTATTCCTACGAAGCGGCCAAGCAACAGGCCTTTGCCACCGCAGTTGATCGTGCCGTGGGTGCCGTGGTTCTAAGCGAAACCGAAGTGCGCAATAACATGGTTATCCGCAATGAAATTATCAAGTACAGTGCGGGTTTCATTGACGACTTCAAGGTAACCAAAGAAGAAACGGTTGGCAATATCTATAGGCTAGAATTGGATGTCTGGGTCAGTGACAGCCGTATCGCGGACAGATTATTGGCAGGATCCCGACAAGAAGGTCGCATCGATGGCAACAGGCACGCCGCGCAGTTGGAAAGCCTACAGCAACATTTTTCTTCAGGCGATCGGCAACTGCAGGCTGTGTTGCGTGACTTTCCGCGCCGTAGTTTTGTGACCAAAGCCGGTAGGAGCAATCTCCAGGTGCGCCCAGATCGCACCGCTTTGCTCACTGTGAATTTCATGGTGTACTGGGACGCCAAATATCTTGATGCGCTCAGCGAATCTCTGCAGAATCTCAATCCCAAGATGCCGGCCTGCGGAGTACACAGTTCAGGCGCTATCATTCCTTTGGAATCCAACAAGATCATGGTCAGGATCAAGAAAGATCCTACCGGTTGGGGTTTTGGCAACAACAACTGCTACCATTACAACGATCGCAGTTGGTACAATCAAGTAGAGCGTACTCTGGGTCAACGACTGCTATTGCTGGGCAAGTTCTACACCCAGGATAAAACATTGTTACAGTCCGGATGTTTTGATGTGGATCTGTCAGGGATGAATGCTGTGGGATTCAATCTTATTGATATCAAAGGCAATGAGTTTTGGGAAGGCACAGTTGGCATTCCGGTTTCGGCCAATACTGTGAAATTCTTCAACAGCGTGGAATTTGAAGTGGTCACAGATCGTAATCTTTGTAACGCCCGATCTTTATAGGTTTACCTCCTAGCAGTGCTTGGCCCCGGTATTGGTATATCGGGGCCTTTTTTATTGGCCAAGGCGTATTGCATTAAGTAATAAACTGCCGTACAATAATAACATGAGCACACAAGATACCGAAGATTTAGACAAAAGTCACAGCCAATCGTTGATGGACGCTGGAATGTATGTGTTCATGGATGCAGTTTCTGCTGAATCCATGAAGCCTATCATTGAGTGGATCCTGTACGAAAATCATCTGGCCAAGATCAAGAAAAAGGAACTGTTGCTCATGATCTGCAGTGGTGGTGGTGACATTTCCGAAGCATTTGCCTTGATCGATGTAATGAATTCCAGCACCGTGCCCATCAAGACTGTGGGCCTGGGTTGCATAGCCAGCTGTGGCCTATTGATATTCATGGCAGGTACCAAAGGCCGTAGGATACTCACTCCCAATACCTCAATCCTGAGCCATCAGTTTTCTTGGCAAACCGAAGGCAAGGCCCACGAGTTATTTGCCACGGTCAAGGAATTCAAACTCACTGAACAACGCATGATTGAACACTATCGTCGTTGCACCGGCGCTTCGGATGCCAACATACGCAAGTACCTGTTGCCCAGCCAAGATGTTTGGTTGTCTGCCGACGAAGCCATGAAACTAAACATCTGCGATCACATTGGCGGCAACTATCAAGAATTTTCTGAAAAAAGCAAATCCGGCAAACTGCCCAAGATCCCCAAAATAGTTAAAGATACTCCCACTAACTCAGACCGATAAAGGAAATCATGCCTAATCTAGTACCCATCGTCTTGGAACAGACTTCCAAAGGTGAACGCAGTTATGACATCTACAGTCGCTTGCTCAAGGACCGCATCATCATGCTGGACACCGAAGTCAGCCAACACTCGGCCAGTTTGATAGTGGCACAACTGTTGTTTTTGGAATCAGAAGATCCCGACAAAGACATACAGTTCTATATCAACTCACCCGGCGGTTCAGTCACAGCAGGCATGAGCATATACGATACCATGCAGTTTATCAAGTGTGATGTCAGCACCATTGTCTTGGGTCAGGCCGCCAGCATGGGATCTTTATTGGCCGCTGCCGGCAGTGCCGGAAAACGCTATATTCTGCCCAATGCTCGTCATATGATACATCAGCCCTTGGGAGGTGCCTCGGGACAGGCCACAGACGTGGAGATCCAGGCGCGAGAACTCTTGCGCTGGAAAGAAGTCTTGATCAACATCTATGTTCAGCACACGGGCCGTGATTATGAAACCTTGCGCCACGACATGGAAAGAGACAACTTCATGACTGCAGATCAGGCTCTGCAGTATGGTTTGGTGGACAAGATTGTGACACAACGAGACCTATGAGCAATCTGCATGATACCATCGTAGATGTGGGCGCAGGTAATTCAATTTATCTGCTACAATTGTTGGATTTAGAATCGGGACTGCATAGAGATATCTTGCGCTGGTTTGCACAGCAGGATGTGGCCCTTGAATCCATAGAATGGCCACACGGGCAACTGTACAGCGTGAAATTTTCTAGCGCACAAGATCCTCGTATACAACAGTGGACCGACTCTTGGGAAAATGCCGATGGTTCCAGCAGGAATCATGATGCTTACCGCATGATCCAGGTCAACGTAACTGATTAATAAACTATCATGAATCCCGGCAGATTATTGCCGGGTATGTGGCTTGGTGCGTGGTACTGGAATTTGAACTTGAGATCACTAAATGGTTTGGCAGTAATCTCTAATCCACCTTGATTGTTTAAATCTATCTTGCCAAGATAGGTAGGACTCTTGGTCACAATATTGGTCATCATCTCACTGTACTTCTCATTATCGGGGCCTTGTGTTACTGCATTCAGTAAGCCTACACCCAAAGAATAAGTGATGATGTCGGCGGCACCTTTGGCGGGCTTGGCGGTATAGCTGGGATATCCAGCAGTCTTGGCCGCAGGTTTTTCTTTCTTTAATCCCATGTAATAGTTTCCGTCGGCTGGCAGTCCTGTGGGTTTATCCCAATTGCCAGCTGTCATCATTGGATAAAAAGTTTTCAAGAAGTCACCGTATTTCATAACATCATCGCCTGACCCGATTACACTTTCGACTTTATCTTTGAGATCACTGTAAGAATCAATATCTTTGACTCCTAATATCTGTAATAGTTTTTGGTATTCGGGAGTATTGATAAATCTAGCGCCGCGTATGAGTTTGTCAACATTGATGCCGCCAGATGATGGGTGGAATGCTTTGAATAATTGAAACAACTGTTGTTTTTCTTGATCGTCGATGATAGAGTTTTCATAGCGATCCATGAGATCCACAATGCTGGCAAAACTCGTGCCCGATCCTGTAAGACTTTTTACACTATAACCTCGATCGCCCACATATACATCAATGAGTTTGGCATTGCCCTCCGAAGGAAATTCTGCTGTATCGTTGGCATCCATGAGCATGATTGGTGCCAATACTTCGCCAAAATCTACACCTATCTGGGCTCGGCTGCGAGCACTGAGTTTATCATTGAGTTCTGGAGGTAAAGTACTGATAGTGCCAATGGCCACTTGTAACAAAGACAACAATACCTGCTGTAGGTCTGGACGATCGGTAAACTTGGTTTGAACAGCATTTCTCACAGCCGCTATCAACTGGTCTCGGTTATATTTTTTTCCGGCAATGCCTAATGCTGCCGGAGTCAATTCCTTGATGCTGACATTTATTTTATTGGCGTCGTCGGTGGGAGATCTTCCACTGCTGGCCACCACTATGGTATAAATCGCACCATCTGCTTCGTAACTCAGCATACTTTTTTGATATTTGCCGGTTACTCCAAGTTGCTCTTGAGTTAAAG
>Ga0315902_10007275_pt1 | contig 15170 bp, 11 predicted proteins | sample LakEriMetagenome_9_FD_203523 | JGI IMG/M metagenome (GOLD analysis project Ga0315902, IMG submission 203523) | Freshwater fungal communities from buoy surface, Lake Erie, Ohio, United States - Buoy 12 MA117 | ecosystem: Environmental > Aquatic > Freshwater > Lake > Lake biofilm | place: USA... | reverse complement strand
TCTCCACCAACTCGCCTTTCCGCATAACCATAACATTGTTGCTCATGTGATAGACAACAGGCATATCGTGAGAAATAAATAAATACGTGAGACCTAATTCTTCCTTCAAATCGTTTAACAAATTCAACACCTGAGCTTGCACCGAAACATCGAGCGCCGCAACGGCTTCATCGCAAATAATTAACTTCGGATTGGTGGCCAATGCGCGTGCAATGACTATACGCTGACGCTGTCCACCCGAAAAATTGTGTGCGTAACGCTGCGCGCTATCGGCGGGCATTCCAACGGCATTCAATAAATATTCAACGCGCTTTTTTCGTTCCGAATTTGTACTTCCTATTTTATGAATGTGCAAGGGTTCGAGGAGCATGTCTTCAATTTTCAACTTCGGATTTAACGAAGCAAACGGGTCTTGAAACACCATCTGAATGTCTCTTCGAAATTTATTCGGAAAGGAATTTTCGCTGCCAATAAGTTGCTCTGCTTCGAACCAAACCTTTCCGCTTGAAGGCGCAAGAAGTCCCATAAGCATGCGGCTTAGCGAAGTCTTTCCACATCCGCTCTCTCCTATTAAGCCTAGGGTTTCACCGTGTTTTATTTCGAAGGAAACATTATTCACTGCAGGGTTTGTTTGCCCCGGATAAACCTTCGTCAACCCTTCAACCCGCAATAAAATATTTTCATTGGTGGAAAAGGAATACTGCTTTTCAGCCTGATCATTTCCCAACGTAATTAAACTCTTGCCCTTTGAATTTTTTGTGGGTCTGCAAGCGAGCAATCCCCTTGTGTATGCGTGTTGCGGTGCATTCAACACAGCAGCAGAATCGCCCTGTTCTACAGCATTTCCAGCCTTCATCACCACAATGGAGTCGGCCATTTCCTTCACCACATGTAAGTCGTGTGAGATGAACAGCACCGACATGTTTCGTTGGTCTTTAAGCTTTTTGATTAACTCTAAAATCGATGCTTGAACGGAAGGGTCCAACGCAGTCGTTGGTTCATCTGCGATAAGCAGCATAGGCTCGGAAGCCAAGGCCATGGCTATCATAATGCGCTGACGCTGTCCGCCTGAAAACTCATGCGGATATTTTTTCAAAGCGCCCGCAGGATCTGGCATTTCAACCTCTTCTAACAAAGACAGCACTTTACTTTTTCGCGTTTCTTTATTTTCATGTTGAAGGCATTCCTCCATTTGCTGCTGACAAGTCATAGCCGGATTGAGCGCCGTCATGGGCTCTTGGAAAATCACCGCAATCTTCTTTCCGCGCAGCGAAATCAAGGCTTCGTCTGTGGGCTTCACGGTTCGATCTTCCGAACCCAACAATTCGCCCGAAAGAAAAATCTCTCCGGAAGGAAACGATAAATTTTTTGTTGGAAGTAAACCGAGCAACGACATAGCGGTTACCGATTTTCCACTTCCAGATTCACCCACCACCGCTGTTATCTTTCCTGGAAAAAGCGCATAGGACAAGGCATTCACAACAATTCTGTTGTTGAAGGCCACACTTAAGTTTTGTATTTCCAACAAAGGTTTCACTACCTGCAAGATGAATATTATTTCAGTTGGAAAGACACTGCTCCTTTGAAGAAATAAACATTGCAATCGCAATAAACCTTTATGGTGAATTACCTTCTTACTTGAACTATTCTTAACTTTAGAGAACTTAAAACTATTCGCTGTGAAAAAACTTACATTTCTTTTCGCTGTTTTAATTAATTCAACTGCAGTATTCGCTCAAGTTACTTGGAGCGAAAACGTAGCCCCTATCTTGTTTGAACACTGCACCAAATGTCACAACGAAGGTGGAATTGGACCTTCTTCCTTGATGACTTATGACGATGCTTACAACAACTCCGTAGGAATTTTAGGAGCCATTACTTCAGGACAGATGCCACCTTGGCCAGCTGATCCGAATTACCGTCATTTCGTTGGAGAAAACGTTTTGACACAAGCCGAAAAACAAGCCATTGAAGATTGGATTGTTGGCGGAGCGTTAAGCGGAGACCTTGCGCTTGCCCCGCCAACGCCTGTGTACAACAATAACACACAACTTCCTTCGGTTGATCAAACATTCTCTACACCGAACTACACAAGTCCAGCAACAAACGTTGATTACTACAGAACGTTTGTTATTCCAAGCGGATTGGCGCAAGACGGATGGATCGATGGTATTGAAGTTATTCCTGGAAATGCTGATATTGTTCACCACGTGGTTATCTCTTACGATCCAACCGGGGCGGGCGCTACGCTTGATGCGAATGATCCTGGGGCAGGGTTTCAGTCGAGTGGAGGAAGTCTAGTTAACGGTGCGAAATTCCTTGCAGCTTGGGCCCCTGGCGGTGGGCCTTTGTGGGTGCCTTTTGGATTCGCACAGCGATTAGAGGCGGGCGGAGATCTATTGGTAGAATTCCACTATCCAGCTGGTTCGCTGGGGCAGGCAGATCAAACTACCATTAACCTTCATTATTCAGACGATCCCACGCCAAGAGAGGTTTGGTACAACCCTATTCTTAATCATGCGCCGGGAGTTTTGGATCAGAACTTTCTTTTTATTCCTGCGAATCAAACTGCAACATTTACCGAAACTTATAACGTTCCTTTGGATGTAACCCTCATTGGTACATTCCCTCATATGCATCGCATTGGAAGAAGCATTAGCAGTTGGGCAGAGCTACCTGGCGGAGGAACTGAGCCGCTGATAAGCATTCCAAGTTGGGATTTCAATTGGCAGTTGAGTTACAACTACCCACAATTAATTCACATTCCACAAAACACCAACCTCCGAGCTGAAGCTTACTACGACAACACTTCCGCGAATCCGTTCAACCCGAATAGCCCACCACAATTGGTTACGGCAGGTGAAGAAACCGGAGATGAAATGATGATTGTGTTCTTCGCTTATACCTACTATTTACCGGGCGATGAAGACATTGTTGTTGAACCAATCGTAAGCACAGAGGAACAGCACGTTGTGCAACAGCATTTCGATATTTTCCCAAATCCGAACAATGGAACATTCAACCTTCAAACGTTCAATCAACGCTTCGATAAAGCGGTTGTTACCATTACAGACATTAGTGGAAAAATCGTTTACGAATCGAACATGAATATTCCAGGTGGAATGCATACGCAGTCATTAGAACTGAATCTTCCAAAAGGAATTTATGTGCTACACGCTGAAGGAACAACCACTCACGAGAGTGAGCGATTCATTGTTGAATAACTAAAGCGAAAACTTTAGCGAAAAGACATTGCTGTAAAGAACATCGGAAGAATTTCCGACATCAGATAGCGCGTAGTCGATAAACATTTTTCGAAGGCGAATGCCAATACCAATGTTTGGTTGATACGTGATGTACTCTTCTTCGAAATCCTTTACACGCTGAGCGTTTCCAACACCTGCACGGAAAAATATCGTGTTTGAATAACCCACTTCCAATCCAATATTCGGATCAATACTGAAGACATTTCCAGACACTAAAGCGTTGCGTTGTCCGTCTGTAGTGACGGTCGCATTTCCTTCCACCAAAAACGAAATTTTCTCTTTGTTGAATTTGTAGCCTGCGCCTAAAATGGCACGGGGCAAGGCAATCTCTAATCCGTTTTGCGGCAATGTATTTCCTGTTTGCTCGAAAACCGAAGTAGCAGTTGAACCCAAGCTGAAAGACCAAGCGTTAAAGGTGGAACTCGCATCGCGAACCACAGCACCCAAACAAACATGTTTTCCTTGGTATTGCGCTCCTAGGTCGAACCCAAAGCCGAATGAACGGGCGAAGTCGCCTATTTGTCTGTATATAATTTTTGCTGTTCCACCAATGTTTACGCGACTTGCCCAAGGCTTGTGAATGAAGGGAATACCCTTCTTCGCATAAGAAAACAAGAACGCGTAATCTGCAGCATTGAATGTGGTAACCCTTGAATAGTCTATGTTTCCGTTCGGATCGTATAGGTCTAACGTGTTCGGGATATCGTCGATTCCAAAACGAATAAGCGAAAACGATGCTGCAGAAGTTGAATCAAGTCTCTTACCTACAGCTGCATAATCGTACTTCGCGATTCCCGCAAACGATTCGCTGTGCATGAGCGCCGCGTCTAATTTGTTTCCCAAGCCCATTAATCCGGCTGGATTCCAATAACCTGATGTTACGTCGTTCACACTACCTACTTGCGCTTGCGACATACCCATCGCACGCGCACCAACACCAATTTGTAAGAATTCGTTTACATATACACGCGCCACTTGCGCATTCGCGGAAAGCGATGCGCAAAAGAGTACCATTGCAATGACAATTTTTGAAAGGAAACTTTTCTTCATGAGCGTGGATGAAACGAGAGTCTTGGCAGATTATTTTCTTAAACCGAAATTACCTCTTCAACAACACTTGGAAGTTTCGCCTTCAAAAGGTTTTCAATTCCACCTTTAAGCGTTGCTGTTGATGAAGGACAGCCGGCGCACGACCCTTTCATTTCAACAAAAACTTTCTTCTCATCATAACCTACGAAATCAATGGCACCGCCGTCGGCTTCAACCGCCGGTCTTACAAACTCTTCCAATAAAGCCATAATGGCGTCGTCGTGTTCTGAAGGCTTGAAATTCGATCTGTCTACTGATGAGGGGGTTGAACCTCCTGCCTTTGCTTCTTCAATCATGCTAGCGCTTCTGCTCATGAGCTCCGCAGGAACTGTTGAAACAGCAATTTCGTTGTCCATGAGCCACTCGCGAACATATTCGCGCAGTTGCATAACAATCATGTCCCAATCGATGGTACCGTCTTTCGTTATCGTAACGAAATTATGCGCAACAAAAACATTGGTTACAAATGGAAAATTGAAAAGCTCTTCTGCCAATGGCGATGAGCCTGCTGCTTCGGCCTTTGACTTATACTCAACTTGAAGTCCGCCGGTTAATAGCAAACGATCCGCAACAAACTTCATTGAAGAGGGATTCGGAGTCATTTCAGCATAAACAGAGGTCGGAATTTTTTTTCTTTCGTTCATGTCACAAATGTAATTCCATTCAAGGAAAACATTTACAACCAATGTTCAATTGAATCCCACTATTTTTGTTTGAATCGTTCGTGAATATTTCACTTCAACAAACAACATGAGAAAACTCTTGGTCTTCATTTTACTTGTATCGAATGGCATCGTTTCATTCGCGCAAGAAACCTTTCCTTTCAACGGCGTTCGTCCGAAAGATGTGAGTGCGTATGCGCTCACCAACGCAACGGTCTATTCCACTCCAGAAAATAAAATGGAAGGAGCAACCGTCATTATTGAAAAAGGAAAAATCAAAGCGGTTGGAAAGAACATACCGATTCCTGCTAACTGCGTAATCATTGATGCTACTGGCAAATTCATTTATGCTGGATTCGTTGATGCGTTTTCCACATACGGAATTCCAAAAAAGCAAAATGACAATCACGGCGAAGAAACCGAAGACTCAGGAAAAAATGTACTCGGTTGGAATGCCGCTATTCATCCGGAATACAACGCTTCCATGCAACTTCAACACAACGAAGAAGATGCTGAAAGCTATCGCAATGCGGGAATAACCGCAGTGTGCTCGCACAAGGCAGACGGTATTTCACGCGGAACAGGAGCGCTTGTTTCTTTGGGGAATGAAATTCATGCAGACGTGATTAGCGCTGAAGCAGCAGCTTATTTCTCTTTCAACAAAGGAAGTAGTCCGCAACAATATCCTTCTTCTATTATGGGTAGCATTGCTCTGCTTAAGCAAACCTATTGCGATGCCAATTGGTATGCGAATTTGAAAGGAAGCGGAGAAACAAATTTGACACTTCGTGCTCTCAATGCAACAAGCAGCCTTCCTCAAATTTTTGAAGCGAACGACAAATGGAATATTCTTCGTGCAGATGCAGTAGGCGATGAGTTCGGTGTGCAATACCTCTTCAAAACCGGAGGAAATGAATACCAACGCTTAGAAGAAATGAAAGGCACCAAAGGCAAATTCATTGTGCCTGTGAACTATCCGCAAGCCTTCGACGTGAGCGATCCTGCAAGCAACCGATATATCTCAACAGCAGAATTGAAACATTGGGAATTGGCGCCATATAACCTCGCTTATTTACACAACGCTGGAATTGAATTTTGCATCACTGCAAGCGGACTTGAAGACAAAGGTCAATTGCTCGAAAACGTAAGAACTGCGGTTGAAAACGGACTTCCTGCAAACATTGCATTAGCTGCATTAACAACAAGACCAGCACAATACCTTAACGCTCAAACCCGCGTTGGATCTATACTTGCGGGATACGACGCAAACTTGGTGATTACCAACAAAGAGCTTTTCACCAACGATTCAAAGGTGCTTGAAACATGGGTGAATGGAAAGCCTTACTTCGTTTCAAACGCCGAGTCTCTTTCACTTGAAGGGACATACACTGTGTCTGTTTTAGGAACTACAGTTCAAGCTGAAAGCAAGAAAGGCAAAGGAGAAGGGGTGGTTGTTACTTCTAAATTGAAAACAACAGATGCCCTGAAAAAACTTCACGACGCGCTTGGATCAACTGCACAAGATTCAACTTTATTTCAATTAAAATTACAGTTGAAAGATGGGTTTCCTGTTGGAGAGCTAACGCTCGATAGCGCAGCATTCGTGCGTGTTTCAGGAAACATTCATTCAAAAGAAAAAGAGATTGCGATAGACCTTACCACCTTTGGAAAATCACCGATTGCAATCAATGCAACCGTTGTGGCTCTTCCGAAAAAAGAAGAAGAAAAGAAAGGCGAAAAAACAAAAACGCTTCCAGGTGAAATCGTTTATCCGTTCACGGCCTATGGGAGAACAGCGCTTCCGAAAAAAGAAAATGTCGTGTTTCGAAACGCCACTTTATGGACGTGTGAAAACGGAACCATTCAAGAAGGTGATTTGTGGGTGAAGAACGGAAAGATTGCTGGAATAGGCGTAGACATTAGCATTCCGAGTGGAGAAGTGGTTCAAGAAATTGATGCGAAAGGAAAGCATATCTCTCCAGGTATCATTGACGAGCACAGCCACATTGCCCTATCGAGTGTAAACGAAGGAACACAAACCAGCAGTGCAGAAGTTGAAGAAGGAAGTGTTATTTATCCGGAAGACATTGACATCTACCGTCAACTTTCGGGTGGAACAACAGCTTCACAATTGCTTCATGGAAGTGCGAATCCGATTGGCGGACAAAGCGCTCTCGTGAAATTACGTTGGGGTGTTCATGCCGAAGGAATGAAAATAGAAAACGCACCAGGGTTCATCAAATTCGCCTTGGGTGAAAACGTCAAGCAAAGTAATTGGGGTGATCGCGCAACGACTCGCTTCCCTCAAACTCGCATGGGAGTTGAGCAAGTTTATTACGATCATTTCTATCGCGCATTGGAATATGGCAAAGCGTGGGAAAACTACAACGCGGCTTGCAAGAAGGTGAAGAAGGGACTTCCAATGCCACTTGCTCCACGAAGAGATTTAGAATTGGAAACCATATTGGAAATTCTTCGCAAAGAGCGATTCATTACCTGTCATAGTTATGTGCAAAGTGAGATCAACATGCTCATGCACGTGGCAGATAGTTTCAATTTTAAGATCAATACGTTCACGCATATTTTAGAAGGCTATAAGCTGGCAGATAAAATGAAAGCACACGGAGCGGGTGCTTCTACATTCAGCGACTGGTGGGCATACAAAGCGGAAGTGAAGGACGCCATTCCATACAACGCGGCGCTTATGTATGAGCAAGGAATTGTAGTGGCCATTAATTCAGACGATGCTGAAATGGGCGCGCGCTTGAATCAAGAAGCTGGAAAGATTGTAAAATATGGTGGTGTTCCAGCGGAAGAAGCGTTGAAGATGGTGACGTTGAATCCAGCAAAACTTCTTCATTTAGACGACCGCATGGGCTCACTGAAAGTAGGGAAAGACGCCGACTTCGTGGTTTGGAACAACGAGCCGTTGAGCATTTATGCACGTGCAGAGAAGACCTATATCGATGGCGCTTGTTACTTCAGTTTGGAAGAAGATGAAAAAGCAAGAGAAGCATTTGCCGCTGAGCGCGAACGCATTATTCAAAAAATGGAAGCTGCGAAAAATGACGGAGCGTCCACCAGAAAGCCAAAGCCGAAGACGCCGCATCATTTCCATTGCAACAGCATGGACGAAACTTCTAAGGGTATTTTCATTAAAGAGAGAGAATAAGATGATAAAAAAATTATTTGTTTTTATTGCATGTATTTCAGCTGTTGCTGTTCATGCGCAACACCGTCCAACACCTGCGCCAGCGCAGAGCAATTCAATTCTCTTGACCAATTGCTATGCGCATTTAGGAAATGGGAAAGTCATTGAAAACGCATACATCGCTTTTGAGAATGGCGTGATTACGCTTGTTTCAGACGCTACTGTTTCTCGCATAGATGTAACCAAATTCGATAAGGTTATTCCTATCGAGGGTCAGCATGTTTATCCAGGATTTATTGCACCGAACTCTTCATTGGGGTTGGTTGAAATAGATGCGATTCGAGCACAGAATGATTTGTATGAAGTGGGCACATTCAAACCGAGCGTTCGTTCGGTTATTGCGTACAACGCTGATTCGGAAATTATTCCCACCGTTCGTTCGAACGGTGTGTTACTTGGACAAGTAACACCACGTGGTGGAATAATTTCAGGCTCTTCTTCAATCATGCAATTCGATGCTTGGAACTGGGAAGACGCTGTGGTGCGCGCAGACGATGGCCTGCACCTCAATTGGCCGCAGGTGATTCACAGACACTACGACAAAGGAAGAATCCTCGTTTCTAAAGTGAAAAGCTACGATCAACAAAAACGAGAAATAGAATTGTTCTTCAGCGATGCAAAAGCCTACGCTAAAGCACCAAAAGGAGATCTTACTGAACTTCGCTTCGAAGCCATGAAAGGATTATTCGATGGCAGCAAAACACTCTACGTTCATGCCGATGAACTGAAGTCTATTCACGAGGCGGTTCAATTCAAACGCGACATGGGCATTGTGAAAATGGTGCTTGTGGGTGGTTACGATGCACCGCTTGCAGCAACTATTCTGAAAGAAGAAAACATCTCAGTTCTTCTTCGTCGTGTGCATGATCTTGCCTCTCTAGACGAAGACGATCCACATGCCTCTTTCGCTTTAGCGAAAAAATTATACGATGCTGGAATTCTCTTCGCTTTTCAAAACGAAGGAGACATGGAACGCATGGGAACAAGAAACCTTCCGTTCATGGCGGGAACAGCTGTTGCACACGGACTTCCGTACGAAGAAGCGGTGAAGGCACTTACGTTAAATGCCGCGCAAATCTTAGGAGTCGATAAAAAGTACGGAAGCCTTGAAGTAGGCAAGAGCGCTACGCTTTTCGTTTCATACGGAGACGCGTTGAACATGACCACCAATCAATTGCGCTTGGCATACATCGACGGAAGAAGCATTGCTCTTGACAACATGCAAACCGAAATGTACTTGTTGTACAAGAACAAATACGATAAAGAACGAAGCAAATAAAGCCGTTTCTTTGCAGCGAATTATACCACTATGGCACGCGTATTAACAGGCATTCAAAGTACAGGAACACCGCATTTAGGAAATGTGTTGGGCGCAATTGCTCCGGCAATTGAAATGAGTAATCACCCTTCCAACGAAGCGTATTTATTCATTGCGAATTTCCACACCTTAACTCAAATAAAAAACGCAGAGGAAATTCGAAACAACACCTACAGCGTAGCAGCTGCTTGGTTAGCGTGCGGTTTCAACACAGATAAAAATGTGTTCTATCGTCAGAGCGATGTTCCTGAAGTTACCGAACTCGCTTGGTATTTGAACTGCTTCACGCCGTTCCCTATGTTGGCGAACGCTCACAGTTTTAAAGATCGTCAAGACCGTTTGAAAGAAGTAAACGCAGGGTTGTTTACCTATCCGGTTTTAATGGCTGCAGATATTTTGTTGTACGACGCAAACGTTGTTCCCGTTGGGAAAGATCAACTTCAACATTTGGAAATTACACGAGACATTGCTTCTGCCTTCAACCATCAGATGGGAGAAACATTCGTGTTGCCCGATTCAAAAGTGAACGAAGCAACCATGTATGTTCCGGGAACGGACGGACAAAAAATGAGTAAGAGCTACGGCAATTACATCAATATTTTCCTTCCGGAAAAAGAATTGAAAGACGTCATTAACAAGAACATTGTTACCGATGCCACGAAGCTTGAAGATCCGAAAGATCCAAATGCAAATAGCATTTGCGCATTGTATGAACTTATTGCCGGCGCTAGCGAAGCAGCGGTTCTTCGTGAAAAACTTCTAGCCGGAAATTTCGGATGGGGGCACGCAAAAAAAGAATTGCTTGCAGCCATTCTTTCTCGCTTCGAAACGGAAAGAAAAAAATATTTCGAATACATTTCAGACTACTCTTCACTTGAAAATATTCTGAAACAAGGTGGAGAAAAAGCACGTGTTACCGCATCTAACACATTGGATCGCGTTCGAAAAAATTTAGGTTATTCAGTATAGCCTTTCGTTTCGTATCTTACGCTTCTAAACCAACCCAACCTTGCACTACATCTTAGCGCCAATATATTTCATCTACAAACTTTGGATTGGTTTGGTGTTTTGGATTACCCTTATTTTTCTATACATACCTTTCGTTTGGGTGTACAAAAAAAGAGAACGTCACCTAAAAGCTTTCGCGCTTAAACGTTTCTGGGGAAAGCTCATTCGCAAGTTCATTTTCTGTCCAATAGAAGTCACCTTTGAAGCGCCTCTTCCAGAAGGCTCATTCATCATTGCTTCAAACCACAGCAGCTATCTCGATACGGTGTTTATGTATGAAGCCATTGGACGTAATTTTTTGTTTGTTGGAAAAGGTGAGTTGCTCAGCTGGCCGCTCTTCTCTTTGTTCTTCCGCAAACAAGACATTCCTATTCGTCGCGGACAAACGAAGGCAGCGCTTGTAGCCATGGACCGCGTTGCGAAAAGCTTACGCAACGGCATGAGTGTGGCCATCTATCCGGAAGGCACCATTCCAGACGATGCGCCGAAATTATTGCCGTTTAAAAACGGTGCTTTCAAGGTTGCCATTGAACAGCAAAAGCCCATTGTCCCTGTCACTTGGCATTCGAATTACAAAGTGCTTTTGGACCCTGCTAAGTTTTTTCAGTATTCCCTTCCACATAAAATAAAAGTTACGGTTCATGCTCCCATTGCTACCGAAGGGTTAACTGCGGCCGATTTATTACCTTTGCGCTCTCAAGCGTTTGAAACCATTCAACGCGAATTGAATAAAACACATGAAAGTTGATGTTGCCACCGTTCGTCGCCTAGCTGAATTAAGCAAGCTGTCTTTTTCTGAAAACGAAGAAAAGGAAATGGTAGACGGGTTGAACGAAATGATTGCATTTGTAGACAAGCTCAAAGAGCTAGATACCGCGAATGTAGAGCCCCTCGTGTTTATGACCGACGAAACGAATGTCTTACGTGAAGACGTTGTAGAAGCGCCCATTTCACAAGCAGAAGCGCTCAAAAACGCACCGTCCAAAGACATGTATTACTTCCGCGTTCCTAAAGTCATTAAACAATAATTCATGCGTCAGTTTAAAAAGCTTTCTATACTTATTCCTGCATACAACGAAGGAAGAACCATTCACTTAATTCTTGACCGTATTGGTGAAGTGAAATTGGTGAACGACATTGAAATGGAAATTGTCATTGTAAACGACGCGTCTACTGACAACACCGTTGAAGCCATTGAATCATACATTGCTGCTCATCCAGAGCGTACTTTCAACTTCTACTCTCAACCCTTCAATCAAGGGAAAGGAGCCGCTTTACACAAGGCTATTGAGATCGCAACCGGCGATTATGTATTGGTTCAAGATGCCGATTTAGAATACGATCCAGACGAGTACAACAAATTGCTGAAGCCTGTTTTCAAAGACAGCGCTGATGTTGTTTACGGTTCTCGTTTCATGGGTGGAAATCCACACCGCATTCTTTTCTTCTGGCACAGTATCGGAAATAAATTACTCACGTTTGCAAGCAATGCGCTTACCAATCTGAACTTAACAGATATGGAGACGTGCTACAAATTGATTCGTGCAGACATTGCACAAAATCTTTTGTTGTGTGAAAAGCGTTTCGGATTCGAGCCGGAAATCACTGCGAAACTTGCACGTATTCCAAACATTCGTATTTACGAAGTTGGAATTTCTTATTACGGTCGAACTTACGAAGAAGGTAAAAAGATTGGCTGGAAAGACGGCGTTCGTGCGTTCTGGTGTATTGCGAAATACAATATCTGGAGTAGAAAGAGTACTAAAGGATAAGCTCTTCTTAAGCTTGTTTCACAAAGGTGCTTTGCAAGGTCGCTTCGCAAAGGGGCTACTTCGACTTCGCTAGACGAAATCCTACATCATAAATTCCTTCAACCGGATTCACGCGCATGGCCTGATGAATGGACACTTTGTAGTGTCCTGAAAGCGGGAACTGTTTGCGTGATTTATAAATGATTCGATTGTCGTAAAGATCTCCCAATCCCGATTTTCCGTACCAGTTTCCTTGCGGGTCTGCCATTGGGCATTCAAGTGTATCTACTGCCACTTTTCCATTCGGGAATTCCATTTCAATGAAGACAAACAGGTTGCTGAATTCGTATTGCTCGCCGTTTCTAATGTCAAGAAAAAAGTCGTGCAGACTTACCGTGTCTTGAATGTCGAACTCAAAATTCGCTACTTGCTTATTATCCCAAACACCGCCTTCGATGGGCATGTTGCTTTCGTAAACGAAGTCATCGGCACAGGAAGTAAGCAGGAGCGCCACACCTAAAAAGAAAACTATTCGCTTCATTCTTTCTTGCCTTGATTCGGGTTCGGGTTGTTTGGTTTGCCCTTGAAACGATTCGGTCTGTTGCCATTGCCCTGAGGTCTGTTGCCTTCTTTCGGCTTTGGTGCTGCTGCGTTCTGAGGCGCTGCATTTCCAGGAGCAGCAGGCTTATTTGAATTGTTCGGCTTATTGCGATTGCGATTGTTGTTGTTAGGCTTGCGCTTCTTATTGTCGAAACGCGTTAAGCTATCTTGACCTACAACCTCAGCAAATTCAACACTTTCAACAACTTCTTTCTCTTCAATAAACGTCTGAACTTCACCAATAACTTCACCGCGTTTATTCTTTTCAATGATGTCTTTCACCACATCTGCAGAAAGCGCAAACGGCCCGTCGGCATGCTGACCTTCAATGGTGTAATAAATAACTTGTTTGAAGATATCTGTTTTGAAATGCGTGGCAATTCCTTTTGGAAGTTTCAATTTCACGTGTGTTGGAGGAAGCATACGCACCGCTTCAACATACTGATCCAATTCGTAATTCAAACAACATTTCAGTTTTCCGCATTGACCTGCAAGTTTTCCTGGATTCAATGAAAGCTGCTGATAGCGAGCTGCTCCGGTAGACACCGATCTGAAATCGGTTAACCACGTAGAACAACAAAGCTCTCTTCCGCATGAACCAATTCCTCCTAAACGTCCTGCCTCTAAACGAAGACCAATCTGGCGCATTTCAATGCGCACCTTGAACTCTTCAGCATACTTGCGAATGAGTTCACGGAAATCTACACGGTCATCGGCCGTGTAGTAGAATATCGCGCGCGTTTTGTCGCCTTGATATTCCACATCGCTAATCTTCATTTGAAGACCCAACTCGCGCGATATCTCACGTGAGCGAATCATAGTGCTTGTTTCCAATTGGCGCGCCGCCTGCCATGTATCGAAATCCGATTGTTCAGCTTTGCGAAGTACGCGTTTCAATTCGTAATTGTCCTTGATGTCTCTGCGGTTCATTTGAACGCGAACCAATTCGCCTGCCAATGAAACAATGCCCACATCATATCCAGTTGAGGCTTCTACAGCAACTACATCTCCTTGAAACAACTCTAAACTTCCTTTTCTGAAAAATGCCTTGCGACCATTTTTAAAACGTACTTCAACAACGTCAAACGGCTTCATGCCGTCTGCTAAAGGAATTCCAGCCAACCAATCGAAAACCTCCATTTTGCCGGAGCTACACGTTCCGCAATTACCATTGCTTTTACAGCCGTTTGGAACGCCACCATCTTTACTTCCACAACTCGAACATCCCATGTTTTCTTTTTTATATTCTCAAATATACAAATTAGCTTCCCACTATCTTCTTGATCTCGTTCAACTTGAACAAAGCTTCAACCGGAGTAAGCGTATTGATATCGATTTTTTCTACTTCTTTTTTTATCTGAACCAACGTCGGGTCATCGAGTTGGAAAAAACTCAATTGCATTTTTTCCTCTCCTTGAGCCACGTTCGCTTTTCCTTTCCCCGCAGGGGCTTCACCTCTTTTCGTCTCCAATTGATGAAGCATATCGTTCGCACGATTCACGACTGTCTTCGGCATTCCTGCCAACTGCGCAACGTGAATTCCGAAGCTGTGATTGCTTCCACCTTCTTGCAACTTCCTTCTGAAAACTATTTTTCCTTTCGCTTCAGAAACCGACACGTTGAAGTTTTTGATACGTGGAAACAAATTCGTCATATCATTCAACTCGTGGTAATGCGTTGCGAAAAGCGTCTTCGCACGAAACTGCGGATGCTCGTGCAGGTATTCCGCAATGGCCCATGCAATGGATACGCCGTCGTAGGTTGAAGTCCCTCTTCCGATTTCGTCGAGCAAAATCAAACTGCGATCGCTTAAGTTATTCAGGATGCTCGCGGTCTCGTTCATTTCAACCATGAACGTAGATTCCCCAGCGCTCATGTTGTCGTTCGCTCCTACACGCGTGAACACCTTGTCTACAATGCCCATTCTCACGCGCTTGGCTGGCACGAAAGAACCCATCTGAGCCATGAGCACAATGAGCGCGGTTTGACGAAGCACAGCGGATTTACCGGACATGTTCGGACCGGTGATCATCATGATCTGCTGCGCATCGCGATCTAGTTTTATGTCGTTCGCTATGTACGGATCGTTCGGCGGAAGGCGCAATTCAATAATGGCGTGTCTTCCTTGTTCTATCTCTATGCAGTTCTCTTCCGTGAATTCTGGTGCGCAATACTTGTTCGCCACGGCAACGGTTGCGAAAGACGCCAATGTGTCAATCTCTGCAAGCACGCGAGCATTCAATTGCATGTTCACCAAATGCGGAA
>Ga0315902_10007274_pt1 | contig 15171 bp, 13 predicted proteins | sample LakEriMetagenome_9_FD_203523 | JGI IMG/M metagenome (GOLD analysis project Ga0315902, IMG submission 203523) | Freshwater fungal communities from buoy surface, Lake Erie, Ohio, United States - Buoy 12 MA117 | ecosystem: Environmental > Aquatic > Freshwater > Lake > Lake biofilm | place: USA... | reverse complement strand
TGCTCTAATACCTAGCTCCACACGAAATAATGTTTTTGCTCCATCTGTTTCTAATTTTACAGCGGGTCCCATAGCAGACACATTACTATCAAGCAACATGCGCTTAGCGGCAAATCATACTAGGTTCTATCTAGACCAAGTTTCAAATGCTATTTATTTGGATGTACCATTAGCAAATAGTAATAATTTAGTAGGGGAAGTGTTAACTGTTTATCGCTCACTCAAATATTCTATGTGGCGGGATAATAATTTAGTTAATTCTAATGTATTAAAACTTATTCAGAATGAAAGCATTACTGATTCTAATGGTTTTAACATACGTTTTAACAATTTAAGTACTTCTCGCTTATCTTCTCGGTTTACTCTAAATGAAAGATCTAATCAATCAACCGGATATGTTAGTACCACTCCACTTCTACCTACATTCACGTACGGTACTAAGAAGGATAAATTGCTAGTTCAAGCTATTTCATTTAACGACAAAAATAATGAACATATTAATTTGGAAAACAAGAGAGATTATAATTTGGTAAGCGGTAGCTCTCTGGTGCTTGGTTCTCTGTTTGGCGGTGTTTTACCAACTGTAAACTTTAGTGATGTACGCGGTTATTCGCGCATACTAGATGCTATCAGTGCTTGGCCATTAGGAAAATCAATAAGTCCATCAAATACTTTACTTATTAACGGAAACAGTATGTTTAGACTTAGAGTATCGCCTGATAGATACATCATGCGATGTATATCTGCTGCTAGTTCTGGATATAATAATAGCATTATCAATTTAGATGGTTCTTACACGGGTTTACCAAATTATCAAGCTTCATCTATGTTTACTCAGAACTATCCCGTTACTACAGATAATGGTGATTTAAGGTTAGAACCTAGACCAACTCTTGATAAAGATTCTGTAGTATTATGGCTTGCTAATAGAGTAACTCCCAATAATGCTGTATTATTTGCTAACTACAATAGTGTTGGACTTGGAAGTATTGACTATTTAGTTGAAGATTTCACCGGTTGTTATGATACTCCTACTGCCCTTGATGAATATCCGGTTAACAGTAGTATGCGTTCATTACTAAATCTAAATCTTAGACATAATATTGGTACATCACGTACTACAAATGTTACAGTAATGAAAGATATAGCGGCACTTGATCCATCAAAGAAATACTATGTAGTAGTACCAATTCAGAGTGGTGATGATGTACGCATATATCTTACTAGCGGTTCTCTTTCTTGGTTTCAGAACAAATCAGTGTCTTTGGTATATCCTGGTAAGCGCCCATTAGTTTTACACCGTGTAACTGTACCAGGTAGTCCAAATATGACGTCGGTCGTAAATACTATGTATAAATTTTCTAATTTTGATGAAGCTATATTTGGTAACGTTTCTCCCTCAATCACTGCTGGTTGGACACAATCGTACACAGTTGTCCTTACTAACAATAATATGGGTTTCAATTATGGTAATTCATCATCCGCCAGCAACTACATATACTACCGCGGTATTAAATTAGCACACAGTTCCATGGTGACTAATTATTCATTATCATATCCTACGGGATTAAAAGGATGGTTTGGATCCTATTTGGGTTCATCAAGCGGATTTGACGATAGTTTATCACTTAACTACAATACCACAGATGGTAATACATCACTATCTAATTTAACTATACAATTCTTATATAATGGAAAGGGATATTCTAATGATAGTGATAGTAACATATTGAAAGGTCAGACACAAACTTATGATAAGTATCAGGTTTCGTTGAATGGCACCAATCTATTCAAGATTTTGGTAGAACCTCTCACTCAGACTTCATCAAACTTTACTCTTAACTTCTTACCATCTAAAGTGCGACTATATCCAGGATATGACGTAAATGGTGATAAATACATTGGAAATAAGACTAGCATTAGTTCTGCTAATGTTAATAACACACTACCTGTTACAGTAGTTGACTCTGTCAATATATCCGAGTTAGTATATTCACTATCCAGCACTCCTACTAGTTCACTAATCCATTCATCTCCACTGGTAAGTAACCCAAGTGTATCTGATCCTCGTTATGTATTTGATCTTAATAACAGTGTTAGTTTTGCTGATGGATGGAACAATTTACCAAACACTTATTTGGACATTAAATTCAACAAGAAATATTCAGTAGGTTATGCTCTTGATACTTTCTTTATAATACAACCCAATGGAAATGCTAAATTTAGTGTACATGAAATTTATACTCAACGTAAGACCAATCCCACTTCCGATGATAATGGTACGGAATTAGTAGCGAGACAGGTTTCTCCATTATTTGTTAACTCAGTTGATGGCTGGGCTCACCATGATGGAATGATGAATAATGCTAATGGCACCCAACAACATGATTTATCTGGTTTAACATTCAAACTCCGCAAAGATGTAGCCATTAATAGAAATGATATGGTACGTCTGTTCTGTGCTAATGCTCCAACCAAGAACTATTACTACTGGTCTGTTAAAGACGCAACTGTCCCATCTAGCAGTGCACAAGTAAGAACTATTGATACTTATGATGAAGAAACATATGCCAGATTACTCAACGATCAACTTAACGCAGATCAACAGCTTAGCCCCAACCCTCCCGCTCCTTAAATATTTTCCAAAATATTTTAAAATTAAATATTTTTAAATTAACTAATTAATATAAAAATATCTAATAAACGTCTAATACTCTCGCACTTGGATCTACAACATCTCCACTCCATTTAGGTAGCCAATAATATGGTACGATACTATCTCTACTGGGATAAATACTATTAAATACCATGCGATAATAATAACTCTCCTTTAGTAACGGTTTATTCTTATAATAATTAGTACTAGTAGTAAACTCATCATCAGATATCAAAGTATCTACATACTCTTGTATTATTTGAAACCATGATTTTTCTACACTGCTTACCCCATCGCTAAAAGCCTCTTTCTTACGCCACAAAATATCATAAGGTAACAAATCATCACCATCAAATGCCTTTCTTAGAAACCACTTTTCCATCAAATTATTACCATCCATCGTTTTTGGACGTTTTAATTCCACCGCCACCTCCATATAAAATCTCAAAAATTCCAAATCTAAAAATGGAACACGAACCTCCAAACTATTAGCTGACGTAGATTTATCACACCGTAAACAATCAAAATAATGCAAATCCTTTAATAATCTAACACATTCATCCTGAAATTCCTGATCACTGGGAGCATTATGGAAATATAAATAACTACCACTTGCCTCATCACTACCTTCACCACTAAAAATAACTGCTATATCCGTGTTTTCACGTATATATTTACTTAATAAATACATAGGTGTACTAGCACGGATTGTAGTTGTATCCCATGTTTCTGTAACACGTATCACGTCTGGTATAGTGTTCAACATTTCTTTTTGTGTAACTATTACTTCATGATGTGTAGACTTAATATGGCTGGCTACCAACCTTGCGTTTTTAAGGTCTGTTGAACCAGCAAATCCTATACTAAATGTATGAATGGGTGTGTTATTTAATTCCCAGTTTCTCTTGGCTACTAACGCCGCCACCAAACTACTATCCAAACCACCACTTAAAAAAACACCAAACGGTCTCTCAAACATAAATCGCTTATAAACTGCGTCGGTAAATAATTCTCTACACATTCTTAACTCACTTTCCAACCCAGTATGATGACGTTCCACATAATTATAACTATAATACATAGTATACGTTTTTGATACGCTATCCCAATAATGGCCTGGTTTAAATTGTGATATAGTAATATTATCTATATCATGTAATCCTTTTAGTTCACTACAAAAAGTATATAGGGTATCATTACTACCTATATATAATGATCTAACCCCAATTGGATCTCTTGCGACATATGTTATATTTTTTACGCCATCATATAGAATAAACGCAAAATATCCACTAATTAAATCAAGTGTTTTTGATATACCAAATCTTTTGTATAAATGTAAAATAATTTCACAATCACTACCACCACTAGTTTTAATATTGTATTGTTTTGCCAGATACTCATGGTTGTAGATTTCGCCATTACATATCAAATAATATGTATTGTCTAAAATAAGTGGTTGATCTCCTTTTTCAGACAAATCATTAATAGCTAAACGATGAAAAACTAAATGTATCATACTATCATTTAATGTCACACACTTTGTATTATCTGGACCACGATGCTGGATATTATTCGCACATTTATTATAGTGAGAGATTTCCGCACCGGTAAAAGCTGTACTTGTTGCTAAAATTCCAAAAATTCCACACATAATATATAATATGTTCTACTATACACGTAATATATATGGTTTTTTTAATATCTTATAAATAAAAAAAAATGTAAACTAATAATATATTAATAGACAGGAAAATGCCATCAATGTATTGTGGGAAAAAAGAGTCAATGGTTAAAGGTTCTCAGAAACAAAGTCGCACTAAATCTGGTAAGTTACGTAAAATGAGACGATCACACAAGCGTACATATTGCTATTCTACTGTTAATAGTGGTGATGATGATGTAGGTACATGTATGGTAGGTAAAAGTGAAAGATGTGTTAGACGTGGTAATACCCCACAGGAGACTGAAAAATTAGAAGCTCGCCGAGAAAAAAGTAGATCTAGACGTAAATCTCACCGTGGTGGCAGCAGACGTAAGTCTCAGAAAGGTGGTGGTGCCAGTGTATGTTTGGGTCTAGCTAATCCCAAGAGTACTGAAGTTGGTGCTAAAAAATGTCTACCACCTTGTACATGGAAAGATTCACGTAATATTACACCACATTGCGCTACTTTAACTAATGAGGCCAAAAAATTAAATAATTATGAAGAATTAAAAACAGCACAGGCAAAACATGCTGATGAATTTTCTAAATATTTAGATACATTACCCAAATCATCACAATCTACAGGACATAGAGGGTTGCAGGGCCAACCTCCTCCATCTAGTGTTTATACAGACACTAGTTCTGATGATGACTATGTTAAATATGATACATCAGATACTAAGAAATATACCGCAGATCAGAGAAGAAACTTACTATCACGGCCATTTGCTAACCCAACAGTAGATGAGTTAGCATTACCAGAGGGAAGCGATGCTCGTAATGCTTTGGTGCGTGATCGTAAACGAAATAAAGAAGCATATCTTGAAAAACTAAAAGGTTATGGTAAATTTTGCGAAGTTAAAAATGATGAAGCAGACTGTGTCCGAACATTTGACTCGGCTGACAACACAAATACCTGTAAATGGACTAAAGGATACACGCGTAAAGATGGTGTAGCTGTGAGAGGCAGTTGCCACGCACATAATGAACCTACAATAGCACATGAAAACGCTTGTGCTGAAATAAAGGATTCAACTAATTGTGGTAATAAAAAAAATTGCTATTGGGATGATTATAATTGCCGTGCATTTAATGAAAACGTTGCTAGAGGTCCAGCTGTAGCACCCAGACGATAAAAACTTAGAACAAACAAAAACTATTTATACAAGTTTGCGCAGTAGACTTTTTTGTCCAAATTTGTAGTTTGTTATAAAAGTAGTGTAAACACCAAAATTTATAACATTATTTTGTGGTATGAGACACAAGTCTACTGCGCAAAACTTGTAAACCACTATAAAACAAAAAATGGGTTACTACCCAATCTACTTTTTTCCTATTTTTCCTATTTATTTTATAGTCGTAAGCGACACCATAAAATAAATAGATATATTTAAATTGTTACTATAGCAATCTACCATAAGATCTAATAATACCACTTAATAATTTAATACTCCAACTTACATTCATAGTTAAAAATATCATTATTAAACCAGCACTCGTAATATCGGACGATTGGTAAATGTATTTTAATACATCATCGCGATTATATATGTTGTAAAGAAACATATACACTCTAAAATAAACATACCAAAAATATTGGAATAATTTTACGAAAAAAAGTTGACCATCTGAATATCTAGCAAATTTAATATAATGATACGTGCCATAAATAGCTAAGTTTGAAATCTCAAATAAATAAATATGATGTGATATAAAACCTGATAGATAATGTTGGCTAATAATCATTTCTAATATGTAAATACTAACTAAATGGTGTATTATATAGATATATAATTTATAAAAATCATAGTGGTTCCGTATAATAGTTTCTGTAATCACAACCAAATCATAAATGTAATAATTAATACTCATATACTCTAGATAAGCACACCCTGCTAAATGTAACACTATGTATAATAAAGCATGTAGAGCACTATTTAAATTTTGTGATAGTTCTGGTGTAGTAGTGATGTAATGTGATATAAGTTTGTTTGGGATGTACCATATCAAAAAATAACAATAATAATCCATATTAGACTTATCTATCTTTTTATTTTTAAATATTGGCTAAAAGGTATAAATTTATGAAATATGACGGTTGTTGTTTAGAACATATTATTTCTAAATTTTTACAACTTTATTTATAGACTACTAATGAATATTAAATATAATACTTTAATTTTTAACTAATAAATATAATGTGAAAACAATATAAAAAGAAAACATTATATATAGTTATGATAAACTACTGTTTATTATCCTCTAGTGTTAGTGTATAACATGACCTCTATTGGTTGAATACTCTAATATAAAATACTACTAGAGTAATGGCATATGGTAATAATTTAACATTTATTTTGGTTAAAATATTACTATATTTTTATTTTAAAAATAATTAAAATCTCATTGGAAAACCCACTAAATTGGCACCCAAACCAAAACCAGCACCTTGTCGTGCAGAGTAGCTTATGGCTGGGGCAAACATATCTAGCACAGCAAATACAGCTGCTGCTGTCAATGCTATTAGCATTATTTCTTCATTGGATAATTTATTTTTACCAATTAGAAAGCACGCAACGGCAACAGCAAAACCTTCTACTAAATATTTAACAGTTTTCACAAAAATTTCATGTAAATCTGTGGAAAAATTATTATTTTGCATATTATATTATTTATAAGAGAAAAATATATCCATTTAAAACTATATTAATAATAAATATTTATATGTCGGACGAAAACTATGTAGAAGATTTTCTTGAGGTAGATAAAGAAATACCATCTCAAAAATATGGTGTATTTTCTTTTATTACACCAGAAAAAGTGCTAAAAAAAAAGGAATTGTATTTTATGACTGAATTTTTCAAACATGTGTGTAAAGATAAAGCTGTACGTGAAACACTAATTAGAGATACGGTAACGTATGATGATATGAAAGAAAAATATGATGATTTTATGTTTACAAATGAAGAGAGAATGGAAGAGGCGTTCCATGCTGCAGAAAACTTTACAACTACAATTAGTGGGTTTAAATCTCGTGGAAACTATCCCACGTTGAGAGAAGCCCAGGTTAGAGCTGAAGTATTACGTAAAAAGTATATACATGATAATATTTTTGTAGGCCAGGTAGGATATTGGTTACCAATTGATCCAAACCCGGATAGGATTGAAAATCAAGAATATGCGAATGAGCAACTAAATAATTTGATGAAGAAGTATAATGAAAACCGTGCAAATACAGAATTACATTATGAGCAACAAAAAGAGGAGGCTATTAAAAAACAGCGACAAAAGAAATTAGAAAAACTGGAAGATGATGTAGCTGAAGAACAAACTAAAAATGAAACGCAGGTTAATAGTTCTGGTGTAATGTTTAACGAGGCTGATCCATGGATGTCCTTAAAGACATCAGAGAATGTGTAGTAGTTTTTATCTATGATTATAATATATTTATAGATGAAAACTATAGTAATTTTATTATTTGTATTGGGTGCGTTATTTGTATCAATTGGATATAATAAGAAATATAGTGTTTGTCCAAATCCAACTATTGAATATAGATTTATACCAAGAACATTGTATGATGAACAACTAAGTGATCCAACAGTATTAAAAGATTTCAGTGATATGTTTAACAAAGAAACAAATTGGATTACTAATAGAAATATAGAAGAACCTGTTCCAAATCCTGATTCTAATTTCTACAAAAAATTAGTTATCTAATATATTTTTAACATAATCAATATACTGAATATCATCTAAATCCATATTTCCACACTTACACAGTTCTATTGTTTTAATATTAAAAATATCATACATTTTATAATCAATCGTATTATCTACTGAATACCAATCTACAGCGTCTTTATTACTACATAAAATTCTATATATTTTATTACTTTTATTATATAGAATAACTATATTTTTGTTATTCCGAATAAAATAGTAAATATATATATATTTAAAATTTAATCTATGTATTGACTGAGATATATCACCTAATTTATGTAAAAGTGTTACATAGGTGTAGTTATCATAATTATTAACTATATTTTTTAAAAAAAGGTTCATTATAATAAATCATATATAATAAATCTGTAATATAAACATTTCACTGTAAATTTGTGTAAAAATTGATTATTTTAGAGTGGTAAAAAATAATACAAATTAATATTTTCGGACATGTTTAATACATTAAGTACATTAAGTCCAGAACAAAAATTAGCAATTGATCTAATTAATAGCGGGAAAAATGTTTTCTTAACAGGTGGCGGTGGTACTGGAAAGTCATACATTATTGATAAAATAGTATCTATTTATAAGAGTAAATATGCTAGTGATTATAGAAAATACTTAGGTGTAACTAGTTTAACAGGTAGTAGCGCGTTATTAATAGGTGGTATTACAATACATTCGTTTAGTGGTATTGGTGTAAGATCTGGCAGTGATAGTCGCGATATAGAAAAAATAATAAAGAAACCATTTATAAAAAAGAGATGGTCTGAATTACAAGCTATCATAATAGATGAAATTTCAATGATGACCCCGCGCATGTTTAGATTATTACATTTATTAGGTCAATCCATAAAAAAGAATTATTTACCATTTGGTGGTATTCAATTAATATTGAGTGGTGATTTTTGTCAGTTGTCTCCTATTTTAGAAGATAATATGGTTCATACAATGGAATATTGTTTTGAAACAGATGAGTGGAAAAATGGAAACATCTTCCCAGTATATTTTAAAACTATTCATAGACAACGTGACACTGAATTTATTAATGTTTTACAAAAAATAAGACTTGGTATATCTGATATAGATACAACGAGTATATTGATGTCCAGATTTAAAGCTGAATTAACTAATCCACATGGAATTTTACCAACCAAACTATATCCTACACGGGAAAAAGTAAACCAAATTAATGATCAACAATTTTTAGAAAATTCAGGCGATAAAGAGGTTAAAACCTACAAATTAGCTTTTGATTTTAATTTTAGAAAAGATAAAACCAAAATTTTACCAGATGATGAACGTGAAATGTTATCTCAAAAAATAGCGAATAATTTGCCTATAAACTACATTCTAAATTTATGTGTTGGTCTACAAGTAATATTGGTTGTTAATATGGATATAGATATTGGACTAGTAAATGGTAGTAAAGGAGTTGTAGTAGGTTTTGCGGAAGAAACAGATTATCCCATTGTGGAATTTTCTAATGGTGTGATAAAAACTATAGACTTATATAAATGGGATATTGAAAATGTTAGTGAATATAGCAACTTAACAGTTAAAGTATCTGCCATACCACTTGTATTAGGGTATGCTTGTACCATTCATAAATCACAAGGTATGACTATTGACTTGGCTGTTATGGATATAGGTAAAAATGTATTTACTGGTAGTGGTGGTTATGGCCAAGTATATGTAGCTCTAAGTAGAGTTAGAAGTCTAAGTGGGTTGTCACTAATAAATTATGACCCAAATAGAATTAGGTGTCATCCAAAAGTAATTGAATATTATCGCAATCTGGATAAACAACCAGTTATTACTACAGATAATCAATCCAATATACAAACATTAGACAATCTAAAAATAGAAATTAAAAAAAAATCACCAATAAATGGTCAAACTAGGATCACATCATTTTTTAAAATTAAAACGTGATGAAATACGAGTATTACAGTATAACCTCTCTAATAGCAATATTATAATATAAATTTATAACACCATACTAAGTGCTAATTCAAAAATCTATAACTACTATTTACTGTCGCTATTAATGAGGTTATACTGTATACCGTATCTTCTCATAAAATACTCTTTAGACTAAATTATTTATTATTTACTATAATAATAAATAATTTAAGTAATCTACTAGATATGTCCTATAATAATTTAGAAAATTAAATAGATCTAATAAATTCCCAGCCCAATTCATTACATATTTTTTCCCATATTAAATCTTGTGTTTGTAGTTTTTCACGTGCTTTTAATAATGGGAAACATGGCAATAAATGATCTAATTCTAATAGCTGACAGAATTTATGTAATACATATCCATATGATAAAAAATTCTGTCTATTCGGTGGACAATATTTTAAAAATGGTATTTGTATCTCCTTAAACATTACACGTAGTGTCTCCTCTTGTGTTTTAGCAATATGTGGAGCTGGTATACCATTAATATGATATATTATGTGGGGAATATGTTCATAGTATTTATTTAATCCCAGTTTCTTTAGAATATCTTTAATCTTTTTGGCGGATAACTGACTTAAATCTGTTATTCGCTCCTTTTTAATTTCATGCATAATTTTAGTATACACATCTGACGATATGTCAGTTGATTCTTTACCTTGGAATTGAGAAAGCCATTCATTGGTTTGCTAATATGCTTACGGAGTTTGAGGGTGTTAAATTAATGTAGATAAATGTTCTATTGCTGAACTATATTTTTCCTCTAACGACATAGAAGAACTAGTGAAACACTTACTTGAGAACCCAGGTTTATATACTTCATACCCTACAATTTGATCATTACGTTTTTTAGCTTTTATGTATTTAGGCAGTGAATTATCGTGTCTTTGCCTCTGTAATTTAGATTTGATACTGTTTTTAATCTCTAATATTTTCGTCTCATCGCCTATAGCATCTTCACATTTAGCTAATAGATCAAGAGCCATTTGATATTTTTCCGCATTTGTAAATAGTTTACTACAAAAAGATTTGTCTATACCAGTTATAGAATGTGATACTCTATAATTTTCATTACCATCATCATCTATATGACGTTCTATACATTTTGGTAGTTTATTATCATCCTCATTTTTCCTAATAATTTTGTTTGGACGATGTTTACCTTTTTGTAATTGGCTACTTCTATTACATGTAAATTCGGATAGTTTAGTAATAGTACTAAGTGTACCATTAGTCTTAAGGTTTAATCCATGTGGAAATACAGTACACAATTTTTCAATAAATAGATCCTCATAGTAAGTTTCTAGTTTGGAATTACATACATATATCTTTTCACATACCATTTTATCATAATATTTTAACTCATATAGTTTTAATATTTTGCTTGTTGCTATGTCATTATTATAGCAATTACTAAAATGATATCTATACCGTCTTAATACGCCATTCGTTTCACCGTTTTTAAGAAGTCGCTTACATGACCCTACATATCTATTTCCGTCTGGAAAAGTTATACAGTATATTTCACTTATATCTTTATCTTCTATATTTTCTAAATCATCTTTCGCAACATCAAATATCTCTCTATAATCATCATTAAATGGAACATCAACTATAGTTCTCTTATAATTTTTAATATTTTCTAAGTACTCTATATTATTAATTAGTTCACTTATGCTACTATCAATGTTATCTACTTTAAAAAACGTTTTTAACACTAAATTCTCCTTATCCATTTTTTTACTAACTAATTAGTATATCTTACATCAAAAAATAGATCAATTTTTTTACTATTTTTTTGTATTATATACTTACTATCGCATATTAACCTACTAATATTTCTATTAGTAAATCGACTATATCTTAAGCCTATATTTAGAGACCCATTACCGTTTAGTCTGTGAACCCCACTGCTTTCTAGTTATTAGCTAAAATAGCAGGTTGGCTGCTGGTTATCCAATTCTTTTTCATTTTAACCGCATTATAAATAATTCTATTACTAGATAATTATTTGGGTAGAAAAAGACCTAAGGAAGTTCCAGCAATTTGATAATGTTGCGAGTATATTAAGACTCACTAGCAGGTTAGACACCTATTCAGTTACTTGGCTTAAAGTAATAGGTAGGTGATGGTTTTCCAGATTTTATTTTTTTGGTACGCAAACCACAAATTACCAAAAATCCCTGCTGTTCCACTCCAACTATTAAAGTGGTTAATTCTTTTATAAGCGAAATACGCTATTTCACGTGGTGGTTCTTTATAACTTGGTTTATCACAATCTATTAGAACATAGTCTTGCTCACCGCATTTTTGACAAACCATTACTCCCTCCGAATTCACAAAATACTTTTGTAGATTACATTTTTTACAAAATTCTATATCATCTTCTTTATTTGTATCAGATACATATCTACTATCAACATATCCCATATATTGGTCTAACATGTGTGATTTTAAATTTGTTCTTGGCTGTTTCTTTGGTGGTTCTGTGTTTTCTTTGGTAGAATTGTTAGTTTTATCAGGATTCTTAAAATAATCTAGAATTGAAGTTGATAGTGGATTTTTGTCGTTAAAATCATCTGCTAAATCCGATTTATGATTTACACATTGTTGTTCACTACATTTATTATAATATTGATATAAAATATGAGCAGTATTTACATAATATAATTGTGGATTTGATGTTATTAAATTAGTATGTAAATTTTTAGATAATTCATCTATTTTTTCTTGTAATGTAAATTTTTCATTTAGTTCTTCATCTGTAATTTCACTTTTGGGTATTTTATCTAACTTGTCTAATCGCTGGTTCAATTGTTTAATAGTTTGTTGTATATCAGCCATTTTTTCTTTATTCTCAGTAAATTTTTTAACTATTTCCTGGTGAGTATTGTCAATATTTACCGGAACAACCATATCCCTTTTTTTACCACCCTTTTCCTTAAAAACTAACATTACTATATTGTATATATTTAATTATAATACACTATAATTTTAAATAAAGTGTATTATTTTCTTAAAATATTGGGTTTTATTTAATATTAGTAATATTTATTTTATTTCGTTGATTAGGGTGATTAATAAATCCAATAAAGAATATAAATAAATATTGGAAAATGATGGATAATAATTTTAGTAAAACTTTGTTTATACGTGAAATAATCAAAATTTCATTCATAATTAATATGATTAAAGATGGATGGAGTTTTAGACACATATCTGACAGGGTTTTTGAGTTTAAGAAAAAACGTAGTCTTGTTGGTAATATAGATATAGATAAATTATTAGGGCATCATTTTAAAAATATTGCGTTCGCCTAAATTTTTTTTCTTTACTTATTATATAACAAAACAAAATGGGTGGAGGTCTTATGCAACTCGTAGCTTATGGCGCTCAGGATATTTACCTTAAAAGCCTGTAGGGTAGAAAAATGTCGGGGAATATCGAACCAATAAGATATTCATAAACCCCTTTGTGGCTTCTATGTTCATATATAAATATCATAGAACCCCAGACGTTAATCAGGGATAAACCCTGGTGAGAAAATCAAATTGCTGGAAACCCCTAAAACTTATTCTACTAAGATTTAGTTGCGAAACTAAATTGGCCAAGAGAAAAAACTTGGGTATAGTGATAATGAATAAGATAGAACAGAATAATTCTGTAAAAATGGGCAATCAGCAGCCAAGCTTCTTTAAATATTGATTTTATATAAATATATATCATTTTAAATATATAAATAGATGAGTGATGTTAGTGAAAAAAATGAAAAGATAGGTAATAAAGTTTGTGGAAAATGTAAGAATAGTAAACAGTTGAAAAATTTTACAAGAGTGAAAAAATTGTATAAAAGCAACATTTGTTTAGACTGTTACTCAAGATTTATAAGTGATAACAAATCACAATGTTATAAAAATCAACATAATAAGAACATAAATTATAGATTAAAAAAATCTCTAGCATCAAAATTAAGAGCTGTTTTAGTTAAAAATACTTCAACTATGAATTATGTTGGAACCAATATACAATATTTAAGAGAATGGTTTGAATATAATTTAACTGGTGACATGACATGGAATAATTATGGTGTGTATTGGTCAATCGGTCATGTTATTCCGCTTTGTTTGTTTGACCTGACAGTTGAAGAAGAAAAACTAAAATGTTGGAATTGGTCAAATTTGATACCAGTCTGTAATTTGTATAACTCATCTAAAACACAAATAGATATAGATATAGATATAGATATAGATATAGATATAGATATAGCGCAAGTTAATAATATATTAGAAAAAATCAATAAATTTAGAGAAGAAGGTTCAACGACTAAATGGTTTTCGGGAAATGTATTAAATAAGGATTTTGTAAATCTAAAACTATTACATTTTCATAAGATATAGTCTAACCCTTATTGAAAGATAAGGATGAGGATAAATGTACAGGTAATCCTCAAATCACTTTCTGGAAAGTAATGTACCGCCGACACACTAACTTTTCCATGGAATCTATTGAACAAACCTTTAATGGTGCCGCTGATTGGGGGCGCAAGGTTACATGCACTATTTCTCGCAATGGTGATTTAATCTCTCGTGTCTACCTTCAGGTCACTCTTCCCCAAGTAACAGTTTCTACTGTTGCTGGAAACCCTCAATCTTTCCGCTGGTTAAATTGGTTAGGTCACGTTATGATTAAGAATGTGGAGGTTGAAATTGGTGGTCAGCGCATTGATCGCCATTATGGTGACTGGATGCACATCTGGAACGAACTCACCCAAGCAGGAGGTAAGGCTGCTGGTTATGCTTCTATGGTTGGTAATGTACCTCGTTTAGTCCAGCCTATCAACTCTGCTGGTGCCAATACTGCTGCCTCTCAGGCTGGTAACCCTAACACCGATCCTAACGCATATGCGTTTGGTACTGCTGATACTACTGCCAGTATGCCATCTGTTACACTATATGTCCCATTAGAGTTCTGGTTCTGCCGCAACCCTGGTCTTGCTCTTCCTCTTATTGCCCTCCAATATCACGAGGTTAAGATCAACATGGAGTTCAACACTGCTAACAGTTGCTACTGGGTATCTAACCCCAACTTAGGTTTCCAGCTTCCTTCCATCGTT
>Ga0315902_10007273_pt1 | contig 15172 bp, 13 predicted proteins | sample LakEriMetagenome_9_FD_203523 | JGI IMG/M metagenome (GOLD analysis project Ga0315902, IMG submission 203523) | Freshwater fungal communities from buoy surface, Lake Erie, Ohio, United States - Buoy 12 MA117 | ecosystem: Environmental > Aquatic > Freshwater > Lake > Lake biofilm | place: USA... | reverse complement strand
TATGTTCTTTTGCTGATTGTTTTGTTATAAATATTAAAACGACTCCATAGCTAACAGCAATCTGCTCACGCCAAACAACAGCACCCAACCAAGCTACAAGCATGGCAACAAAAAATGAAGGACCGGACATGCCTAATGCTGAAACGAATAGAATCATACGGTCATAAAATCCATCCTTCTTAAGGGCAGCGGCTATTCCAAGCAACAACCCGGCAATAAGGGCTAAACCGATAGATACAACGGCCAATACCACCGTTCCAGGCAGAACTTCTGCCAGTATGCTCGTTACGCTCTTATCAGTTAAAAAGGATCGTTTTAGATAAGGTGACTTCAGGTAAATTGCTTTGCCCTCCGCACTCAAGCCAAATCTGTAACCCGAATATTCAGAAGTATCAAAATAAACTCTCGATTCAGCATCATTGCTGTGGATAGCCAATGGTGACAAGTCATTCAAGTAAAGTGCATAACGGTGACCAACCGATAAATCGAGATCGAACTTTCGACGCATATTGACAATGACTTCCTCAGATGCATTTTCACCAACCAGATTTCTTACCGGATCACCGGGAGCCAAATTGAACAGAAAGAATACGAGAGATACCACTCCCCACAGGACTAGGATACCATAACCCAATTTGCGGAGAATGAAACTGATCATGCGCGAACGCTGTTGGCATGACCCAATTGAATCAGAGCGAAAACAGCATAATTGAGAATATCTCGATAGCCGCTATCTATTCCTTCACTGACAATGGTCTTACCATGGTTGTCCTCAATCTGCTTAATACGCAGGAGCTTCATCAAAATCAAATCCGTGAACGAGGAAACCCGCATATCCCGCCAAGCCTCTCCATAATCATGATTCTTATTCAACATAAGCGACTTGGTAATGGCTACCTGCTCATCATACCGGGCAGTCGCTTCCTCAGCAGAAAGCTCTGTAGAGGTGGTCTCCGGTAGCTGCATTTGAATCAATGCCATCACAGCATAGTTGATGATTCCTACAAACTCATCATCTATTCCCTCGCCTACTTTGCTCTGTCCCTTCTCCTCTAACGTCCGAATACGCTGCGCTTTAATGAATATCTGATCTGTCAAACTCGGTGTGCGTAAAATGCGCCATGCTGTTCCGTAGTCGCGCGTCTTCTTCGTGAACAACTCTCGACAATGAGCAATGACATGATCGAATTGATTAGCGGTATGTTGTAAAGACTCATCCATATTTGCACGCAAATTTGCATGAAAGAGCGTATCAAACACAGCGTTGTATGAATTCAGAATCCCCATTTTATGAACTAACCTTTCCCGGCGGAAGTCTTTCGCTGGATAAGCCCCGAATTATGGGTATTTTGAATATCACATCGGACTCATTCTATGCTGAAAGCCGTGTGATGAGCTTATCCGAAGTAGTAGAAGTCGCCAGAAAGATGATCGAAGAAGGTGCAGACATATTGGATATTGGCGGTCAGAGCACACGACCAGGATCGCAAAGAATAGATGCGAAGGCTGAATTAGATAGGGTTATTCCTGCCATTGAAATGGTGCGCCGAGCATTCCCGGCCATTTGTATATCGGTCGACACTTTTTACAGCGCAGTGGCAGAGGCGGCTTGTGCTGCCGGCGCCAACATAATAAACGACATTAGCGGTGGCTCTCTGGACCCGCTTATGTTTTCCACCGCAGCGAAATGCAAGGTCCCCTATGTACTTACTCACATCCAGGGCGAACCTCAAACTATGCAGAACAACCCTCATTATAATGACGTCGTGGCTGAGGTTCTCAATTATTTCAACGAGAAAATAGAACAACTGAAAACTCAAGGAGTCAACCAAATTATCATTGATCCGGGGTTTGGTTTTGGAAAAACCATGCAACACAATTTAAGACTGCTGAAAGAACTTCATTTGTTTGGTGCCCTCAACTATCCAATTCTTGCCGGTTTGAGCCGAAAAAGAACATTACAACAGTTGGTAGCTAGAGATGCATCAGGAACTCTAAACGCAACAACGGTAGCAAACACGATAGCCCTAATGAATCAAGCATCCATTATACGCGTGCACGACATTCGTGAAGCCAAAGAAGCGATGTTAATCGTTGACGCATTGAACAGAGCATAAAAAAAGCTGCATGCGCAGCTTGTTTAAAGGTATGTAGAACGAAACCCTGCATCTGCACAACCGGCCTGTTAAGGCTGCTGTGGTATCTCAACTCTGTTATACGCAGAGCAAGAGTGATGGGTGGTTCCGCAAGATTGAACAACTACTCCTAAGGTTAGCAGTCCTAAAAAGATAATAATCAAGCGTTGCAATACCTCATGTCTCCATTCATTTATCGGATTCATTGTTTTATTTGTTTAGGGTTATTATAGTTTCAACGGCCTCATTTCCTTTTTTGTTTCACTTTCAGCAAAAAAAAACTTCAAGGACGCAAAAACAACCAAGTCGAAAGAATAGATAAAGTGTAGAGTATCCAACGCTTCACCTTAAAAAGCCGATCAGCATTCATAACTGTACGTATTTAGTTCAGTTTAAAAACTGATTTTATTACGTTATGCGGCACTATAAGTTACAGAAAGTCATCCTTTAGAAATACGGGCCTGCAGTGTATTGGATAGAAGCGTCACAATAGTCATTGGGCCCACTCCTCCTGGCACAGGTGTAATAAAACTGCACTTGGAAGAAACATTTGCGAAGTCAACATCGCCAGCCAAACGAAATCCGGATTTTTTAGAAGTATCAGGAACTCGGGTTATTCCTACATCAATAACAACCGCGCCCTCCTTCACCATCTCAGCCTTCAAAAATTCCGGTCTACCTAGTGCCGCAATAATGATGTCTGCATTGCGACATATCTCTTCTAAGCCCTTAGTCTTACTATGTGTGATTGTAACGGTGCAATTACCGGGGTTTGCATTACGCTGAAGTAATATGCTCATTGGGAGCCCTACAATATGTGAGCGTCCAATAACCACACAATGCTTGCCTTCCGTTTGCACATCATAGCGCTTCAAAAGTTCTAAGATACCTCCCGGAGTCGCAGGCAAATAGCAAGGCAAACCCAAAACCATACGCCCTACGTTTTCAGGATGAAAACCATCCACGTCCTTCCGCGGATCAACCGCAAGAAGTACATTTTTCTCGTTAATATGAGATGGCAGCGGTAACTGAATTATGTACCCATCCAGTTCGGCATCATTATTCAAATTAGCTATCAGCGCAAGCAACTCGTTCTCGGTTATAGTCGAATCACGACGAATGAGCGTAGATCGAAAGCCAACCTCCTCACATGATTTAACCTTCGATGTAACGTAAGTCAAACTGGCACCATCATCACCCACTAACACGGCAGCCAAATGTGGCGGCCGAGAACCACTACTCACCATTTCGGTTACCGAAAAAGCTATTTCATGCTTTATTTGTTTTGAAGTGGCTAATCCGTCGAGTATGGTCATGGCAAAAGGCGTTTTGGCAAATATGAAAATGAAATGGGTTACGCAGGTAATCAACGTTATCCAATTTATCCATTGGAACCCAATTGCAAAAATCGTCAGCCTTGGGGCAATTTCTCACCATACATGCGTTGATTATCTTAACCAATTTTTATACTTCCGTGAAGTTTGCAACGGTTACTTTTACCTCCAAGTTATTATGAAAAGAATATCCCTCACCCTTACTGTACTATTGACCTGTGCTTCAACTTTATTGAATGCACAGATTAAGAACACTTCATCCACCACAGATAAATTCTCAACCCTTCTCAATTACATCGACATGATGTATGTCGATACGGTGAATACTTCCGAGTTAGTTGAAAAGGCGATTGTCCATATGCTGGAAGAACTGGACCCACACTCAGTGTATCTATCCAAAGAAGAGGTGGCTGCAGCAAACGAGCCCCTACAAGGAAGCTTCGACGGAATCGGTGTTCAATTTCAAATACTGCACGACACCATTCAGGTAATTGAACCCATACAAGGTGGACCATCAGAGAAGCTGGGGATAAAAAGCGGTGACAAAATTGTGAAGATCGATGGTGAAAACGTTGCCGGTATTGGCATCAAAAACAGTGATGTAATGAAGAAGCTCAAAGGACCTAAAGGCACCAAGGTAACTGTGGGCATTGAGCGAAATCGTGAAACGGAACTACTGTTTTATACAATAACGCGCGATAAAATTCCAATCTATTCAACGGACGCTTCCTACATGGCAGCTCCCGGCATAGGCTACATAAAAATTAGCCGATTCGCCCAAACCACGGCTGAAGAGATGCGAAAAGCTATCAACGAATTGCGTGAAGAAGGCATGAAAGACCTCATTATAGACCTTCAAGGAAATGGCGGTGGCTTGCTCGATATCGCTGTTGAAATGTGCGATGAATTCATTGCGGAAGACCGATTGCTTGTATACACCGAAGGACGATCATTCCCGAGAGATGAACGTCGCGCCACGCCGGATAAAAAAGGAATCTTTGAAAAAGGAAGACTCATTGTTCTTATCGATGAATCATCAGCATCGGCCAGCGAAATTCTCAGTGGTGCAATTCAAGATTGGGACCGTGGACTTATCATCGGTCGTCGCTCCTTCGGAAAAGGACTTGTTCAACGTCCGGTTCGCTTGCCGGATGGCAGTATGGTACGCCTTACCGTTCAAAAATACTTTACCCCATCCGGAAGATGCATTCAAAAATCATATGAGGACGGTTTAGATGAGTATGAAAAGGATAAGGAAAAACGATTTAAAAATGGAGAATTGTTTAGTCTTGATAGCCTGAACTTACCGGATTCACTCAAGTATTTTACCAACCTTCAGCACAGGACTGTTTATGGCGGAGGCGGAATTCTACCGGACATCTTTGTACCTCTCGACACGTCCGAAAACAGCAATTATTTCAGTGAAATGCTTCGTACCGGAGTCAATAATGATTGGGTAATGGAATACACCAATGTGAATAGAGCAGCGTTGCTAGAAAAGTATCCAACCATAACCGATTTTACTTCGCGATACGAACTGCCGGAAAATGCACTATCAGACATGATTAACCGTCTGACTGAAAAAAAGGTGGAGTACAACGAAAAGGAATTCAAAACTTCAGAACACGCCATAAAGATTCGCACCAAAGCATTGATTGCCAGAAACCTATATGACGGAGAAGCTTTTTATGTGCTCATCAATGAATTGAATCCGGCCATGAAAAAAGCTACAGAAGTTCTTCAAGATGGAACGTTTGAAAATATGAAACTTGCCTATTCAGACTTTAAAGTTGGCGTACTACCTTTGAAAAAGAATAAAAAACTTAAAACAAAATAAAGATGAGTAATGGTTTAAAAGTGGGAATTCTGGTTGTAGTTGCCGGTGCCCTTGGTTTTCTAGGTTATTCTCAATTTAAAAAAGGCTCGAACGATATTGAATCGCGTCCTGCCGAAACAACGTCTATCGCAACTGATCCTGCAACTGGCGGAGCTCCGGCAACCGATGCCGCAGGCGGTGCCGATAAGGGCCAAAGTGGCAAGCTCTCCGAAACACGCGCTAAGACAACGATGACATTAGACAAGAAAGAACACGATTTCGGAACCATCAAACAAGGTGATCAAGTTGAATGTTCGTTTAAAGTTACCAATTCCGGTAATCAACCGCTAATCTTGGAAGAAGCACATGGCTCATGCGGTTGTACAGTACCTGACTATCCAAAAGACCCTATTCCTGCAGGTGAATCACGCGATATCAAAGTGAAATTCAACTCAACCGGAAAGAAAGGCAAGCAATCGAAGACGGTCACCATCACGGCCAACACTGATCCTATTCAGACCATCGTTACCATTCATGCGATGGTAGATGCTCCGGAAACTGAAGGCAAGGAGAAATCAAAGTAACAATTATCTATGCTACGATAATGAAGAAGGCCGCTTGAAGCGGCCTTTTTTTTATTACACCTTATAGTGCCTCATTACGATTCTTTCGAAAAGGCGATCCGGCAACAATCGCATTAAATAATACGCCAGCTTCGCCTGTGGACGAGCCATTCGATATCGCAATCGGGGTTTCTTCGTCTTTAGAATTGACAAAATTCCGGCTGCTATTGCAACCGGACTAAGCCCTCCTTCTACCTCGCCATTTACTTGTTTCTGAACTGCATGATGGATTGATGCATGCCTCTCAGAAATATGACCAACGACCTTTCTGTTACCATTGATAGATGTGAAGACATCGCCAGGCTCAACAATAACAACACGCACTCCATCCCTTGCAACCTCTTGAGATAGTGTTTCTGTGTATCCCTCTACTGCAAACTTACTCGCACAATAGATCCCCCTATAAGGAAGCCCCATTTGCGCTGCTACGGATGTAATATTGATAATGTAGCCATCACCTCCCCTTCTCAAAAGGGACAATGAGTGTTTACACACATGATGCACCCCCATTAAATTCGTTTGAAATAAATCCTCCACTTCCGATGAAGAACAGTCCTCAATAGCCCCCAACATACCCAAACCTGCACAATTCACTAATACATGCAAAGCACCATGTTTACTTTCAATTTCACGCATCACACCCAAAACCATTTCCTCATCTCGGACGTCCATACGAACAAAGTGCAATGAATCTTGACTGCGGCCTTTACCCGAGCGTGAAGCTCCATAGACAAAGTACCCATTTTGAGCCAACATCTCGGAAACAGCCTGCCCTATTCCACTACTAGCCCCTGTGACAAGTGCAATTCTCTTCATTTAATCCAATGTTTGGTCGAATCCAAAAGTAGGATTAGCACCCGTGCGATTGATACATTCGCAGTTTAATTTTAGATAAGTATCCATGAGCGACTGGTTAGACGACTTTGAAAGACAAGGCTGGGCCGAAATCAAAAATTTTATCGATTCAGAAGTTGCTACCGGTATTCGATCTGAAATTATGGATTTGCAAACCAACCGGGCCTTCAAACAGGCCTCTATTGGAAAGCAAGAACAGAAAACCATCGACACAACTCAACGCGGTGATTTCATTAGCTGGATTGATTCAAAGCAAGCCCCAATAAATACGCAAGCATACCTTGGGAAGGTTAATCAAATTAAGGAAGACCTTAATCGCCACTTTTACCTGGGCATCCGCGACTATGAATGTCATTATGCGCTTTATCCACCTGGCTCCTTCTACAAAAAACACGTAGATCGTCATAAAAACGGATCGCCCAGAAGAGTATCTACGGTTCTATATCTGAACCCTGACTGGGTTCCTGATCATGGCGGTGAACTCGTCATCTATAATTCAGATGAAACCTCCAGTCACATAAAGCCTGTAATGGGAACAATGGTCCTATTCCTCAGTGAACTGGAACATGAAGTACTTCCAACCAACCGAGACCGGATGAGCATTACGGGGTGGATGCTCAATGAGATAATCTTATAAAAGAAAAAGGCTGTCTGAATTCAGACAGCCTTTTTCTTTATAACTTAAACGTTTACTGCTTTACAAAACGCATGCTGTGCATTTCGCTTCCTACCATCAGGCGCACCTGATAGATACCTGCTGAAGCACCTGCCATGTCGATTGATTCTACGCGCGTTGCACGAACGTTACCAAGATCTTTAGTCAGGATAATGCGACCGCTGTTATCGATAATTGTGTATGACATTGTTTCACCTGCAAGGCCTTCCATGCTCAATACAAATTGACCGTTGTTAGGGTTCGGATACAAGCTAATGTTATACACACGATTCACTTCGTTCAATCCTGTTACCGTGATTGTCTGCGAAGTAGTACAACCGTTGCCATCAGTTACAGTCAAAACATAGTTTCCTGCTTGAGCTGCGCTGTTCAAGCCACTCAAATCTTGCGATGTGCTGGTGAACCCACCTGGGCCACTCCAGCTGTATGTATAAGGAGAAGTACCACCTGTTACTGTGTAAGATGAACTACCACCTGCATCTTCGTCAATTGGGTTTGCAGTAAGTCCATTGATAGTTACAGCTGATGATGGCTGATCGATAGATAGATTGCTTACAACCGCGGTACACTGGTTAGCATCATAGACTGTAACCTCGTATGCACCTGCAGTCAAGTTACCAATAGAGCTGGTAGTTGAAAGAGCACCACCGTTTACACTGTAGCTGTAAGAACCTGTGCCACCTGTAGCACTTACTTCGATAACACCACTTGCATCACCAAAGCAGTTAACATCAGAAGCGGTAGCTGTTGCTTCCAATACTGCAGGCTCAGCAACTGTTTCAGCTGAACCGGCTACGTAAGCGCAACCATTCGCATCAATAACGTTCACTGTGTAAGAGCCTGCTGCGAGACCATTGAAGATCGGACTTGCGTCAGCAGAAGTTGGAGCTGCATTCAACGCGTAAGTGAATGGGAATGTACCACCATTTACTTCAACACTAATAGAACCGTCTGTAAGACCATTACATGAAATGTTGTTTACTGTTGCTGTTGCACCCAAAACCTCAGGTTCTGCAACCTCAATAGTTTCTGACGTCTGACAACCGTTTGCATCTTCAGCCATTACCATAATAGTAGCATTGCCGAGACCGCTTACTACGTTATTGGTCGAAAGTGCACCACCGTCGAAGCTGTACTGGATAACACCGGTTCCTCCTGTTGAGGTAACCGTAACCGATCCATCTGTATCACCGTTGCAAGAAGGAGCATCGATAGCTGCATTGATTACGATGGCAGGAGCCCCCAACACGTCGAACGTATATTCGGCAGTACAACCATTTTCATCTTGCGCATAGATAGTCTGCGTTCCAACGCTCAAGTTATTCAAAACTACAGTTGACGCTGTACCTTCAATCAAATAGGTACCATCATTTACAAGTGAAAAATCAACATCTCCCGTTCCACCAAACCATGCAACGATCTTCGTTACGTCGGTTGAGTTGTAGCAATCACCTAAACCGGATGCAGAAGCTTCCATAGAAATAGGAAGTGGGCTTGCGATAGTAAAGTTGTTACCTTGAGCAGAGCAACCGCTGGCGTCTGTAGCTACAAAGTAATAAGTACCTCCGGTTAGACCTGTGTAGTCAGGAGTTGAAACAACCACAGGGTCGTTATTTCCGTCCAATACCGCGGTTCCATTGCCGTTGAAAAGTGCGAAGCTCAGTGAACCTGTTCCACCACCGTAGTTGGCAGCATTCGTAGAAACAGAACCATTGTTTTCACCTGCACATTCGATAGCGCTTCCTACTGATCCCGAAAGAACAACAGGAGTAATATCAATCGAAACTACTTCAGTGACTTCGCAAGCAACTCCACCAGGATTTGCCAATTCGTTGTCAAAACGAGTATCGCGCACTGTGATAGTGAAATCACCACCTCCTAATCCGGAGTATACTTCAGTTCCATCGCTCGACAAACCTTGTGAAGCTCCATTCAGGAAGAAGTCATAGAATGCTTGGGCTCCCGTAGCTGTAACTGAGATAACGCCGTTATCAGAGTCCGCACAGGTAGGAAGTGTAGAAATTGTAGCATTTACGTCCAAAGAACACTCGAACAAGCAAAGACCGTTGTTGTAATCAGCATCTGGGTTGTAATTCAAAGCAGTGAGATTGGTACATCCTGGAACACAACCAGGGTTGTTTGAGAATTCAAATGAATCGTATACAGGAACTGAGCCTGGGCCACTATAATTAGGGAATATTTGGAGGTAAAAAGTTCCGCAAATGTCTCCGTCTGTGGTTATCTGTCCGAGAAGTACCTTCAAATCGTCACCGGCTTGCGAATTTGGATTATCCGGTAAAACAAACCACGTTCCCCCAATAGGAGTATTCACAACAAATTCACCCACACCATATGGAGTGGTGGCAAAAGATTGATTCTGCCATGGCTGGGCAGTATCCTCTGCTTTATAAACCGGATTAGCAGCACCGTCATTGTTGCAATCCACGCCAATAGTGAGATATGAGTCATACTCAGCAATAGCACTGACAGGATTATCAAACAAAATACATGGAGAGGCATCTCCAAGGACTCCACCACCGGTTGGACTATTCCATATACCTAATCCCGTAACAAAAAGCGACAGGGGATTATCATCATTTCCGGAAACTGTTGTAACGCGGTCACTCGCATTCTGTGTATTAGCGTATATACGATAGGTCGTATGACCCGCCGGATAGCCGGCTACCGATCCGTTATCGGTGTAAAACTCCTCAACGGTAATGCTGGTTACCTGTGCTTGTGAGCCTGAAAATGCTCCCAGACAAACAGCAATAAATAGTAATGCTCTCTTCATGAGTTGTTATGGTTTGGATACAGATTAATGTTTGTTTCAACCGCCAAATATAGTCGGCAACAGTCTTTTATAAAATTTTTCTTTCCACATTCTTGAAATGAAAAAGGCCCCCGATTGGGAGCCTTTTCACTATCAGTCAAAATCTTTTCAGATTATTTCACCATCACGTTAAATACCTGGTTTTCAGAACCGCTATTGATTGTCAAGGCATAAACACCTGAAGCCAAAGAAGTTGTGTTCATGCTAATAGTCTTCTGACCGAACACTACACCAAGGTTTTCTTCAATCACGACCTGTCCAAGGCTATTCACCATGCGAACAGTCATGCGCTGAGCAACTGCAGCTTCAAATTGAACATTCAACTGATCATCAGCAGGCACAGGGAACACGCGAACGTTTGCAGCGGCGGTAGATTCATTAACCGATGCTGGAGCGCAGGCTTCACATGTGTCGAATGTCCAGCAAACAGTTACAGGATTACCATCGGCGCGAACCAACTGACGGTTATCGCTGAAAGTACCATTATCAACACCACAACCTCCGATCGCAGAAAAATCAGCTGTTTCTTCGGTGAAATCCGCACCATCAGGGGTTCCTGCACGGAACTTATAGAAAATAGAGCTGATACAAACCTGAGGAACCGTAACCGACCACGTTCCATCGCCATCGGTGTCGGTCATTTGCAATGCACCATCTTGCCAGTTTGGCTGAGTGAAATCACCCATTACCCACATAACCTGACCTGCAGCCAATTGCAATGCACCCGGACGTACTTCGAATGTAACGTCGCCGGGAGCAACTACAGGACCACATGGCTCTGCTGAGTTGAAGCAAACGGCCGGCAATTCTTGCGGAGTGTCCGCAACAACTGTCAATTGACGGTTTCCGATACCTTCCCAACCGCCATCACCAATACGAAACTTGTACTCGTAATTTCCGGCAGATAAGTTCAATGTAATGGTCCAAATACCATCGCCATCATCATCTGACATTGCGGCACCGGTGCCCCAGTCAGCCACTGTTCCCATCAAATTGATTCCTGGAGAAGTATCAGCACATGATGCGTTCATGTCCACCTGGAATGTAACAGCAACCGGCTGTGAGCAAGGGTCGCATGAATTCCAACAATATACCGGAAGAACGGTGTTGACGTCTGTGATTGTTGCTAAGCGATTACCATTACCTGCGCCGCAAGCTCCGCTAACGTTCTCATTGGGGAAATCCCATGTTGGACCGTTGATATATTTGAACTCGATTGGATCTGCAGAAAAAGAAGTAATCAAACCTTCCCAAACTTTGTTGCCATCCCAGTCTTGCAACTGAGTGAAGGCACTCCAATCGGCGAAGCTACCGTTGACGTGAACGCCATCCGGGTGAACGTCTTCACCTGGCTCACCACCCACACCATCTGCATCTAAGTCAACAGTGCTCATGTCGACACGGACACGAATCGCATTCTGACCGCAGTCAGCACATTCGCCATAACACACAGAATAAGAAGTAGCATCAGTGCCTACCATGATTTGGCGATTGCTGTTGCCGTTTACTTCCACCGTGCAAGTCTGAGGCACGTTTTCAGAATATGGCCAATCATTACCATTCACAAATTTGAACTCGTAGCGACCGGGCTGCAACATCAAGGTCGTTGTGTAAATAAAGTCCATATCATCATCGGACATCAAGCCGGAAGCCGCATTGGGAGTCCAGTTCTGATAATCGGGATTTTCAGCAACGTTGTCGTAGTTGGGGTCAGCGAAGTTTCCCACTACGTGCAAACTGTCTGAGGGACCAATAGGTAGCATGTTCACATTGAATGTTACTGCCGTTTGGGCCATTGCCCCCGCAGCAACCATCAAACTCAAGATACTCAAGTAGATTTTTTTCATAATTGTTTTTGTTAATTGGATAGTTGGTGTACTTTGAACACTTTGTGTCAAAAGTAGATACTTTCGCATTCGTCACGAATGTCGATTTATTTTTTTATGAAACGATCTTTTCCACATTTTCTAACACTCTGTTTAATCCTTTTGCAGGGGTTCTTAAACAATTACCACACACAATCCATCGTCCGTGCCGATCCTCCGAATTGGTGGTCGGGCATGAAGCACAACAAGGTGGAAATTCTGTTTCATGCGAAATACATTGCCAAGTGCAGAGCCTTTGTGCAAAGCGAGCACTGCAAAATCATAGGCACAACCCCGCTTCCCAACCCGGATTATTTGCTCGTGGAAGTTGAAATAGCCCCTGATTGTCCGGCCGGAAATGTGGAGTTCCGATTTGCCTCTTCGCGCAATGACTATGCGTATTCGTTCCCCATTGAAAGTCGGTCACCGAAATCAACCAAAGGACTCGATGCCTCCGACCTCATCTACCTCGTTTTCCCGGATCGTTTTTCGAATGGAGACCTTTCCAACGACAACGCCCCTTCCCTGTTAGAACCCAAGGCCGACCGCGGAGGACTTAAATCACGTCACGGTGGCGACATTCAAGGAATCGCTAATCATCTCGATTACTTCCAAAGCCTCGGAGTCACTGCCCTTTGGCTAAATCCCGTTTTAGAAAACAATCAGCCGTATGAAAGCTATCACGGCTATGCGGCAACAGATCTATACAAAGTTGACCCTCGCTTAGGAACCAATCAATCCTATAAACAGCTGGTAGATCAGTGCCATCAAAAGGGAATGAAAGTGATTTGGGATGTTGTCTACAATCATTGGGGCAACGAGCACCACCTATTCAAGAACCTGCCCGATAGCAACTGGGTGCATTGGTTTCCGCAGTTTACACGCACGAGCTATCGTGCAGAGACGCTGATGGATCCTTACGCCAGCAAAGCCGATCGCGACATCATGACCAACGCTTGGTTCGACAAGCACATGCCCGACCTCAATCAGCAAGACACGCATCTGGCGCGCTACCTCATTCAGAATTCTCTGTGGTGGGTAGAGTACGCCGGTATCGATGCCTTTCGGATTGACACCTATGCTTACCCAGACCAAGGCTTCATGAAGCAGCTCGACGAAGCCATGCGATTGGAGTATCCCGACTTCTTTTTGTTTGGTGAAACATGGGTGCAGGGTTCGCCCGTGCAAGCTTGGTTTACAGAAGAAGCTGAAGTAAAGAAGGACTTCAATTCATCGCTGCATTCGGTGACCGACTTCCAGCTCTTCTATGCCATTACGAAAGGCTTGAAAGAAAACTTCGGCTGGGAGGAAGGATTCCGTCGTATCGAGCTCACGCTCGCCCACGACATTCTGTACAAAGAACCCAACAACCTGGTGACCTTTCTGGACAACCATGACCTGAGTCGTTTCTACAGCATGATGGGAGAAGACATGGCGAGCTTCAAAATGGGCATTGCTCTTTTGTACACCCTTCGCGGTATTCCTTCCATTTACTACGGCACCGAAATTCTGATGAAGAACTTCTCAGACCCCGATGCCAAAGTGCGCGAAGATTTCCCGGGCGGCTGGCCGGGCGATGCATCCAATAAATTCACCTCCGCCGGTCGGACCAGACAAGAACAGGAAGCCTTCGACTTCTGTTCAATACTCGGCACATGGCGCAAAGCAAACACGTGGTTTGGCACCTCGAAGCTCATGCAATTTGTACCGGAGGAAAACACCTACGTCTACTTTCGCTACGACGACAAGCACACCGTGATGTGCGTGTACAACGGAAACGACAAAGCACACACGCTCAACCTGAGCCGCTTCAGCGAACGCTTGGGTAAAGTAAAAGTTGGACGCGATATCATTAGCCGCCGGGAGTTTGCCCTTGAGAAAGAGTTAGTGTTAGATCCGAGGTCGGTGATGGTGGTGGAGGTGAAATGACGATCAACCTTTAATATCACCCAAAGGGTTTCTCGCATTATTTTTTCAAGAAACCGGCACCACAAGTGCTCATTACATAACATTATGGCTTATTCTTGTTTCATAATTAAAAATAAACCTGATGAAAAACCTACTTCTAGCCTCTCTATTGTTTTTTGCAGTTGAGGCCAATTCACAATCTTTAAATTCTATTGTTTCGAATCACGTTTTTGTAATGTGCGACGAATATGGAACACCGTCAGATGCTTATGGTCAATATTTTTACATGGTCTTTCACTCCAACGGAACTATGAATCTACTTTGTGGAAGCACACTTGATAAAGCCGTAGACAATGGGGCAAAAAAAACAGGAACGTGGTCCTCTAGTGGTGGTTCAGTTACTTGGAAGTGGATTGATAGTGGTGAAGGAGGAACCGCCTCCAGAAATGGATACTCAGAAAACCTTCTCGGAAGCGGGGGCAGCATATTCAAAAATTTAGGTGGTTTTTAATTACGTTATATACCCCCCTTACTTCGTTATTCGCTAAACCTCATGACCTGAATGTTAAAACGCCGCAATCACAACCATCTTTAAAATAAAATAAGCTACTCAAATGAAAACAACACTTCTCTTTACTTTAGGTCTATTGGTCTTCCAAGCTTTAGACGCCCAAAAAATATTCAGTGTATCTAACCAAGCTTACGCGGATGTCAAAGTTTATGTAGTTGATAATCAAGCATACGCTGATCTATTAGTTTATAAAGTGTCAAATCAAGCATATGCCGGCAAGAATGACGGAAAGTGGTTTTTTGTCGACAATCAGGCATATGCTGATAAAAAAATCTTCTTCGTAGACAATCAGGCATATGCAGATTTAAAAATCTTCTTCGTAGACAACCAGGCATATGCCGGATGGAAAAACAACGCTAAGAAAAGTCTGCTTTATTAGTGAGCGAAAACTGACTTTGTAAACGAAACGGCAGCATTATCACGCTGCCGTTTTTTTTTTTCAGACTACCCAATTCTTCGGCTTTAGCTAAAAGCAAAATACAAGGAAGTTCGCCCCCAATACATCTAAACCATTCTATTCACTATTTCACTATTTCACTATTTCACTATCTCACCA
>Ga0315902_10007272_pt1 | contig 15172 bp, 15 predicted proteins | sample LakEriMetagenome_9_FD_203523 | JGI IMG/M metagenome (GOLD analysis project Ga0315902, IMG submission 203523) | Freshwater fungal communities from buoy surface, Lake Erie, Ohio, United States - Buoy 12 MA117 | ecosystem: Environmental > Aquatic > Freshwater > Lake > Lake biofilm | place: USA... | reverse complement strand
AAGTGGGTGGCTCCTGAATGGTAGAGATCAGGTCCCTTGGCGGTTAATGGCTGAAACTCTCCGGCCGCCCAGCCGGCACCTAAACAAATTAACCCAGCTAAATATAAGCCCAAGGTAGTCGCGGTCAAGTAAAAAAGCCGCTTTTCCTGGTGGCGGTCCGGAACTAAACTCAAGAATGCGCCTAGCAAAGGTAGAAGTACTAAAACAATTAGGTTAGTTTCCATGCTGCGTCGGTTTTACCAGGTGAACAGGAAGGTTTTCTTTGGTAGAGTGCTCAATATGACTGGCTACCTTCGGATGGCTTCGATGCAGCAGTGCCTTCAGGTGATCGAGCTCAGGAGGTTGTTGAACCGAAGGCTCATACGGCTGAAATACCCCTTTGTGGAAATAGTAAAACGTTCCATTTGTGGGATGAATCGCCATCAAATGCACCCATTCATTGAGAAACCATTCATAAAGGCTCTCCGAGGACTGAATGGTTCGCAACACCACTTCCGGAAAATGCTCTACCAAAATCAATAATCGAACGGGGTCATGTACTTCCACCATCTGGAGCGGAAGCCCCGGGCGGAGGTCTCCATCAATGCTGTTCGTTACGCCAATTAGGCCGTTAATATTGTGGGGTAATTTGGAACCTGCGCCTAAACGCTCATTGTCCACCCTTGAAAAGTAATATTCCAAGTTGATCCCACCACAGACGGGAGGAAGCGGGTCCATCACATTTTTTAACAGAATCCCTTCCGGATCGGTTTGGTAATTATAGGAATTCATAAAGGCCCTCCGATCTAAAAACAATCCTTTGGTTAAACTTCGGTGCCCTACAAAACAAAGCGCATTGGTGCCGTGCCCAAGCTCAGGACGAGGTTCAAAAAAAGAAACAGAGCGCTTTTGAATAGCCGTCCGGATCTTTTTTAAGTCGCCCGTACTATCAATGGAGGCAAAACGGGTGGATCGCTCCCGGGCATTTAGGTCCAATGCTCGGTCAAAAATCCCCTTATTGGTTTCATGCTCCTCCAAAAGCTCGACAGGAATCTGTTCTTCATCATAAAATGCGATTAACTCTGCGGAGGTATCATGGAGGGCAGCTACCAACCAGGTTTTTTCTGGAATTGGTAGTCCCCGGGAGGCTAAAAGCGCCCGAACGTTGGGGTGATTCGCCATGTAGGCAAGGACCCTCGCATTGACAGATCCAGGCCGGCCACTGCAGGCCCCACAATCGTATGCACCGTGGTGAGGGTTGTTGGCGCTGCTGGATCCATGAGCAACCACATATACGAGGGGTGCAAAAGAGTGAGTGAGTCCAATCCCTCGGAATAATTTCTCCACGCGATCCGCCATTTCCTCTACCGTAAAGCCAATTTGTAAGCCATTTTCCCGCTGATCTAGACCAGTATTTTCAATACTCAACTTGCCAGTAAGGTGCATGTGCGCAAAGGCATCGGAATGCGCCGCATTCTTTTTGGGTCGGAAAATGGTTCCTGTCAGTTTAACCGCAGAAACCAGTCCTAGTGAAAGAGAAACCCAAAAACCCTGCAGCGGATGATGGGATCTCTGGTGATAAAGCTCGTCCCGCTTGCGGGAGGCTCCCCCTCCGCTTTCCTTGATTAAATACTTGGGCTGAACATTCACCGGACATAACTTTTCGTAAAACCGTCCGTTCTCCGGTTGGAAATAGAACTCCACTCCAAAAAAACCAGGGCATCCTAAGGTTTCACAGGCTGGATCGCTGGCTTCTAAATGCCTCCGGATGGAGCACTCCCGCTCATCAATGCAGAAAATAGACTGGAAGCTTTTTTCGGTAGAATCACTCGGGTTCCCACTCTTTTTTAAGTGCTTTACCCCCGCCAAAACCCCATCATAATAACTCCACTCAAAGGCTAATTGCCAAATTTGCAATACTTCCTGCAGTGCAGTAAATGGAAGGTTTTCCTCCAAGCTAATCGGTGGAAATGGGATGTTTTTCCCCAGTGGTTCCCAACGGTTGGGTCGCTGCGCTTCTAGTACATCCAACTCCAGCAAGAGCTCCAGCTGGACAAAATCTTTCAAGCTGATTTTTTTGGGGTACAAAAGGCTCTCCGGTTTTTCCTCCAGGATAGCCACCATGCCGGACCATCCTTTGTGCGAAAATTGCTGATCGAAAAGGTAGTGCTCGTAATAAGTGGTGTTGCCTACCAGTTGGTTTAATAAGGCGCTTATGCCTACCTGCTCGTCGAGAAGCAGGGCTCGTACGGTGTCTGTTTGGAAAAAACTGGTAAAACTGTTCCGCTCTACCTTCCTAAGCGCAGCAAGTAGGCCTTCTTGCTCAAAAGGAAAATGCCGAGAAGCAATTCCTTGATCCAAATACGCGCCGATAATCCTGAATAAGGTGGGCTGAACCGCATTGTCGAGGTCCAGCTGGTATCGGGTCTTCCAAAACTCCCTTAAACGGCCAATGAGGGCGGGCTCAGGCCTTGGAAAGGAATGGTGAAGGCATAATTCCATCCAGGCATCCAAGCTCTTTGCGCCTTTTTTCTCTTGTATTATTCGGCTAAGTACCCCCGATTGAATTCGGCCGCTTTTAAACAAGCGGCGGTATTCCTCCAAACTAAGGGTGGTATTGTATCCAAAAAGCCGATTGGCTTTGAATAGGGCTTCAAAAAAGGATAAATTTTGAAAAGCATGAAGTGAATTATGGTGAATAAAGTCCTTGAGTGGGGTCTGGGTCGGTAGGTAATGCCGCAACGTATGCAGGATTTTTCCTACATCCGATCCGGTATCTTCTCTTTCGGAGACGACCCAACCACCCGGACTCGTCGAATCTTCGACGACCTGTTTGTGGTCAAACATATTATTATTTTTTTAAATGGAAATGGGAATTTTTCCCAAAAAAATACAAGCGGCTAGTAGAGCCGGGTAGAAAGAAAGGGACAATTAACCAAGGTACCCATCCAGGGTTTGGTACAATAGGTAGAAAGCGGGTTGCTGAAAATGTGCTATCAGGAACAATTGGTGTTGCCTGATTTTGTGCATCCCGATGTCTGCGGGGAGCAGTAACGACTGCGAACGATGGGAAGTGGCCCAGCTTGGTTCCGACCCTTCCATTGGGTTGGAAAAAGCATCTCCTGAGCCTACAAGCGACAGCTCGGCATCTGTATCTTCCTCCAGTTCTGCGGATACCCACTCACTGGAAAGACTTACTTCAGCTGAAGCACATTCCAACAAGGCCGTCCTTTGGAGCGCAATACTCCATAAGCTGACCAAAAATAAGAAGGAAAGAAAACGCAAGACGCTCTTGTTCAAAGCAGTTAGGTGTTTATGGGGGCCAAAGGTAAAGGGTCCTTTTGGTTTACAACTTGTTTTAAATGTTAATAATTCCAAATGTTTTATGAACAAACGTTCAATCAATTTTATAAGGATATCGAATATCAGTCAGGTAAAGCCCGTCGGGAGGAACACTTAGATTCTTGGGCAAGGGCATTTGTTGCTCGAGGGCCTCGCGGACTTGGTCTACCTGCAGTTTGCCCAGTGCTGTCTGAACGCAGGCGCCTACTATTAATCGCACCATTCCTCGAAGGAATCGATTGGCTGAGATATGAAATACCAATAATTCCTGTGAGGCGCGCCATTCCCAGTGGGCTGATTCCAATTGACAGCGATAATGTTCTACTCCGCTGTGTGTTTTGCAAAAAGGGAGAAAGGCGTCGTATTGTGGCAGTATATCGGCTACCTCTTGTAATTTGGCGCGATCCATCCGGGAAGCCTGAGGGTAAAACCAGACCAATCCGTTGCCGAACGGATCTTTTCGATAGGATAGGTGATACTCGTAGGATCGTTTGTAGGCATCAAAGCGGGCATGGGCGGTTGGCGGCACTACTTGGACATGGTACACGGCAATGCTTTTGGGGAGGAGGCTATTTAAGCTGCTTAAAAATCGGTCGGGTAGGGGAAGGATCGCATCAAAATGGGCAACGTAGTGCCGGGCATGTACCCCAGTGTCAGTTCTGCCGCAGCCAGTCACCAGAATCGGTTCTCTTAACAAGGTAGAAAGGGCATTTTCCAGGGTTTCCTGGACCGAAATTTCCCTGGGTTGGCGTTGCCAACCGCAGAAGGGTTGCCCATTATAGGCCAGGGTTAAAAAATACCGCATGGTTGATCTTTGCTGTAATCTGAGCTTATTCGGTGGGGAGTTCTAGGCTCTTTTCAGGTGGAGAGCTGGGCTTGCAAGAAGGCTTCACAAGCTTCTTCCAGTAGATCAAATACTTCTACAAAACCATCCGGCCCCCCGTAATAAGGATCGGGGACCGAAAAGTCTTGCCCTGGATAGGCATAATTGAGTATCATCGCTACTTTGGAGCGGTGCTCATCGTTCTGTGCCAGCCGGAGGACATTCGTATAGTTGGAGGTGTCCATGACCAAAATATGGTCGAACCGCTCGAAATCAGCCCTTCCAAACTGGCGGGCGCGTTGATCGGTGAGGTCGATCCCTCGTTGACGGGCTATTTGGATGGAGCGCTCATCTGGCAGCTCTCCGGCATGCCAGCCCCCAGTCCCAGCACTGTCCACCGTCCAGTCCAAGCCTTTTTTTTGAATTTTATCCCGAAGAATTCCCTCTGCCAACGGACTTCGGCAGATGTTACCCAGGCAGACCATCACTATTTTCATTGTTTCTTATTGTTCTTTAAGCACAGCTACTTTAGATCCGTTGGACAAGTTAAGCTGTCCGGTCAATACAATTTCTTCCCCAGCACTCAACCCACTGATTACCTCTGCTCGATCAGATTGCAGGCTGCCAATTTGAACGGCCCGTAGTTCAGCGGTAGAGTCGCGCACCACATAAACCTTTGCATCTTGAACACTTCCTACGATGGCTTTTCGGGGGATTACCAAGCCCTTGCGTTGATCGGTAAATTGGAAGATGGCCTTTGCGTGCATGCCTCCCCGAAGTAGGTTGTTGCCGGGATTATCCACCTCAATTTCGACATCATAGGTAAAGGTATTGTCGGACCTTAGCCCGATGTTGGTAACCTTTCCGGGTAATCGGGTACTGTTTAATACGTCTGGTAGAACATCTACCCGCATGCCTTTCTTAATTTTCAGGACGTCGTGTTCGGTCACTTTTACCATAAGGAACAGCCGGTCTAAATTGGCCATCTGACCAATTTGGATTCCGGGACCGATGACGCTGCCCCGCTCGATGAACCGCATGCCCAAGGTGCCGGTCATTGGTGCTTTGAGGGTGGTATTCGCGATTTGCTTTTTCAGTCCTTTTTCTTTGGCTTCTGCGGCCAGAATGCCCAATTCGATGTCTTCAATTTTATTTTTTGGGGCGGCATCTCCTTCAATCAGGTTGCTGAGGCGTTCCCGGTCTTTGCGCAGTTTGGCCAAGTTGGCTTGGGTAGCTTCCAGTTCTATCCGGAGCATTTCATCGTCCACTTTTGCAATGGGGTCGCCTTCCCGGCAATAATCGCCTTTGTTTTTGTAGGTTTCGATGACCCGACCAGCGGTTTCTGAGATGACAAGCATTTCTTTGGCCGCCATAAAAATACCGTCGGTTTCCAATTGATTGCTTAGAATATCCAAGGAAACAGCGGCTGTTTCTACGGGGACAAACGAACGGGTAATCTTGGAGAGCTGTGTTTCTGCCTCCAAAGCCGCTTTATTTTGGAGTAATTTCCAGGCAATAAGCGCTGCAAACAGGAGCGCGGTGCTCCACAGGATCTGTTTTTTCTGCATGGGGCAAAGTTCCGAAAAAAAAATCGGATCTGTTCTTTTGCGCCCCTGGAATGCCCTTCTAAATCTACTAAATTGAGAAGTTAAGAGCGTTGATGTCTTGCCTTTTTGAGTGAACTTGAGGCCGGAAATGTTGTGGCTGCGACCAAAAAGCACGTCCTTTGCAGCAAAAAGATGATGGAACAAACCATGCCTGTATTGGCCCGCCAAATTGCTAATCTCACGGATGCCCGGTATTTTGCTGCAAAGGAAGTACAGGGATTGGTGTTTAATCTGGAAGCTGGCACAGAGGGCTATTTGGACCCCATCCAAATGCAGGCCATGCGCGAATGGGTAGAAGGCCCCGCTATTCTGGGGGAATTCGGGAGCCAGACCCCGGCAGCAGATGTTCGGGAGGCTGCCTCTTTTTTCCGGCTTGATGGGGTAGTGGTACCTTTCTCCTTCGATCTCTCCAGCCTGGAGGGCTTAACTGTTTTTGTGAAAATCGCCCTCGATACTCCGGGTTTGGAAGCGCTGATGTTGGAAAGGGCTGCTCTCGTCAAAGGATGGATCCTGGAGTTGCCCGGCTATTCGGGTTCCTGGATTCCTGCACTTTCTGATCTTCAGCCATTGGCAGCCCTGCACTCCTTGTACCTACACTACCATGGTCCTTCGGAGGAGTTGAAAGAGGTATTAGATACGGTACGACCAGCAGGAATCACCCTCTCTGGCGGCGAAGAAGAAGCTGTGGGTCTGAAGTCGTTCGATGCTATTGAAGAACTGTTTGAGGTACTGGAGCGGGAGTTAGGGTAATTCTCCCCGGTATCTGGCCCAAAGATCTGGCCTACGTGCCTTGGTTCTTGCCACGCTCTGCTCATGCCGCCAGTCTTCTATGTTTTTATCGTGTCCCGACAATAATATATCTGGAACTTTCATGCCATTCCAATCTGCGGGGCGGGTATATACCGGAGGTGCCAGCAAATCATCTTGGAAGCTATCGGTCAGTGCAGAGGTTTCGTCGTTTAGAACTCCTGGAATTAACCGGCCGATCGCATCTACCAGTATGGCGGCAGCCAATTCTCCGCCCGATAATACATAGTCTCCGATACTGATTTCGTGGGTGATGTACTTCTCTCGGATCCGCTCATCTACTCCTTTGTAGTGGCCGCAGAGAATCAGGACATTTTCCATTAACGAAAGGCGATTACAGGTGGTTTGTTCCAACCGCTCCCCGTCTGGAGTAGTGTAAATCAGTGCATCGTACCGCCGCTCTGCCATTAATTGTTCGATGCAAGCTGCAATGGGTTCTACTCGCATAACCATCCCAGCCCCTCCTCCGAAGGCATAATCGTCCACTTGTTTGTGTTTGCCCAATGCATAGTCGCGGAGGGGATGTAAATGTACCTCCAGCAGTCCTTTTTGCTGGGCACGTTTGAGAATGGAGTGGCTAAAGGGGCCTTCTAGCAGTTCAGGGAGGACAGTAATTATATCAAATCGCACAATTATCGTTTTTTTGTGCTGCAAATGTACGTGAAATGAATCAAACTGCTTTTAATCAATTAGTCGTAGCGCTGACTCCCCGTTATGGAGAGGGGGAAGCACGCAGTATTGCCCGTATTGTCATTGAAGATGCCTTTCATACCAAATCATACGCCACCTGGATGTTGCCCGATGAGGAGCGGGACCGGTTTCAGCAGCTGCTTCAATCTCTGGTGAAAGGAGTTCCGGTTCAGTATGTCCTTGGGGAGGCCGATTTTTTTGGCCTTCGGTTCGCAGTTAATCCTTCCGTTTTGATTCCGCGGCAAGAGACGGAGGAATTGGTGGATTGGGCCCTGTCTATTTTGAGAAACCAGTCTGCTCCCAAGGTGCTTGACATTGGACTTGGAAGCGGCTGCATCGGGATTACGCTGAAGGTCAAAAAAAACGATGTGGAGCTTTGGGGAGTAGAAAAAAGCCCAGAGGCACTGGAGGTCGCTCGCAGCAATGCAAGAAGGCTCCTCGGAGATTCCTCGGTGCAATTGCTGGAGGGAGATATCTTGACAGGGGTGCCCGCCCTGCAGCGTTCGTGGGACCTGATCATTTCCAATCCACCGTACATTCCAAGGGAGGAAGCATCTATCATGCCCGAGCATGTGTTGGAACACGAGCCAGACATGGCCTTGTTTGTAGAAGGAGCCGATCCTCTTCTTTTTTATCGAAAAATAATTATCTTCGCAGGCGAGTGGCTACTTCTTGGTGGGGCTTTATTACTGGAATGCAATGAATTTAATGCCAAACAAGTGGCTGAACTGTTAGAAAACGCAGGTTTTAAAGAGGTGGAGCTGAAAAAAGACCTCAGTGGGGCGGATCGGATGGTGATGGGGAAAAGGACTTAACCTGTGGCTTCTTGGAATAAAAGGCTCGCCCCAACAAGTGTAAATTGATCCTTCATACAATTTTATACAATTTTTAACAAAAAGATGAGTGGCTGAGGAACAGAGGGAAATGGTGGTCAATCCCTTTGTCATAGACATTGTAACCAGCCACACCGCTTTTTATCTTAAATGGATATATTTCGATGCGCGCCTTGTATCTTTCTTTATTGTTGGTCCATCTAGGCTTCACGGCTCCCTCTGGCACTCCACATAGTACCCTGGTCAATCCTTCTTTCGAAGATCCCAATCCTAGAGAAGCCCGTTTCCCGCAAGGATGGTCATCTGAGACTCCTAACAATACTCCCGACCTTCTACCTGGCGCCTGGGGACTTCAAGCGGCTCCCTTTCATGGAAACACCTGCCTTGGCCTGGTTACCCGCGACGATGGTGGGGTTGAAAACGTAGGGCAGCGGCTTTCTAACCCACTTCGGCCCTTGGAATGCTACACCCTTTCGCTTTATCTATGTAAAGCTGCTCAATACGTGGGATACCATCAGCCTTGCCGACTTCGAATATGGGGAGGAGGCCAACCTGGTTCCAAACAAGTATTACTGGCCACTTCTACCCTTGTAAGCCATACCGATTGGCGGAAATACGAGTTTACCTTTACCCCGAAAGTACCTGTTGAAAGCCTGACCTTTGAGGCTTATTATGCGCCTGGTGCCTCTTTTAAGTACAAAGGCAATATTCTGCTCGACCATTGTTCGGCTATTGAAAAGTGTGTAAAAGCGTAGCAAAGAGTGATGGATACCTCTGTACTGTTGCAGCACTTGTCGGATTACATCGAACTTACACCACAGGAGCAGGACCATTTTTGTAGTCATCTAATACCCAAAAAGGTGGCGAAACGCGGTTTTTTGTTGCAGTCAGGACAGATCTGTCGGCATTCTTTTTTTGTGCACCAAGGTATTTTGAGGGGATACACCCTTGATCAGTCAGGAGGCGAGCACCTATTAAGTTTTGCTCCAGCTGGTTGGTGGATGGCCGATTTATACAGCCTGTTTTCTCAACAACCAGGACAACTATTTATTCAGGCTATGGTGGACACCGAGGTTTGGTTGCTTCCCAAACAGGCGCAAGAACAACTGTACCTAGACATCCCTAAATTGGAGCGCTATTTCAGAATACTGGTTGAAAAATCGTTGGTGGCAAGTCAACAGCGGCTCATTGATAACCTAAGTCGGACCGCAGAAGAGCGTTATGCCCAATTTGAACGCCGGTTCCCGGACCTGGTCAGCCAGGTGCCCCAAAAGTATATAGCCTCTTACATTGGCGTTACCCCGGAGTTTTTTAGTAAAATGAGGGCGAATTGGCTAAAAAAGGGGAAATAAACCCCATTCTGTATAAGCCAATTCACCTCCGAGTGCTCACTTGACCTCTCTTTCTTTACCATAAACCTGTTTTCTTAATCTAGGTTATGGTAAAGGTGGAAGCCTTTCACCTATTTTTGTGGTATCAAATGCACGAATTGGTTCTTTTAAACGCTTAATTGAACAAACAAGATGAACAGAAAAGATTTTTTGAAAAAAGGATTCCTAGGTACGGGTATGCTGGTAGCGACCGGCTCCGTGGCCAATGTGTTGAAAAACGAGATCGATGAACTAGTCCCCCTGGATATCATCGGATTTAATCATTTACCAAACGAAACAACAAAAATTATGAATAACACGGTATTGCACCGCGCTGAAAGCCGCGGACACGCCAATCATGGCTGGCTGAATTCCTATCACTCCTTTAGTTTTGCCAATTATTATAACCCAGAGCGGATGCACTTCGGGGTGTTGAGGGTGCTCAACGACGACACCGTTGACGCGGGTATGGGATTTGGAACCCACCCGCACGATAACATGGAGATCATTTCTATTCCCTTGGAGGGCGACTTGGAGCATAAAGACAGTATGGGGAATTCCACAGTGATCAAAAACGGGGATATTCAGGTGATGAGTGCCGGAACGGGCATTCGCCACAGCGAATACAATAAGAACAAAGACCAGTTGGTCAAATTTTTACAGATTTGGGTGTTCCCAAATAAGCGGAATGTAACGCCACGGTACGATCAGTTGACCTTGCGCGCGGAGGATCGGCAAAATAAATTGCAGCAAATTCTCTCTCCAAATCCCAACGACGCGGGCGTTTGGATTCACCAAGACGCCTGGTTTCATCTGGGTACTTTTGAAAAAGGGAAAGGCGCTGACTATCAAATCCGGAAAGCAGGCAACGGCGTGTATGCCTTCGTAATCAAAGGGGAATTTGAACTTGCTGGGCAGCAGCTCAAGCAACGCGACGGTTTGGGAATCTGGGACACGGAAGGGTTTGCGTTGGAGGCCAAGACACCGGGAGCGGAGATTTTACTAATGGAAGTACCGATGCAGTTGTAGGAAGCAATAGAAGAGTTGGAGCGGAGATTTGAGTTCTAACCGCTCCAACTCTTGCTTGTTTTAAAGCGCATTGGCGATTTGTTCCTTTATTTTTTCCAACTCGTCCTTCATTTGAACGACGAAGCGCTGAATATTCGCATCATAGGCTTTGGCTCCAAGGGTGTTGATCTCCCGTCCAATTTCTTGGGAAATGAAGCCGAGTGTTCGGCCGGCAGACTGGGAGTGGTCGTCGAGCTGTTCGATGAAATATTTACAATGCTGAGCTAGGCGGATTTTTTCCTCACTCATATCCATTTTTTCCAGGTAGAAAAGCACTTCCTGTTCAAAACGGTTGTGGTCTACGTTTTCTCGGCCGAATGTTTCTTCCAGGTTATTGCGCATGCGTTCCCGCATTTTATGAAACCGCTCCTGCTCAAATGGTCCAACCATGTCAAGCAGACCAAGGATGGAAGCGATGCGGTCCCGGAGATCTTGATCGAGTACTTTTCCCTCTTGCAAACGGTAGTTGCGGAGACCGTGAAGAGCTTCCTGAAGGATGCCTTTTAAGGTGGTCCATTCCTCTTCGTTGGTTTCGGAGCTTTGGGAGGCGATGACGCTTGGGATTCGGAGAATGGAGGGCAAGAGCTCCGATTTATCAAGCCCAAGCTCATCCGCTAGTTTGGAGATGGCCAGGAAATAGCCTTTGAAGACCGGCTCATTAAGAGAGACGGTGGCGGCTCCATTGAGGTTTTGGACCTCAATTAGCACGTCAATTTTTCCTCGTTCGGCATGGTCTGTGACGAGCTTTCGGATCTCTGCTTCTTTATCGCGGTATTCTGCCGGCATCCGCATTTTGATGTCGGTGAGTTTACTATTGAGGGAGCGCAACTCTACTAGGATCGACTTATCGCCATAGATTCCGGTAGCGCGTCCGTATCCGGTCATTGATAAAAGCATGCAGATTCCGATTGAAATGAAATCGTTGGCAGAAGTTCTGTTCTGCGTGAAAATTATCCTGCAAAGATAGGTGTACTGCGTAGAAAGTCTGTATTTTTCAAAAAAAATCAATAAATGTTTGGAGAATTCAAAAAGACAGCGGATGTTGCGCTGTTTTTTAAATAAGTGGTAAAAAGCGAACGACCAGCTCTAATTTCTTTCGGATCAAACGAGGTTTTCCCAAAAAAACCTTGTTTTTGTCAAAAAAAATCGGAACTTTGCACCTCGGTTTTCGGTTTGTCCCACTTTCTGTATTTAATTCATTCAAAATCAACGCGATAAATCATGAGAAAGGCTGATCTTGTGAATGCCATTTCAGAAAAGACCGGCATTTCAAAAGTGGACGTACTGGTAACGGTGGAAGCATTGTTTAAGGAAATCAAGAATACCATGGAAGGCGGCGAGAACGTTTATGTTCGTGGATTCGGCAGTTTCATTATCAAAAAGCGGGCTGCCAAAATCGGACGGAACATCAAGCGGGGAAAGTCCATCCAAATTCCGGAACACTTTATTCCTGCTTTCAAACCAGCCAAGGTTTTTATGGAAGAAGTGAAGGCAAATGTTCACGCGCTTCCAAAAGACAATGGATCGGACGAGTAGGGGTACGTTTAGACACTTTTGATGCCGAAGACCTGAATAAATAAACACTATGAACAAACTACAGTGGATAGCTACCGGATCAGCGTTGTTGTTGTTTCTGGTACTGTGGGCGGGATTTGACACTAAGAATGAAGATCAAAAGCGCGCAGATCGTTCTCGGGATATCCAGAGCGAACCAACTTCTTTTGCTGCTTTGCTCTCAGATGCCAAGGAACACCTCACTCCAGAACAGGGTGTGCAAGTCGCTGCCCTGGAAAAAGCGAGTATGTCCGCTGGAAATAGGGTTCCAGAAAAATCAGAAGCGCTGAAAGGCCTTTCCGGTTTCTGGTACCGTTTTGGTAATATTCCAGTCGCTGGTGGGTATGCAGACTCTGTTGCCCTCCTCGAAAACACTCCTGCGGCTTGGTCCGTGGCGGGTGGAACTTATTTTAACGGTATCCCCGCCGCTGGTGAAAATGCCCTGATCCGAGGGTATTGCGCCAACAAAGCGATCAAGGCCTTTGAAAATGCGGCTTCCCTAGCGCCCGATCAGCCAGAACACAAGGTGAACCTTGCCCTCGTATATGCTGAAAACCCTCCAGCGGATAATCCGATGAAAGCGGTGCTCATGCTGCGGGACCTGGAAGCAAAACACCCGGACGCACCGGCCGTTTATAACGCGCTCGGTAGACTGGCCATCAAAACCAATCAATGGGAACGGGCTATTGAGCGACTGGAAAAGGCCTACTCGCTGGATCCATCCAACCCGAACACCCCTTGTCTCTTGTCAAAAGCTTATGAAGGTGCCGGCAATGCCGCGAAAGCAGCCTCTTACGGTCAACTTTGTAAATAACATAACAACCATTCATATCACTTAAAATTCGTGCATCAGTATGCCTTGCGGAAAAAAACGTAAACGTCACAAAATTGCAACCCACAAGCGTAAAAAACGCCTTCGTAAAAATCGCCATAAGAAGAAGAATCGCTAGTGCCTGAACTCAGGCAATGGCTTTTATAAGTGCATGCAATTGCCAGCACTTCTGTCGATAGTAGGACTTTCCGTGGCTGAACTAGCCCGGAAAGTCCTTTTGGCAATAGTTTGGTTTTGGGCCGATAACCCCTTAAATATTCCCATTACCAACGTTTCCAGGGCCATCGAAAGCCCACTCCGACATTAGGCCACCTTCTGACAAGCTTTCGGGTTCTCTTCCCCAAATCCGCCCGGCATCCCCGCGCTTCCCGGTTACTCATTTCCGGGACCCTAGCGCCCTCCTTGTCAGATCTATTGGTCACTTAGTGTCGTCTGTCGACATTCCTTTAGCTGGTTCCTATGGCCACACGCACGCTGTAACTGCGTTGCCTTACAATACCTTATCCCCTGTGGAAAAAGAACTTATTATTAACGCCTCCGAGTCAGGCGTAGAAATGGCCCTCCTTGAAGAGGGCAAACTTGCTGAATTACACTATCAAAAAAACGATAACTCGTTTTCCGTTGGAGATATCTTTATCGGTAAAATCCGCAAAATGATGCCCGGATTAAACGCCGCCTTCATCGATATCGGCCACCGAAAGGATGCTTTTTTACACTACACCGACCTGGGCCCAAAGCTCAAAACACTCATGAAGTGGTCCAATGGAGTAGCAAATGGCTCCATAAATACCCATAAACTGGATAACTTCAAACTGGAAGAGGATATCCTTAAAAATGGAAAGGTGGATCATGTGCTCAATAAGCGCTTCCCTCTGCTGGTCCAAATCCTGAAGGAACCAATCTCCACCAAGGGGCCCCGCCTTTCTTGCGAACTTACCCTGCCCTCCAGAAGCATCGTCTTGACGCCATTTAATGACGTCGTGTCTGTTTCCAAAAAAATTTCCAACCCGGAGGAGCGAAAGCGCCTGCAAACCTTGGCAGAAAGTATCCGGCCTAAAGGGTTCGGGATCATCATGCGAACCGCTTCCGAAGGCAAAAAAGTGCAGGAACTCCACGAAGAAGTGGTGCAAATCATGGGCCGCTGGCAGGAAATCTACCAGCAAATCAAAACCGTGAACGCCCCCGCTTGCCTGCTCAGTGAATTGGATAAAACCAGCAGCGTGCTGCGCGACCTGCTTACCGACTCGTTTAGCAAAATCGTGGTGAACGATAAGGACCTTTACGCCGATATCAAAAGCTACCTGCAGTCCATTAGCCCCGAACAGGTAAAAATCCTCCAACACTACACCGGAAGCAAACCAGTACTCGACCAATTCGGAATCACCAAACAAATCAAATCTTCCTTCGGGAAAACAGCTACCATGAGTAGTGGGGCTTACCTGGTGATCGAAAAAACGGAGGCCATGCACGTAATCGATGTCAATAGTGGCCATAAAATCACTTCCAGCGACGTCGAACAAACCATTTTCTCCGTCAACCTGGAAGCTGCTCAGGAAATCTCCCGCCAGCTGCGCCTGCGCGATATTGGAGGGCTGATCGTGATCGATTTTATCGACATGAAAAATGCCGAGCATAAAAAACAACTCGCCAAGGCGATGGAGGATTTTATGCGCAAAGACCGGGCTCAACACACGGTGCTCCCCCTCTCCAAATTCGGATTGATGCAGATTACCCGTGAGCGAACCCGTCCTGAAATCAACCTGAATACTGCCGAAGATTGCCCAGCTTGTGGCGGTACCGGTACCATTAATTCTACCATCCTGCTCACAGATGACATTGAGCGGGATTTGCAGTTTATCCTGCAATCCAGACCCAAATCTGATATTCAACTGTTTGTCCATCCCTATGTCGATGCTTACTTGAAAAAGGGTTGGATTTTCAGCAGCATACGAATGAAATGGTTCTGGACCTATAAAAAATGGATTAAAATCACCCCGGATGCAGAATGCCACATCAATCAATATCGTTTTTACGATGGAAGCGGCGATGAAATCCGAATGAATGGATAAAAAAAGCCTGCAGCGCGCTGCAGGCTTTTTTTATGCCCGTGATTTAAATCCCCCAAAACCAGCAAGAAGCCAGTTTGTCAAGATCCCTTTTTTAAAAATAGCCTATATTGCCGTCCTTATGAATTGGATTACCTTATTGCTGTTCTTCCTTCCTTTTTTTTTTCACACTCAAGTAGTTGCTCAAACCAGCACCCCTTG
>Ga0315902_10007271_pt1 | contig 15172 bp, 25 predicted proteins | sample LakEriMetagenome_9_FD_203523 | JGI IMG/M metagenome (GOLD analysis project Ga0315902, IMG submission 203523) | Freshwater fungal communities from buoy surface, Lake Erie, Ohio, United States - Buoy 12 MA117 | ecosystem: Environmental > Aquatic > Freshwater > Lake > Lake biofilm | place: USA... | reverse complement strand
TCGCGCTCCTGCGCGGTTGCCTTGTCAATCTCCTCATCCGTCAGCGGCTGGCGGGCGGGTGGTGCAACAGCCGCATCCCACGTCCCCGCCGGAGCAGATGCGCCGATCTTGGCGATCGTTTGCCAGATCGGCTCCTGCCCCGACTCGGCCAGCGCGTCGCGCTCGGCCTGCTCGGCCAGCACGCGCAGGCGCTCGCGCTCGGCCGCGAACGTCGCGCGCAGGTCGGTCTGCGCCGCCGGCGTGGGCCGCCACGTGCACGCCGGATCAATGATCAACCGGCCGCGCGCGCGCAGTTCCTCGCGCCGGGCGTCCATGCGGTGCGCCAGTCGGGCGCCGATGCCGCGCATCAGCTCGTGGATATCGACACCCTGTTCCGGGTTCAACCGTTGCTCGGCGGTCACGTAATCGTCGCCCTTCATGGTCACTTCCTCCATCATCTTTATCATTGCTTTGCCTACTTCTCTCCGGTCGCGCGGGCGTCGAGCCAGCGTTCCACGTCGGCGCGGCGCCATGCGTGGCGGCGGCCCATCAAGAACGCGGGCGGCAACCAATCGACGCCGCGCTGCACGCCTGCGCGGATGGCGGACTCGGTGCGCCCGATCATGCGTGCCAGGTCAGGCACGTACAGCACAGCGGCTTCAGTCATTGCGTCCACCTTTAGAAGGGAGGGTCATCGTTCAGGTCATGGAACTGATCAGCGGCCGCGGGCGCTTTCGCCTTGGCGCCTTGCGGCCTTGGCTCGGGCTGCGCGTCGCGCTCGCCGCCGGCCTCGCGGTCGGCGCGGCTACCGGCGAACTCCAGCGAATCGACGCGCGCGACCAGTTTCACGCCGGTGCCGCCGTCGCGCTTGTCGTACGTTTCGACGTGCGGTTCCGATGCGGCGATCATTACCTGCGCGCCTTTCGTGAGGTACGGCGCGAGCTTTTCGGCGCGCTCGCCCCACATGGCGAACTCGACCCATTGCGTGAGGCGCTCATCCTTCCGGCCGTGGTTGAACGCGCCCGAAAACGACGCCAACACGGCGCCGCTCGGGGTGTATTTGACCTCGGCATCTCGGCCGAGGCGGACCAGTCCAATCAGGTGCATTTCGTGTTCTCCGTGGTGGTGGTGGTGGTGGTTACTTGCGAGCAGCGATTGACTCAACTTCCACGACCGTCACGCCGGGCAGATTGCACCGGGTGCCGAGTCCCTTCCCGTACGCGCGCAGGCGCGGCATAGCGGGCTCGATCATATCGATCAGCTCGGGGTGCTGGGCGACGTATTGCACCAACGCGAGCAGGTCGGTCACGCGCACGTCGAGCGTGGTGCGCACCGCGATGCCTTTCGCCTTGACCGGCGCGGGCACCGCAGCCGGGGGTGCAACGACCATCTGCGCGACCTGCTCTTTGATGGCGGCCTCGCCGGTGCGCCCCTGCGCGGCCAGCTCAGCGGCCTCGCGGGCCAGGCGGTCGCGCTCAGCCTGCGCGGCGCGCTCGGCTTGCATGCGGGCGGCATCCGCGATGCGGCGCTGCTCGGTGGAGTAGGCGAGCATCTTTGACTTGATCGCGCCTTCGGCCTGCGACAGCAGCTCAAGCGGGCCGCGGAACAGCGCCATGACGGCCGCCTTCGCGTCGTCGAGCGGCTTCGTGATCGCCTTGCGCTGCTCATCGAGCTGCGACGCCTTGCGCTTGATCGCGGACAGCTCATCGGCGGCGAGGCCGTAGGTCGCATCGTCGGTGACCTCGAACGCCTGCACCATTGCGAGCGCGGACGTGGCGCCGCGCTGCATGGCGTCCTGATCGGGGCGGGCGATGACGACGGAATCGGGAACGTGTGCGGTGGTCATTTCGTAGTTTCCTCCCAGTGGTGGACGGCCAGCAGCGCGCGGAAGCACGCTTCATCAGCCGGGTTTTCGAAAGTGTGCACCCGATAAGTGCCGTCGTCGCGCAGGTGCACCGTCGCGCGCTTGAGCGGCTTCCCGCTCAGCTCCGGCAGCGGCTCGGCGCGCACCAGCTCGCCGAACAGCAGGTCATACCCGGCGAGCTGCACGCCGTACGACGGCGACGGGTTGGCTGACGTTTTGATGTCGAGCAGGTACTCGGCGGCGCGCTTGCCGAACTGAATCGTGGCGATGCGATCCAGCGTGCCGGCGAACCGCATCGTCGGGCTGTGAAGCTGCATCTCGTTGCAGTGGATCACGGCGTTCGTGTCACGCCGAAACGCGCGCCATGCGGTGACGTACGCCATTACGACCGGGTCGGTCCCGGCATCGTCCAGCTCGCCGTCATCATCGAGCGAGGTCGCCTCGTGCACCGCGGTGCCGAGCAGGCGCTTTGCCTCCAGCACGCCCGGCGGCACCATCGAGAAATCCGGGCTGATCGGCCGGATCACCCTGGTAACACCAGGGATGGCGTGGCCGTCAAGCACGTACGTGTGCGAATCGGGATCAAACGCGAACATGATCAGTTCCGCGCCGCTAACGCAGACCGCACGTGGGCGAACGCTTCGCGGGTCAGACCGTCGAGCGATTCGACGCCGCATTCGGCCAGCACCGCGTCCAGCTCGACGCCCAGCGCGGCCGCCTTGTTCCGCAGGTACGCCACCTCGCCGGGGCCGGCCGCATCGCCGCCGGTGGCCTGCGCGGCCGGCTTCGGCTTGGGCGCAGATGCCGGTTGCGCGGGCTCAGCAGGCTGTGCGGGCTCGTCATGTTCAATGGTGGCGGGCTGCACGCGCTCGGCCTGCGGTGCTGCTTTGATCACGCGGCGCGCAACCCGCGGCGCGGCCTGGAGGACCGGGGCGGCTTCGATCAGTTCGCCTGGCTCCACCAGCGCCTCGTCTGCCGTGGGCTGCGAACCAAGTTCTGGAAACGCTTTTCTTAGCGCTTGCGCTTCAGCGCACTTGGCAAGCTGGCCGAATGGCCGGCGCATCCACATCGCGTTCGGCGCGTCGGTGTCTTTGTGGGCGGTCGCGTAGTTCTCTATCCAGAACTCGCGCGCGGTAAACGCAACGCGCTGCCCGCCGATGAGCCGGTAGACCGTGATGCGCGCCCACTGCGGCACGGTGCGATCGCGCACTCCGGGCATGGGCACATCCGCCCCAAATTCGGGTTCGTCGATTCCGGCCAGCTCACCGGTGCGCGCGGCCTGGGTGCGGTAAAGCCCAATGCCGGGCATGACCACATCACGCCATTCGTAGTCGTCACGGCGGCCGGGCACTTTCAGCCGCATGGGCACTATGTGGACTGGCTTCTGCAACGGGTCCAGGCCGGCCGCGCGGCAGTAGCCGAGGGCCATCTTGATCGAGTCCGGCCGGGCGCCGGGAAAGATTGACGATTGCAGCACGGCCATCAGCTCCTCGTCGCTGATTGTCAGCGCGCGCGGGCCGTCAGTAGTAGGCAAGTCTTGCATTATGGTGCCCTCCAGGGTCAGGTAGTGGCGACGACCGCCACAACCCAAAGGTACCATAAACATCATTACGATGCAACAGTAAAGCGCATAACGTAGCAAAAAAACAGCCGAATGGCCGACACGTGGGCTTGCACATGGGAAACATCCCGCGATAGCATCGGAGCGCTTACCAGTAGCACCCGTCCGAAACCACTGACTCCGAGCCAACCTCACTATGCACACACAAGATCCATCCCATCAGGCGGCTGCGACGGCCGCAACACGTGCGACGCGCCCGCGCCGCGCAAACCGAGTCATCGCTGCCGCGATCGCAGCCGCAGGCGGACAGCGCGCCATTGCTGAGCGGTGCGGGGTGACCCGCCAGGCCGTCAGCGATTGGCTCTACCGCGGCCGGGTGCCCGTCCAGTACGTGAACGCCGTCTGCGCACTTGGTGACCACGTGATCACGGTAGACCAGCTCTGCGCTGCCGTGGCACAGGAAGCTGCGGGGGCCTGCGCATGAACTATTACCCGTTCCACGTGGGCGACTACCTGTCGGACACGGCGCACCTGGAACCGCTGGAGGACATAGCGTACCGGCGGCTGTTGGACATTTACTACCTGCGGGAAAACCCGCTGGAGGGAACGCCTGCGCAACTGGCGCGCGTGATCCGCATGCGCGACCACGTTGATGTCATTGCCTCCGTCCTGGGTGAGTTCTTTGAGGAGGGGCTGCAAGGCGAAAACCTGCTGCTGTGGACGCACCAGCGCTGCGAGTCCGAGCTGGAGCGCATGCGCGAGAAGCAAGCCAAAGCGAGAGCGTCCGCTCGACACTCGGTGAACGTGCGCACCGCGCGAGCGAGCGCCCGCACTGCGACCGCTGACGATGCGGTGAACGAACGGGAAGCGAACGTTGAGCGAACGCTAAACGAACGCTCAGCGGACGTTGAGCTACCAACACCAACACCAACACCAACACCAACACCAACACCAACACCAGAAGAAAAGAAGAAAACCAAGGGCGCGCTTGCGCGCGCGGTGGCGGTGGATCTGCCCGAGTGGATCAGCACGGACGCATGGCAAGGGTTTACTGCCATGCGCAAGAAAATCGGCGCACCGCTGACTGACCGCGCCATGCGCTTGACCATTGCGGAGTTGGAGCAGTTGCGGGCTGCCGGCCAGGACCCGAATGCCGCGCTGGACCAATCCACCGCGAAAGCCTGGCGGGGCGTGTTCCCAGTGGACGGCCGCGGAACGCCGCAACACCGGTCGGCATCAAAGGCCACCCAACTTGCCCTAGCGAATGCCGCGGTAGTCGAAACCCTGCTCGCCGAGGACACCGTGCGATGACAGACGACGACAAAAGGCAGTTTTGGACCCTGCTCAACGGCGTGCACGACTTCTACCGCATTGAGATGACGCAGTTCGCCGGCCGCGTTTGGTGGGCCGCATGCCGCAGCTACTCGCTGGAGCAGGTGACAACGGCATTCGACCGGCACCTGACCGATCCGAAGTCCGGGCAGTACATGCCGAAGCCGGCGGACATTGTGCGGCAACTCCAGGGCACGCACGAGGACCGCGCGCTCGTCGCGTGGGGCAAGGTCTTGCACGCGATCCAGCGCGTCGGCGGGCACACATCCGTCGCCTTCGACGACGGAATCGTGCACGCCGCCGTCGAAGACTTGGGCGGCTGGGTAAAAGTGTGCGGCACGACGTACGACGAGCTGCCGTTTTTGCAGCGCCGATTCTGCGACGCATACCGGACGTACTCAGCGAACGGCTGCCCGCTGGGATTCCCAGCCCGGCTGGCCGGCCAGGCCGAAGCCGCTAACGGCCGATTCGGCATCGACGGCCGCGAGTCGACCGTGCTGATCGGCGACCCGGAACGCGCCCAGGCCGTCATGGACAAGGGCACGAGCGGCAGTCGCGCGCGACTGACAACGCTACGCGAGGCAATTGCCGCGGCGCTTCCAAAACCCGGTCACCAACCGGACCCTGAAGGCCATCACCCATGAGGCTTGACCCTGCGACAATCAACGGAGGTGTGTTATGACCATCCTGCTCCCCATCGTCTGCATGTGCATCGGTGCGATCCTCGGCGTATGCGTCGCCTGCCTGTGCTTCATGTCCGGCAGGTGCGACCGATGACCGCCTGCCGATGCGAGGACTGCGCGCCGACCGACCCTGCGCCGACGTACACTCGGGCGCACCGGCATGCGTGCGAAGTGCGGCATGTTGCCGGCATGCGCACGAACAAGGACCGGGCGGCATACCTTGCCGCGGTCGCCACGAAGCGCAGCGAAGGCGAGGCGGCCAGGCTGCGCGAGGACGCCTGGGCAATGATGAAAGGGACGCGAGCATGAGCGAAGCGGAGCTGCACCGCGAAGAATGGATCGAAGAACGGGCGGCCATCCTGGAGTTTGAGGCCGGCTTCCCACGCGCGAGCGCCGAGCGCATGGCCGTCCAACAGTGGCAGGAGGCGAAGCGTAAGCAGGTGGCGCCGTGAGCCGGCATTTGCGCCTGCCTTACCCGCCAAGCGTCAACACCTACTGGCGTCACCCGACGCGCGGCCCGCTGGCCGGTCGGCACCTGATCAGCGCGAAGGGGCGCGAGTACCGCGCCGAGGTGTGCCGGCTGGTGGCGACCGGCGCCGCCGCGCTGTCCGGGCCGCTCGACGTGTGCGTGATCCTGACCCCGCCGGATCGGCGCCGCCGCGATATCGACAACGCCACGAAATCGCTGCTCGATTCGCTCACGCACGCCGGGGTGTGGGGCGACGATTCGCAGATCCGGCGGCTGCTGCTCGAGCTGCGCGACCCGAACCCGGGACACGGCTCGGCCGAGGTCACCATCCAACCGAAAGGGAAGACACCATGCAGCGAATCGTGAAAGAACTAGCGAAGGCGGTGGGGCTGGGCGACGCCATCGAGGTTTGCCGGCGCTGGGGCGGGCGCGACCTGTACGTGCCGGTGAAGGTCGGGCCGGGCGACCCGCTCGCGCTCACGCTCGGGCTGGAAACGGCCCGGAAGCTCGTGGCCGCGCTCGGCGGTCAGCGGGTGCGCTTGCCGGCCGAGCGGAACGCGCTGCTGGACCTGCGCAACGCCGCCATCGTGCGCGATCACGCCGGCGGCTTGTCGCATGAGCAGATCGGCCTGCGCTACGGAATCACGCGCGCCACCGTGTCGCACATCCTCCGCCAGCTCCGCGACACGCCGGCCGCGCCGCCCGCGCCGCCCGCGTCGCCGTTTACGGGTGGCCGCGCCGGGGGCCAGGGGTGACAATCGGCGAACCTCCCCGCCGCCCCGGTTATGCCATGATAATCAGCACGCTCGGCGGCCGGCGCTTCATCCTCACGCTCGGGTGCGGCATCGTCTGCACCGGGCTGGTGATCGCCGGCACCATCGACCCCACCACATTCCGCGACATCATCCTCGGCACCGTGGCCGCGTACATCGCCGGCAACACGTGGCAGAAGCACGCCGAGGCCCGCACCGAACCGCTCAAGGGTGACGCCGCATGACCGACCGCCTATCGCCGAACTTCACCCGCGCCGAGTTCGAGCGGTCCGCGACGGCCGCCCGGCTTGGCATGAACAACGCTATCCCGGACGCGCTGCTGCCGAACGCCCGCCGCACCGCGGCCGTGTTGGAATCCATCCGCGCGCACTTGTCCGCGCTGGCCGGGGTGACGGTGCCGATCACGGTCACGAGCGGATATCGGTCGGAGCTGGTCAACCGCGCTGTGGGGTCGAGCGACACCAGCGCGCACCGGCTCGCGCTGGCGGCCGACTTCATCGTGCCGGCATTCGGCACGCCGACCGAGATATGCCGGGCGCTGGCGGTCGATGGGCTGCTGGACCGATTTGGCATCGAGCAACTGATCGATGAATACCCCGATTCGGCCGGCGGGTGGGTGCACGTCGGCCTGACGCGGCCGGCCAACCCGCGAAATCGCATCATCACCATTACGCGCCGGGGCACGTCCGCCGGCATCGTCGCGGCATGATTCCGGCGATCCCGCCGCGGCTCGCGCTGGCGCTGGCCGGCGTGCTGTTCGCAGGGCTGGCGCTGGTGGGCGCGTGGGCGAAGGGCTACGCCGTGGGCAAGCGGTCGGCCGACGCCGCGGTTGCCGAGGCCCGGCTCGCCGTCGAGCAGGCCCGCTCCGACGCGCTTGCCCGTCTTGCCGCATCCGAGCAGCGCGCCGCCAGAATACAGGCCGACGCCGCCGCCCGGATCGCCGCCGCCCGCGCGGCCGGCACCGCATCAACCACGACTGTCCGCGAGGTTATCCATGCGTATCCTGAGTTCGGCGGCCTGCGCCGTCCTGCTGATCTTGAGCGGGTGCGCGACGCCCAGCTCGACGCCATCGCCGCCGCCGCGCGTCGATCCGCCGACCTGTCCGGCCGTAGCATTCCGCGCGTGCCGGCCGCCGATGATCCCGGCCGACCGGACGCTGGGGGCGACTGAAGCGGCCGACGCCGAAAACCGCACGCGCTGGCTGGTGTGCATCGAGCAGCACAACGCATGGCTGTCTTGCGCGGCCAACTTGATCGACAGCGGATTCCTGAGGAAACCACCATGATGGACAACGCCACGCCGCCGCCGGTGCCGAAGCCGGCAAACCCGCTCGACACGACGAACTACCGCCTACACGTGATCGAGCAGACGTTAGGCGCGATCCGCGACAACCTGGTGCGGCTGTCCACGCTGGAGGAACGCCACCTGCACACGCGCGAGGCGCTCAACCGGGCGTTCAGCGCGCTGGAAAAGCACGACGCGCGGCTCGCCGTGATCGAACAGGAGATGCCCACGTTGCGCCTGGTGCGCGGGTGGGTCATCGGCGGCGTCGTCGGCACGCTCGCCATGCTGGGCGCGATTGTGGCGAAACTGTTCACGTTGACCGTGGGGTGAACAATGGCCGGACAACGGGACGCGAGCGGGCTAACGGATCGGCAGCGCCGCTTCGCGCAGGAATTCATGCTGGACCTGAACGCCACGCAGGCCGCCATCCGGTCCGGGTACAGCGCGCGCACCGCAGGCGAGCAGGCGGCTCGACTGTTAGCGAATGTCAGGATTCAGTCATTTATCGCGCAACTGCGGGCCGAGCAAGCGCAGCGGTTGAACATCGAAGCCGATGTGGTGCTGCGCGAGCTGCTGTACCTCGCGCGCTCCGACATTGCCGACCTGTTCGACGACGCGGGCCAGCTCCGGCCGTTGTCGGAAATGCCCGAGCATGCACGCCGGGCGGTCGCGTCGATCGAGGTCGAGGAACTGCTCGGCGGCAGCGGGCCGGATCGCGGTCAAATTGGCTGGGTGAAAAAGGTGCGCCTGTGGAACAAGCCGCAAGCGCTGGAGTTGCTGGGGAAGCATCTAAAGCTGTGGATCGAGCGTCACGAACACACCGGCACGGACGGCGCGCCGTTGCCTGCTGCGACGGCGATCCTAGCGCTTACCGATGCAGACCTTGAGCGTATCGCGGCAGGCCGCAGCTCGTGAGCTGCTGCGGCGCAGGCGCGCACGGGATAGCCTCGTCGCCTTCGCCAATGCAATCGAGGTTCCCGGCCGGCCGGTAGGCGACGACCCGGAAGCGTGGCTGTTCCAGCCGGTCGAAACGTCGGTCGCCGCGCATCACCGGCTACTGCTCGAAGCCTTCGAGCGCACGACGCAACGCCGGCACGGGCGGCTTATGGTGTTCATGCCGCCGGGATCGGCGAAATCGACGTACTGTTCCGTGGTGGCGCCGACCGCGTACATGGGCGCGACACCCGACCGGCGCGTGATCCTCGCCAGCTACGGCAGCGACCTCGCGCGCCGGCACGGCCGCCGGTCGCGGCAGGTGGTCCAGCAGCCCGCCTACAGCGGCATATGGGGCGGCCACGGGCGCAACCCGGAAAAGGTGAGCATGTCGCCGGCGACGTTCGCGGCGGACGAATGGGCGCTCACGAACGGCAGCGAATACCTCGCCGGGGGCATCCTGTCCGGCATCACGGGCAACCGGGCGCACGGCATCGTCATCGACGACCCGGTGCGCGGCCGCGAGCAGGCGGACTCGAAAACCATCCGCGAAAAAACCTGGGACGCCTACAACGACGACCTTCTGACGCGCCTGATTCCCGGCGGCTGGGTGGTGCTGGTGCAGACCCGCTGGCACGAGGACGACCTCGCCGGGCGGCTGCTGCCGAAAGGTTACGACGGCCGCTCGGGCGTGATCGAGTGCACCGACGGCAAAACGTGGGAGGTGGTCAACCTGCCGGCGCAGTGCGAGCGCGACGACGACCCGCTCGGGCGCAAGGTGGGCGAGTACCTGTGGCCGGAATGGTTCGACGAAGCGCACTGGTCCATCTTCCGGCAGCAGGCGCGCACGTGGGCGGCGCTGTACCAGCAGCGGCCGCGACCCGAGGAAGGGAGCGTGTTCAAGCGGGCATGGATTCGCGAGCGCTGGCGCGTGATCCCGGACGGCGCCGCGACCGTGGTGCACTCGTGGGACACGGCGCAGAAGGAAGGCCAGCTCAACGACTACACCGTGAACACCGCATGGGCGCTCGGCCGGGGCGCGCCGGGCTACTATCTGCGGGACGTAGTGCGCGAACGGATGGAATACCCTGCGCTCAAGCGCCGGGTGATGACGCTGGCCGAGCGCGACCGGCCCGTCGCCGTGCTGATCGAGGACAAGGGCAGCGGGGCATCGCTGATTCAGGAGCTGCGCAGCACGACGCGGCTTCCGATCATCGCCATCATGCCCGAGCAGTCAAAGCTGTTTCGGGCGAACGAGGTTTCGCCTACCGTGGAGGCCGGGCGGATGATCCTTCCCGAGTCGGCGCCGTGGCTGGCCGATTACGAAAGCGAGCTGTTCAGCTTCCCGCTGGCGGCGTATGACGATCAGGTGGACAGTACGACGCAGTTCCTCCGCTGGGTTAAAGGCTGGGGCGGCGGGACGGTAGAATCGGTCGGCGCGGGGCTTACCCGGACCATTGCCGACGCGATCGGGCCGGGAAGCGAGGTCGGCGAAGGTTACGGGTCGATCGGCGGCGGTTCCGACATGGACGGGTTCGAGTGAGAGGAAAAAAGCATGGCTGAAAGTGCACCGAAACGGCCCGAGCTGGGCGAGCTGGCGCCACCAGACGACCCGTTGAACCCGCTTCGAGGCACCGGCCTCCAGGCGGCGCCATACGTGACGATCCTGCAATCCGAGGACAGCATCCTCAAGACCAAGGGCGGGATCGAGAACCTGCGCATCTACCGCGAGCTGCTGCGCGACGATCAGGTCGCCTCGGCCTGGCAGCAGCGGCGGCTATCGCTGCTGCGGTGCGAAACAAAGATCGAGCCAGGCGCAGACGACCCGGCATCGATCGAGGCCGCCGACGCGCTGCGCGCCGAGCTGGCCGCGATCGGCTGGGACGACATCACCGACAAGGCGCTCTATTCGGTGTTCTACGGCTGGGGCGTGGCCGAGGTGCTGTGGAAGATCGACGGCACCCGCGTGGCATTCGACGCGATCAAGGTGCGCGATCGCGCCCGGTTCCGATTCGACCGCGAGCAGCGGCTGTTCCTGTGGGCTCAGGGATGGCGCGTCATGCCCGATCGCAAGTTCTGGGTGATGCGCTCGGGCGCCGACCATCACGACGAACCGTACGGCCTGGGCATCGCGCACGCGCTCTACTGGCCGGTCTTTTTCAAACGCAACGACATCAAGTTCTGGCTGGTGTTCCTGGAGAAATTCGGGATGCCGACCGCGCTGGCGAAGGTTCCAGCCAGCCAGATCACCGACCCGGCCGTGGTGTCAAAGGCCGTCACCATGCTGCGCCAGATCGCCACCGACGCCGGCGTGGTGGTGCCCGATAACGTGGCGGTCGAGCTGCTGGAAGCGGCGCGCGGTGGCGCGGCCGATTACGAGTCGCTGCACGACGCGATGAACGCGGCGATCAGCAAGATCACCATCGGCCAGACGATGACGATGGACAACGGATCCAGCCGATCGCAGGGCGAGGTGCACGAGCGGGTGGCCGAGGCGATCATGCAGGCCGATTCCGATCTGCTCTGTGGATCGTTCAGCTCCGGCCCGGTGCGCTGGTGGACGGAGTGGAACTTCCCCGGCGCAACGCCGCCGCGCGTCTGGCGCGATACCAGGCCTCCAACCGACCTGACAGCGCTGGCCGAGCGCGACGAGCGCATCGCAAAGCTCGGCTACGACCCGACCGAGGAATACATCCGCGACACGTACGGCGAGGGCTGGGTGAAGCGCGCTGACCCGCTGGCCGTCATAGGCGCGGCCATGCAGGCGCCGGGCGGCGGGGGCGAGGCAGCCTTCGCCGAGGGCGAGTCCGTGGCGCTCGCCGCGCTCCGGGCGGCCAGGCGCGGCGATCAGCAGGCGATCGTGGACGCGGCGCAACTATTCGCCGAGCAGTACCGCACCGTAATGGGCGAGCGCGTCAGGCAACTGCTACGCGCGGCCGAGTTCAGCGACGACTCGCAGACGTTCCTGCGCAAGCTGGACGAGCTGCTGGCCGAGGCGCCGCCGCAGGGCATGCTGGACAAGCTCACGCGGGCGCTCGCATCCTCGCGCATGCTGGCGGCCCTGCGCACGCAACGGCGGCGCCCAGGCGCGTGAGCGGGCTCGGGCTGCGCATCACGCTGGCCGAGGTGCGCCTGCTCGCGCAGGCTGCCGACGCCATCGAGCGGCTGAAGGCCGACGCGGCCGAGTTCGCCGAGGAAATGGCCGAGCGCACCGGTGTGGCCGAGTTCCTCGACGTGGGCGGGCTCGCCTTCGACGTGGAACCCGAGCGCGCGCTCGCCTACTTCCGCGGCAAGGGGCTGCGCCCGAGCTTCAGCTATGCCGACATGATCGGCGCGGTCAACGACCAGGCGTTCACCGTCGCCAAGATGATGGACGTGGACCTCCTCGGGCAGGTGCGCGACTCGCTGACGGCAGCGCTCGCCGAGGGGCAGCAGTTCCGCGAATGGAAGGCGACCATACAGCCGACGCTGGAGTCGGCCGGGTGGTGGGGCACCCGCTCGATGGTGGATCCGTTGACCGGCCGCACCGTCCAAGCGCAGCTCGGCAGCGCCTGGCGCCTGGAGACAATCTTCCGCACCAATATGCAGACCGCCTACGCCGCGCAGGCGTGGACGGAAATCGAGGCGCAGGCCGATATCGCGCCGTACCTCATTTACGACGCCGTGGACGATCTGCGCACGCGCGAGGCGCACCGGCGCTGGGATCGCACGACGCTGCCGGTGGATTCGCCGTGGTGGCGTACCCATTACCCGCCGAATGGGTGGAATTGCAGGTGCGGTGTGATCCAGGTGAGCGAGGACGAGCTGCGCGAGCTGGGCATCCGGCCGACCGCGCCGCCCGACGACGGCGCGTACAAGTGGACGAACCCGCGCACCGGGCAGGTGATCAAGGTGCCTGACGGCATCGACCCCGGATTCGACCGCAACCCGGGCCAGGATGCGGGCGCGGGCGTGCGGCGCGCGTTGGACGAGAAGGTGCAGAAGCTCCCGCGCGCCTCGCGCCGCGCCGCAAAGGCGGCCACCCGGCGCGACTTCGACGCTCAACACGAGGCCGGCCGGTGGCATGCCGAATCGTTCGACGGGGCGCCGGAGTGGGTGCGGAACCGCGCGCTGGATGACCAGTTTGTGAACGTGCAGGCTATCGACCCCGACGGGGCATGGGCGCGTGGCGGGCAACTCGTGGACATGGACCAGCGGACGAAGGACAACCGCCGGGGGCGCAACACGTGGCGGCACGAGTTCGGGCACATCATGGACTGGCGACTCGGGACGCAACAGCAGGCGCCGCGCGTGTATGCGTCCACGATGCCCGAGTTCGTCACCGCGATGGAGGCCGACGCGGACTACTGGATGCAAGCGGTACGAGCGACCGCGTACAGCCGGGGCACGCGGCGCGCGAAACTGATCGAGGCCGCATACACGGACGCGGAAGCGCGCATGAGGGTGACCGGGCAGGGCGACCGCACGGACGAGCTGCGGAAAATGGCCAAGCGCGCCGGGCTGGACCTCGACAAGCTGCTCGGGCTGCTGGAGGAAACGACGCCGGTAGTGTCGGCGCTGGGCGGACGTGGCGCCGTCGAGCAGGTGGGCTTCGCCTCGCGCGTGGCCAAGCTCATCGAGGCGGTGCGCCTGCGCGACGGCGAGGGCTTCGTTCGGATGGCCACCTTCCTCGACAACTACAAAGACGCCCAGGCGCGCGGGGATTCGATAGCGGCGGGCAATTGGGGGCAGATCGTCGGGCAGGCGTGGGACATGGACGGCGCGCTCGCGTCGCTGTCGGACCTTGTGGGCGCGTCCACGCTCAACCGTGCGGCGGGCCACCAGAACGGCTACGCCGGGCACTCGGACCAGTACTACAGCGAGCGGCCGGGGTTCGGCGCGAACATCGAGGCTTTCGCCAACCTCACCGCGCTGGCCGGGCACCCAAACTCGTACTGGTGGACAATCACCCGTAAGCTGGCGCCGAACATGGCCGCCGCGTTCCGTAAAATCATCGAACCCAAGCCATGACCCCGAGACTTGAGACGGCACTACGCGCGTACATCGTCGCCATCGGAGGGCCGGTGCCGGCGCCGTGGGGTGTGAGCGACGACCGCCTCGCCGGGGTGCTGGAGCAGGCCATTGTAGACGGCCGGCCTGTCCCGGCCGACTACGACTGGTGGGGTCACCTCCCGCCCGACGCGGTGGCTTAGTTCTCCAGTTTCCGGCGCTTGCGGGCGCGCACGGTCGCCGCCGCGAGGCGGATGCCGGAGGACAAGTTCCCATTGCCGAGCGCGCGCAACGTGGCCACTGTGGCCGCGTCGAGCGTCACCCGGTGCACGTTTGTCCCGCCCGGGGCGACCGGCGGCCGGCCGCGACCGCGTGCCGGGCCGGGCAACACGTGGGGGGCTTTCATGGGTGCTTCCTCCGTAGTGGAACTGTGCTTTTGAGCGGGACGCCAGCAATAAGGCCGCTGTCGCCCCTCAAAGCGGCGTTATGCGCCTTCATCGCTCTCGTCCCACTCGTCGCCTTCCTTGTACTTTCCTGTTGGCGTCTTCGTGAAAAATTCCTCGTCGCAGCCAAGGCGCGCAACCGCCATCATCTCAATGGCGTCCGCATTGCGCTCGGTCTTGTTCTCACCAAGCATTCGCACCTTGTGTGTGATCATATTCACTGCAATCACGTCGTACATTTCATCCTCCATCAGAACGTATAACTTGTGCCTTCAACTCGGACGCCTTCGGCGCCGGTTAAGGCGGCGTTAGGCATCAAGCCCGGTGCGCCCGCGCCCGCTGTGTTCGCAGATCGCGGCAATCGCTTCCTCGTCCTGCGTGTAGGTGGCCGGGCCATTTTCGCCGTCAACGTCCAGCTTCACCATTTCGCCGGGCGCGTACAACTCGCACCGCGAAGCGTTCGTCTTCGGCCAGTTGTCTCCCTGCGGCGTCCAATCGCAGCCTTCCGGCGCAGGCAGGTTCGGGTTCTTGTCCTTGGCGCACCGCACTTCGTTGTCTTCCCAGGTGTAGTTGCTGTATCCCTGCCCTTCGGAGTACAGGAACTTGCAGCCAACACAGCTTTTCTCGTTCATCGTCTTTCCTTTCGTTTGTCAACAATGCGCCCTAACTGTCGCTTCAAGCGGACGGCCTACGGCCGCCGTTTAAAAGCTGGCGTTAGGCATCAGGAACCACGCTTTGCACCAAGTGCGTCACATACCCCGGCATCGCCTGCGCGGGGCCGTGCTTCTTGGTGCAAGCGGCGCAGCGTTCGCGATCATCACCCACGCTCACATGTGAGTCTGGCACATGCACCCAGGAAGAC
>Ga0315902_10007266_pt1 | contig 15180 bp, 5 predicted proteins | sample LakEriMetagenome_9_FD_203523 | JGI IMG/M metagenome (GOLD analysis project Ga0315902, IMG submission 203523) | Freshwater fungal communities from buoy surface, Lake Erie, Ohio, United States - Buoy 12 MA117 | ecosystem: Environmental > Aquatic > Freshwater > Lake > Lake biofilm | place: USA... | reverse complement strand
ACAATACATTTGGTTAGCTGGTATTTTTTTACTCTTGTTCGCCCCCATTCCTGTTTGGCGTTATCCAGCACTTGCCTGTAATGATGAACTATGGCGTGATCAATTATTGGCGATTTGTTTAACCTCCGTGACCGGCGTTTATATATTGATTCGGATATTGAAAAAGTCAGGAAGATTTACCGAATAATTATTCCAACATAAAAAAGCCCGGATAAACCGGGCTTTAATTTTAGTTTGAAAGTTTTTCTTTTATGGTAGGACCAGACACCTCAAAGGTTTCTCCTGCTACTGCTTGTCGGATATGTACCGTATGTGGTGTTCCTCCTTGCAATCCACTTTTGAAATTTAAGCGGTCAGGACTGACTCCTTGCTTTTCAACCAGGTAGTTTATGGCAGTTAATACCTCTTCACCACTCTGTTGCTTTTCCAATTTTGTAGGACCACTATAACCAGAAACTGTGTAGCGTACACCTGGAGTATTTCTAATCTGTGCAGCAGCCTGATCAAGGTTTGCCACAGCTTGGCTATCTAAGGTTGTTGTACGAGGAGAAAACAATAGTACAGGAAGAACGCCAGGCGTAGCTCCCGTCCCACCAGGATTTTCCATTACAATCGGAAGTTCTCTGGTAATGTATACCGTATCAGGAACAGGACAGCCTTGTTGTTGAATGGGGCCCGGCACAGTGGGGCATTTATCTTTATCGTCTACCACACCATCACCATCAGAATCACAAACTGGACATCCTGCATTCAAGGGAGAGCCCGCTAGACGAGGACATTTATCTGATCCATCAGGTACGCCATCAAAATCACTATCTAAACAAGCATCAGTAGAAGCGGGCATCAACAAGGAACCACCATTGCTAGAGGATGCTGTAGCCTTACCTCCATTTAAGCGAACATACATGCCCACTGCAAAAATTAAACTATTGCGCAGCTGATTAGTAAGACCCCATCCATAATTTACTTCAGCTGTTAACATCAATGGTTTACTCTTTGACAAGAATCGCATCCCCAATCCAGTTGGTAAGCTAGCATAAAAATTACCCAGCTGCGCATGTAAACCAGCATGTAAATAAGGAGATACCGGCTGATTGTCTGGACCAAAATGATAATATAGATCTCCTCTGAAACTTGTAAAATTATCTTTCAGCGCTTTAATAGTAGGAACAGGCTTGGTCCCCACTCGCCCTGTAGAAAATCCAAGATCCAAGGAGTATGCTAAACGGGATCCTGTATTTCTATAAAACGAAATCAAAAATCCAGAATTGCCTCTAGACTGCAAGGACTGTGGTAAACAATTACAAGTATCCTCTACAGGTGCCTCGGATATATAAAAATCCTGACCCTGAAAACGAAGACCTACTGCACTCCATTTATTATTAAAACCTAGAGGAAATCGTTTTGCAAGCGAAGGAACACCTTGTGCTTGCAGGCCTTCTGTAGTAATAAGAAAACTGGCAAGTGCTAGAGTAACGTATTGAAAAAACTTATTCATCGATTAGAATTTTTGAGTGAGTACAAGTTCAAAACCACGACGTATATAACCGCTTGTCCGTATACTAGACGTGTTCATATCATAATGTAGTGCAACACGAGTGCGATTATAATTTAAACCTACAGCCGGAATGAGCGCATCTTTAATACGAACCGCACATCCCAGTGTTAGCGAAACATCTTGTTCATTGTCTGACTTATATTTAGAATTTGGTTGATTGTCCCCACTAAATAGAAGTTCATACTGAGCCCCTACCAATATCTCACTTGCCTTTCCTTTCCAGGTTCCTGTACCATAGGCAGAAACACTACTCCGATCAGCACGGTAAGTAATTCCTCCTTGCAAACCTGTAGTTGGATTCAATTTGAAATCCGCAAGCTTATTGTTCTCGGTAAAAGGCCTGTTCAAATGTCTAACTGATGCGCCTAAGTACCACTCAAGTGTAGTTCCCGTTTGAAATAATGAAGCACCGGCATTCAAACTAAAGTAGCTAAACTTATATCCCGCACGAAGTGGATCATTGGTTACAGCACCTGTAATCGGTCCATATTCATTGAACTGATCGGGGAAAGTACCTGTTGCACCGTATTTATTTGTGGTAAGCGTACCTTGAAAACCAACGGCAGCAAACAGTCCACTACGATTAAGCGGCTGTGCATACGATAGTCCTAAAAGACCAGTGGTTCCTCTATAAAACTCAGTGTTGGTTTGATCAAATGAAGCACCCAACGATACATTAAAGAATCCACGGTCAGCAGCATTGGCCGTATCCTTTCGTTGTCCTACGGGAAGATTCAGCAAAAGGGTGCCCGTTCTAAATGCCAATAAACTTTGATATCGAATATCACGGAAGTTAGCATGTAGCTCTCCTTCTCTATTTCGCTTTAGGGATTGATTATACCATTGTCCCATCTGCTGTACATCGGCATAATGCAGATCCTGAGCCATAGTGGCTAAACTGGATCCAATCAAAAGAGCAAGTCCAAGTAATCTTTTCATAATATGCATTTAATAGATAGTAGTCGTTTAGCGCATTAATGTAATCATACCAGTTTCACGCATAGGTTTTCCTTGGCCATCCTGACCCTGTACCACCCAGATATAGGTTTCGGCAGGCTGCAGAACACCCTTGAAAGTTCCATCCCAGCCCTTCAGCTCGGTATAGCATTCAAATATTAGGTTACCCCAGCGGTTATAGATTTTATAACACTCAAACTTTTTCATACCCGGTACAGAAGGTTTCACCACATCGTTTTTACCATCCTTGTTAGGAGTAAAGACAGTAGGCATATAAATACCTTTTGTACAAGGCACTCGTACTGCAGCAACTAAAGATGGAGCAGAAGCACATCCATTTGAGTTTGTTATTACCACCGTATAATCTCCTTCTGTTTTTGCAACATAGGTATCAGTGGTAGCCCCGCTAATCGGAGATCCGTTCTTATACCATTGGTAGCTAGAAGCAGCACTAGATTTCAACGTTACGCTATCATCCTTACAGAAGGTAAGCGGTCCAGATGCAGAAATTGTTGGACGTGCTGGTGCTGGAAGAATTACTGCAATCGCAACTTTTGCATTACCAGCCAAGTTTGCCAGAACGTTTGTTCCACTCACCGTTACATAATAATTGGTAGTTGAGCTAATAACTGGTGTAGTGTAACTAGCGCCCGTTGCCAGTAAGTTTGTGAGCGTGGCATCAGAGTACCATCTGAACACAGGGGCCGCTACTGTAGTAGTGGAAGCTTGCATAGTAACTGTTCCGCTAATACAAACTGGTGCGCTTATAATTTGAATATCCTCTGGATCGGCCACGGACTGAACTGTTATCTGTAAAGTGGCACTTGCTGTTCCACCTTGTCCATCACTTATATAATACTGGATCGGTGGTACAGTTCCATTGTAATTTGGTGCAGGCGTAAATACATAGCTACCATTTGAGTTGATCAAAATAGTTCCAACGCCAGGAATCGTAGCGGTACTTCCTGCAGGATAGTTGATGCCCCCTATTACAAACTGTGTAACAGCAAGTGGGTTGCCATCTACATCCGTATCGTTCGAAAGAACGTTTCCGTTCAATGGCTGATCCTCCAATGTAGTGCCTGTATCATTAACAGCATTAGGATTGTCATTTACAGGTGTAATGCTCAGTGATAATGTTGCTGTATCCGTTCCACCTTGTCCATCACTCACTGTGTAAGTTGCAACAGGCACAGGACCGTTGTAGTTAGGTGCAGGCGTAAAGGTGTAGGTACCATTTGCATTGATCACCAGTGTTCCAACACCAGGGATAGTTGCCGTTTGACCTGCCGTAAATGTACCCGTAACACCTGCAATTGTAAACTGCGTTACCGTAAGTGGGTTGCCGTCTACATCTGTATCGTTAGTCAATACGTTACCAGATACCGGTGTGTCTTCTAATGTAGTAGCCGTATCATTATTAGCATCCGGTGCATCATTGACTGGGGTTACAGTAATATTAAGATTCGCCGTATCTGTTCCACCTTGTCCATCACTTATATAATACTGGATCGGTGGTACAGTTCCATTGTAATTTGGTGCAGGCGTAAATACATAGCTACCATTTGAGTTAATCAAAATAGTTCCCACGCCGGGTATTAATGCTGTTGCTCCAGCAGGATATGTAATACCTCCAACAACAAAGTTTGTTACGGAAAGCGAATTACCATCAATATCCGTATCGTTAGTTAACACGTTTCCAGAAACAGGCGTGTCCTCCAGTGTGGTTGCCGTGTCATTAACAGCATTAGGATTGTCATTTACAGGTGTAATGCTCAGTGATAATGTTGCTGTATCCGTTCCACCTTGTCCATCACTCACTGTGTAAGTTGCAACAGGCACAGGACCGTTGTAGTTAGGTGCAGGCGTAAAGGTGTAGGTACCATTTGCATTGATCACCAGTGTTCCAACACCAGGGATAGTTGCCGTTTGACCTGCCGTAAATGTACCCGTAACACCTGCAATTGTAAACTGCGTTACCGTAAGTGGGTTGCCGTCTACATCTGTATCGTTAGTCAATACGTTACCAGATACCGGTGTGTCTTCTAGTGTAGTAGCCGTATCATTATTAGCATCCGGTGCATCATTGACTGGAGTTACAGTAATATTAAGATTCGCCGTATCTGTTCCACCTTGTCCGTCGCTAATTGTGTAAGTAATTGGAGGAACAGTTCCATTGTAGTTTGGAAGAGGGGTGAAGGTGTACGTGCCGTTCGCATTAATTAATATAGATCCAACTCCGGGAATTACTGCAGTAGTACCAGGGAAATAGGTGTAGCCATTTACTACAAAGCTTGTTACAGTAAGTGGATCATTATTCGGATCAGTATCATTAGTTAATAGGTTGCCAGTAATTGCAACATCCTCAGCCACGCTCACTACATCATTAACTGCATCGGGAGGGAAGTTAACGGTAAGTGTAGCAGATGCGGAAGTATCCGCACCACAGATAAATCCATTCTGTGATGCGATCAAACGATAGCGATAGCCCTGCAAAGCTGCTGTAACCCCATTAATTGTCAACACAGGAGTTTGAACACCACTATATGGGGAAAGCGTTGGAATAGAAGTCCAGCTGACACCTGCGTTGGTGCTTACCTGCCATTGATAATTAATACTTCCTACCGATACTGTTGCTGTAGCAGAGAAGCTAACAGTAGCACCTACACTACTTAAAACTCCAGTTGGTCCAGCTGTTATTACAGGGGCAGCACCCGCAGTTGTATAATTGCTACCCGGACTTGGATAAGTAGCCCCTACAACCTGTCCATTCGCATTAACTGTTGGCGGGTTACCAGTACCATAATACATATTACCATCCGTTCCTTGAGCTGTCAATGAATTATAAGCTTCATTCGCATCAGAACAACCGTCACCATCACTATCTAAGTCAAGATAGTTTGGTGTTCCATCACCATCTGTATCAGTTGGCGTACATGGTGCAGTACCGTTACAACCACTATCCTCGACAGAATCCAGGATACCATCGTTATCAGAGTCTAAGTCTAGGTAGTTTGGAATACCATCACCATCTGTATCGGTTGGTGTACATGGAGCAGTACCATTACAACCCGCATCTTCAATACTATCAGGAATACCATCATTATCAGAATCAAGATCTAAATAGTTTGGAATACCATCTCCATCCGTATCAGTTGGTGTGCATGGTGCAGTGCCGTTACAGCCTGCATCTTCAATACTATCAGGTATACCATCGTTATCAGAATCAAGATCTAAATAGTTTGGCGTACCATCTCCATCCGTATCAGTTGGTGTACATGGTGCAGTACCATTACAGCCTGCATCCTCTAATGAATCAGGTATACCATCGTTATCAGAATCAAGATCTAAATAGTTTGGCGTACCATCTCCATCCGTATCAGTTGGTGTGCATGGTGCAGTGCCGTTACAGCCTGCATCTTCAATACTATCAGGTATACCATCGTTATCAGAATCAAGATCTAAATAGTTAGGAGTACCATCACCATCTGTATCGGTTGGTGTACATGGTGCAGTACCATTACAGCCTGCATCCTCTAAGGAATCAGGTATACCATCGTTATCAGAATCAAGATCTAAATAATCAGGAGTACCATCGTTATCGGAATCGCGTGGTGTTGAAGGATTTGGACCAGCTTCAATTGAATCAGGTATACCATCGTTGTCAGAATCTAAATCAAGATAGTTCGGAATACCATCTCCGTCTGTATCAGTTGGTGTACATGGTGCAGTACCATTACAGCCTGCATCTTCTACCGAATCAGGAATGCCATCGTTATCAGAATCTAGATCTAGATAGTTTGGAGTACCATCACCATCCGTATCGGTTGGTGTACATGGTGCAGTACCGTTACAGCCTGCATCCTCTAATGAATCAGGTATACCATCGTTATCGGAATCAAGATCTAAATAGTTGGGCGTACCATCACCATCTGTATCGGTTGGAGTACATGGTGCAGTACCGTTACAACCAGCATCTTCAATACTATCAGGAATACCATCGCCATCACTATCTAAGTCAAGATAGTTGGGAATACCATCTCCGTCTGTATCAGTTGGGGTACATGGAGCAGTGCCATTACAGCCTGCATCCTCTAATGAATCAGGAATGCCGTCACCATCACTATCTAAGTCAAGATAGTTGGGCGTACCATCACCATCCGTATCGGTTGGTGTACATGGCGCAGTACCGTTACAACCCGCATCTTCAATACTATCAGGAATACCATCGCCATCACTATCTAAGTCAAGATAGTTGGGCGTACCATCACCATCCGTATCGGTTGGTGTACATGGCGCAGTACCGTTACAACCAGCATCTTCAATACTATCAGGAATACCATCGCCATCACTATCTAAGTCAAGATAGTTGGGAATACCATCTCCGTCTGTATCAGTTGGGGTACATGGAGCCGTGCCATTACAGCCTGCATCCTCTAATGAATCAGGAATGCCATCGCCATCACTATCTAAATCTAGATAGTTTGGAATACCATCACCATCTGTATCGGTTGGAGTACATGGAGCAGTACCGTTACAACCAGCATCTTCAATACTATCAGGGATACCATCCCCATCTGAGTCGGTATCAAGATAGTTTGGAATACCATCACCATCTGTATCAGTTGTACCCTCAAGAGAATCAGGAATACCATCCCCATCACTGTCCAAGTCCAAATAGTTTGGAATGCCATCACCATCTGTATCTCCGGTTCCTTCAACACTATCAGGAATACCATCCCCATCAGAATCAGTGACAACTAAAACAGTAACAGATAATGTAGAGGCGGCACTTGTACAACCATTTGCATTTGCAACTACTGAAATTGTTCCACCTGAAGAAGTTGCAACTGTTGAAATTGAGTTAGTAGTTGATGCTCCAGTCCAGCCATTTGGAAGTGTCCAGGTATAGCTGGTAGCCCCTGCAACAGCTGTAATTTGATAAGTTTGTGTGGAACCTGCACTTACAGCAGTTGTTCCCGATATTGCGCCGGGTGTAGCTGGGGTTGCGGGCTGTGTATTGATTGTTGCTGAAGTCACAGTTGCACTAATACAACCATTCACATCTCTCACTCGCACTGCGTAAGTTCCAGCTGCTAAGCCAGAAAAACTGGTTCCTGCCTGATAAGCTCCGTTATTAACGCTATATGTATACCCCCCTCCAGTTGGAGAAGTTATTGTTATCGTTCCTGTAGCTATTGCGCAAGTAGTTTGTGTTATAGTAACTACTGCACCTGCGGGTAAAGCATTTACAGTTACAGTTCTTGTAGCAGTTGCATTAGAACATCCACCAGACCCTGCAACAGTATATGTAATAGTTGCAGTGCCAGCTGCCACGCCTGTAACAACACCAGTAGTTGGATTTACAGTTGCTACAGAAGTTGATGAACTGCTCCAAGTACCGCCACTTACAGTGGAAGCGAAAGTTGTAGTAGCACCAATACATACAGATTGAGTCCCTGAAAGAGTTCCAGCGGATGCAGCATTTGTAATTGTTACTTGTGCAGTTGTAGTAGCATTAATACAACCACCAGTTCCTGCTACTGTATAAGTAATTGTAGTGGTGCCAGCTGATACTCCAGTAACAACACCCGTAGAGCTATTGATGGTAGCTACAGAAGTTGTTGAGCTACTCCAAGTACCGCCACTTACAGAAGAGGTTAATGTAGAGTTTCCATTGATACAAAGCGTTGTGCCACCAGAAATTGTTCCTGCGCTTGGTGCGGCTGTTACTGTTACAGTTCTTGTTGCGGTAGCAGTAGTACCAGTACAACCGTCTGTTCCAGCAACTGAATAGGTTATTGTTGCGGTTCCTGCTGCCACTCCGGTTATTACACCTGATGAAGAAATAGTTGCGACAGAGGTAGCTGAACTACTCCAGGTTCCACCAGCAACGCTAGATGAAAAAGAGGTAGTACCTCCAACACAAATATTTTGTGTACCAGCAAGTGTGCCTGCACTTGGTGTGGCAGTTACTGTTACAGTTCTTGTTGCGGTTGCATTTGAACATCCACCAGATCCAACAACCGTGTACGTTATTGTTGCAGTTCCTGCTGTTACTCCGGTTATTACACCTGAAGAAGTATTTACAGTAGCAATGGATGTATTAGACGAGCTCCAAGTACCCCCGCTTACAGTGGAAGCAAAGGTTGTTGTTCCTGTTCCACAAATTGCTTGTGTACCCGATAAGTTTCCAGAAGATGGAGGTGCGGTAACTGTTACAGTAATAACATTTGAGCTAGCTGATATGGTTGTTCCATCATTGGCAATTCGCTGAAAATAAGTAGTCTGTGTTAAAGCCCCCGGTGAATAAGTAGCTGAGGTTGCCCCCGAAATATTTGTAAATCCATCAGCGGCGGAAGTAGTTGATTGTTGCCACTGATAAGTTAATGTACCTGCATTACCAGAAGCGGCGGAACTACTTGTTAATGTAGCAGGTGTGGATCCAGCACAAATTGACTGATCTGAACCAATAACACCTGGATTAAAATTTGACTGGGAACCATCTGCATTAAAAATAAAACTACAGATGTAGGTTTGACCAGTTGAAGGGTCATAAAAATAAAGCTTCCAGTTACCTGCAGGTGCCGCATTATCATTTTGATCGTTACCATAAAAACAAAGATCCTTGGTGGGACCGTTGTAGCTTCCAAACCATTTAGTTCCAGAGTAGATAACTGAACCTTCTTGTATCAATACGCCATTAATTGTGACTTTTGTAAGTTGATAGTTTGTTGATGGGGATTGAGGCGTAAATGTAAATCGACCAGCGTGTACCTTACCTGCCGGTATATTACCCACATCAAATGAACTACAAGTACCCCCGGCTCCATTATTCCTTCTGGAAAAGGTGGGACATTGGGCAAAACTCTGATCTGCCAGCAATGCTAGTGCTAGCAACAGGAAGAATACACGAATTTTTTTCATAAATAACTGCGTTAACTGGTTGGCGCTACTATTCATAAGCAGGTTCATAGATTTATACAAATTGGTCTATAGATATTAGCAAGAGGGCTTAAAAATAAGTACCATAGATATAAGAATGGATAGAATTAATTCTACGGCTAATACCGGATTGTTGAAAGTTCTTGGATTTCTAAAATTTCATTTATAATACTTTAGACCTGCTTCCGTATTTTTATAGAATTAATTCTACAACAATTATCAAAACCATTCACTTTCTTACAGGCGCTGAAATTTACTCGTTTAAGAATGTATTCACGTGTTCATATAACTGATAACACTTATTCGTGAAACCTGTATTAATAGAAAAGGAAGAGGGACTACAACAGGAAACTGTTAAGATACTACTCGCAGACGATCACAGTATGATACGCCGTGGGCTAAAATTCTTTTTGCAAGTATCACTGGATTGTAGAAACATTACCGAAATAACCTCTTGTTCCGATTTGATGCTCGAAGTGGCTAAAAACACATACTCTCACTTGATTCTAGATATTATTTTGAAAGATGGAAATAGTCTTGAAATCATTCCAAGCATACGAAAATTAGCCCCTGATCTAAAAATTATGATCTTCTCGATGCAGCCTGCTGAAATCTATGGGCCAGCGGTACGTCAATATAATATCTTTCACTACATCCATAAGTCTGAAAGCGAAGAACAGATGTTGAAAAAGTTAAGTGACTTTTTAAACAATGATTCTCAAAGCAACGACCCTAACAAAAGTGTAAATCTTGCCAATCCCTTTGCCCTGCTGGCTCCTCGGGAACTAGAAGTACTTCATTATATTTTAAGAGGATTTGGGACAAAAGCTATAGGAGAAACATTGAATCTGCAAATGAGCACCGTATCAACTTTTAAAAATAGGATTTTTGAAAAGACAAAAGCAAGTAACTTGAAGGAATTATTAGAACTTGCGGTACTCTATAACATCAACTACTAACATTACATTAGCACGAGCTGCAAATAAACTGCTGCTTTTCTTACTCTATTTCACACTTTGCTTTAATAAAATTCTTTACGGGCAGTCCTCCTTAGGATTCCGAACATTCACGTACACCACGGAAAGTGGATTACCCTCGAATGGTCTCAAAGGAATGCAATGGGACGAATCCTCCGGATTTTTATGGATCGCAACAGAAGCAGGGCTATCACGCTTTAACGGAATTGATTTTGTAAATTTTACTAGAGCAAATACTTCATTTATTTCTTCAGAACGTATTCGGTTCATGGTAAGAAATAAAAACAACCAGATCCGTGCTGCGGATATGGATGGAAATGTATTTTCTATTAGCGAAAACAGACCCACACTTCTTTACGACCACAATAAGCTATCGAAGAATCTTGCAAAAGACTGGGAGTATCGACTGGTGGGGGCTGGCATTGCGGATAGTTTTTTTAGCTTGGGGCCCATACCAACTCCCAATCGTATTGCCTTCCCATTTGCTCAATTACTCCCTCTTACAAGCTTTGCTGCGATTTTGATAAACCCGCAGGGTACTGTTGTAGGTATGAATTTGAAAGATAAGAAAGTTGAAAAATGGTCTGGTTGGGGTGCTGATAACATCGTAGGGTTTGAAACACAGGGAACCATTTATGTACAAAAGAAGGGAACAGAATATCTATATCAATGGGATCGGCAAACCAATCGTCTTATTCAATCTTCCCTGCTAACCCCCACCAAGAACGCACGAATATTTTGGGAAACAGGTATGGAGATGCCAATTGCGATTGATGGTAAAAAAGCCTGGGTGCTATCAAGCAAAAATAATGAAGCAATATTTGAAGAGATCTGTAACGATATACCCAATCTGGGCCAAATAAAATATATACAATATAGCAGCAAGAAGGGATTACTTTTTCTGGGAACTACCTCGCGCGGATTTGCTGTGGTCCGTGCAAATCGCATTCGACAAATCAAAAAAGCAAAATCAGATCCGGCAGATATTACTGCTTATTACTCCCAATGGGAGTGGAAAAAGGGTTCAGTGCTAACCAATGAAGGGCATGTTGTAGGTGATCTGATAAAAGAAAAACCACCAATTAAAGGAAGACTAGGTTTTTCAATTTATGAAGAAGGAGATTCACTAGTCTGGTTTTCAACAGGGCAAAAAAATAAGGCGGGTAGTGTTTTACATACTATTAATAGAAAAACGGGCAAGCATCAGGTGTATGACAAGATAGATATCTTTAATGTGTTTGCATTGAATAGATGGAAAAATCAACCCCTTATTGGAAATCATAACGGTCTTGGTTTAATCAAGGGAGATTCACTTTCCTTACTTTTTCCTGCTTCAACAAGTAAAATTGAGCATGCTACTGCATTTAATATTCTAGAAGCAGAACCTGGCGTGTTTTATATGGCAACGTGTTCGGGTTGGATTCGTTTTAACCTCAATAGAAAAATAGTTGACACACTTTTAAAACTACCTGGCTACTGTATCAGAAGTCAGACAAAAATTGGGGACTATATTTTTATTGGGACGTATGGAAAGGGCATTTATATCTACCGAAACGGTAAACTAAAAAATATTCCCCTCGATAAGAATCTATTTCTTCTCTATGCGCACTGCTTTGTGACAGACAAAAATGGATATGTGTGGATCAGTACCAATCGTGGTTTATTTAAAGCACAGGCAAAGGAAATGATTCAAGCCTTTGAAAATGAAAACAGTTCTGTTTATTATCATTATTTAGGCAGAAACGATGGTATGCAAATGACAGAGCTTAATGGAGGTTGTTCACCCTGCGCAATGAAATTACAAGATGGTACACTTTCATTTCCCTCTATGGATGGCTTGGTATGGGTTCACCCAGAAATATCCGAACCACTGATGCCTGATGGTCCGCTTTTCGTTGACAGAATTCAAGTAGATAATATTACACTTAGTGAGGCCGCCTTTAAAGAACAAGCATTACCATACAACTTTAAAGCCATTACAATTGACTTAGGTTATTCAGCGTGGGCTAATGCAGAAAATATTTACCTGGAATATCGACTGAGCAATACAGCAAGATGGTCGTCGTTAACTGTATCAGAGGGACCAAAAATCAGATATTCTAATCTTCCTTCGGGTAAATATCAACTCCAAATTAGAAAGAGAAACGGATTTGGGAAAGATAATTTTGAATATCGAAAAATCCCGTTTACGATTGAAACAGCCTGGTACAACAACTCACTATTCTATTTTTTTGTAATGAGCACTCTGGTATTTTGTATTTATTTAATTAGTAATTATCAAAACAGAAGATTGATTGCGCGACAAAAGGAATTAGAGTCGTTAGTACAAGAAAAAACGCGCGACCTTCAAGAGCAATACAATGTATTAGAAAAAAGCAATCGAATTAATAATCGTCTGATTTCAATTATTAGTCATGATATCGTAACACCGCTTAAGTTCTTAACGTCAACCGGGAAGGGGCTATATAGAAAAAAATCAGAATTGCCAGAGGAAACCCAACAAGAAATTCTGGAAGAGATGGTCAATACTTCACAAGAGTTACACCTGCTTTCGACCAATATCCTTAACTGGATTAAATATCAAAGTGGAAACAAACGCTTACTTACTGAAAAAATCATAGCACAAGATATTGTTCAACAAGTGTTGAGCATTTTAGCACCACTTGCTAAAGAAAAAAATCTTCAATTAATAAATAGTATTGATGGTGCAATTTCATTTAATCAATTTGTAGAGCCCTTCAAAATTCTTATTTATAATTTGGTGCTTAATTCAATTCGCTATTCAGATACTGGTGAAATAACAGTGAATATTAAAAAAGAGGCGGAGAATTATATAGTTGCGGTCAGCGATAAAGGAATGGGCATGTCTGCAGCAAAAATTGAAAGTTTATTAAACGATTCTTCGCCGATTCGAGAAAAATCAACTGATAATAAAAGCGGGCATGGGCTCGGATATCTTATAATTCGAGATATTGTGCAATGGATGGATGCACAAATTGAAATAACATCCACCTTGGGAAAAGGAACAACCGTACGCGTTACGTTTCAATCGCTGAAAAATCAATCAGTAGATAATAGTTAGTGTCCCTTTTAATAAGGTTTTCTTTTCATCGTTCAATTGAATCAAATACACATAGACCCCGGCCGGTAATAATTTTCCCTTATAACGACCATCCCAATAAGCTGCGTTGTAATTAGATGATTCAAAAACCAATTGACCAGCTCTTTCGAAAACATACACTTTTGCGGAAGGATACATCGCTAATCCCGAAATTTCCCAGGTATCATTTTTCCCATCTCGGTTAGGAGTAAAGGCAGTTGGAATATATAAGGCAGTAAAAACACCCACTTGCATCGTATCTACGGCAGTACAGCCGGATCGCGTATCAGTTGCACTTATTATATAAAGCGTAGTACTGGGTGGCGTAGCAACGGGTTGTAATAAGCGGGGATCAGACAAATAATTACTTGGCGTCCATTGGTACTGATATAATCCGGGATTAATAATGGCCGCTTCCAATTGAACAGAAGCTCCAGTAATAATATTTTTATCTGGACCAGCGGAAATTGGTGGTGCAGATAGTACCATTAAACTACGACGATTAATAATAGAACCACATCCCGCATTATCTACTACTTGTAAACTTGCCACTGCAGCGCCGACACTCAAATACGTATGTGTTACAGGTGGGGCGCTATTACTTGTGACCGCACCAAAATTCCAATTCCATTGTGTAATACCAGTTAAAGAACTTGTAAAAGCTAAAGGTATACCTGCACAAAACAAAGTAGGCGTAATGGTGAAATCAGCAATGGGATTAGGACGAATTGCAGGAATAGTTTTAATAATTGTATCGCTATTACAGCCACCAGTTGCTGTAATCCAATGTTTGAGTTGCACAGCGGTGGCAGGTGCCGCGTAGATAACTGTTGCGGTAGACTGCGAAGTGGAATTAAATGTTTGTGTATTACCAAAATCCCAATACCAGGAGGCAGTTGCACCACCCGTAGTAAGTGCAGTTGAACTTAGTTGAAATATACTATCTACACAGGGCTTCCCGGAAAAACTAAAATCAACAACGGGTTTTATTCCGATGGGAACTGAACGAACAGTATCGCCCACGCATCCGTTACTAGCAACCACCGCATAGCGAATATTTACATTACCCACTGCCGGAAATTGCTTTACAGTAATACGCGTATTGGCTGTAGAGTTGTCAGGGAATAACCAACTATGACTAGTAATTGAAAAGGAGCCAGCAGTAGTAATACCTGTAAACTGAACAGGTTCATTTATACAATTATTGCTTGAATAAGTAAAGTCAGCTAAGGGTCCTGGACGAACTGTTACGTTCACTTCTGCATACTCAGTACGGCTACAATTTTCAACTTCATCGGCTGTATAGGTAATTGGAATTGTATACGTTCCTGCTTGACTAAAAATAAAATCTTGTTGCAGTGTATATACATAATAAATGCGGCCATTAATAAACTCTGTTCGAATCGGCTGTGGATTTGCTTGCAGTGAATCTGTAGCCGGATTCATATTGCTAACCTGACTTAATTTCCAGAGGATAGAGCGAGCGGGGTAGCCTAGCTTAATAAAAAGACGAACTGGTGTTTTAGTACACGTGAAAGTATCTGCTACTGAGGTTGTGTTGAGCGTATTACCAATAGCACTATAATGATTAAGATTATTAATTAGTGTTCCAACGTTATAGCCATAACTTTCATAACTACCCA
>Ga0315902_10007265_pt1 | contig 15183 bp, 14 predicted proteins | sample LakEriMetagenome_9_FD_203523 | JGI IMG/M metagenome (GOLD analysis project Ga0315902, IMG submission 203523) | Freshwater fungal communities from buoy surface, Lake Erie, Ohio, United States - Buoy 12 MA117 | ecosystem: Environmental > Aquatic > Freshwater > Lake > Lake biofilm | place: USA... | reverse complement strand
GAAACGCCTGGTCCGCTGCATCCGTTGGTGATTGAAGCACGGCGCCTGGTTCCGAACGAGGGGTAAGTGTTCCGTCCTTTCTGTAAGAGCGATCGGCAAAAACTTCATGGAAGAAGGACAACCCCTTAGCCATAGCAGCCCGGTGCATCATACTGCCTGAAAGTCCAACGAGTATTAATTCAGCATCAATTAAATAAACAGCCTTTGCAATGGCTGTTGCCAACTCGGAATCACATGCAGCCATATTGTACAGAGCCCCATGTGGTTTTACATGGTTGAGGCGCACATCCTGATCTTCACAAATTTTCCGTAATGCAAGAATCTGCGTTGCGACCATTTCTTCGACCTCACCAGGCAGCAGGTTCATATTTTTTCGACCAAAATTTTCGCGATCAGGGAAGGACGGATGCGCTCCAATATTGACCTGATGACGGATGCACAACTCAACAGTTGATTCCATGATGACTTCGTCTCCCGCATGAAAACCACAGGCGATGTTGGCAGAGGTAATGAACGGCATGAGTACCGCTTCATTGCCCATCCCCTCTCCCATGTCGCAGTTTAAATCAACCGGAAGTTTCATTCAGTGAAGGTAAGGCTTCAATCGGAGCAAACATGAATTTTTTAATTCTTTCATTCGCCTTATTCGCTCCGTTAGCAGAGCATAAGCCATTTCCGCTGTACTCCAGGAGAAATAAAGATCACGTTGTTTACCCAATTGAGCCAAGCGAGGAAGATCAGCAGAAACAACCGATGCCAACCTTGGATAACCACCAGTCGTCTGATGGTCGGCCATTAAAACAATAAGTTGTCCATCCGGCAAAACTTGGATGGTGCCAAAATCTACAGCCGAAGAAAGCATTTCAATTTTTTTTTCAACAGATAGTGCCTCACCAAAAAGTCGAAAACCCATCCGATTGCTGTTTGGCATGATTTGGAAGCGCTGGGAAACAAATTGTTCTAATTGATTTTTTTCAAAACATCCCGACTCTGGTCCCGGTACACAACAAATATGTTTTTGGTCAGAGTACACTTCACCAAGTTCCGAACCGGACACATGCCAGTTCGGTTGCTGGTTATTTTTTGAAATCTCGGTTGGTATAAAGTCGAGATCATCTCCTTTTTTAAGCGCACGACCTTGATAGCCTCCCAAACCCATGGAGAGGGACGTTGTTCGGCTTCCCCTCCAGGATTCTGCTTTCCAACCGCCTAGGATATGGATGTAACCACAACTACCCTGTCCAGTAGGTAGTAAGCGCAAGGTTGTATTTTTCGCAACTGCGATCGGTCGCCAGGGCAAGACTTCTCGGTCATCTAATTGGATGGCAACACCAACTCCTGTTACGGAGATTAAAGTTGGTTCATGGAAGGTTATTTCCGGGCCTGGATGAAAAAATTCAATAGCTGGCATCATTTGCTCATTTCCAGCTAAATAATTCCCGACCTCGTATGCAAAAGAGTCTAATGGACCGGATGGTCCGACTCCAAAAGCGCGGTTGCCAAATCTTCCGTTGTCGACCAAAAGAGATAGCAATCCCGGATTTTGAACCGTGGCACTCATTGCGCTTGCTTTAATTCAAGGTATCCGGATTCATCAATCGGACAAAACTGCACCCGATCTCCTGGACTGAGTAATGAAGAATTCACCCGGTTAGGATCGAACATCTTCACTGGTGTAGTTCCGATCAGTTGCCAACCACCAGGGGATGCAACAGGATAAATTCCTGTTTGATTACCAGCAATTCCAACAGAACCCGCAGGGACGTTGGCTCGTGGGCTTGCCAGTCGCGGCGATGCAATCCGATCATCCACTAAACCGAGGTAGGCAAAACCAGGCAGAAAACCGAGCATGAAAACATCATAAACACAACTACTGTGAATCAAAATCACCTCTTCAACTGATAAACTTTTAGAATTGGCTAAAGAAATTAAGTCGGGTCCATTATAGAGCACGGGGATTCGAACCACTTCATTTTGTTCAAGTATTTCTTCACTGAATTCACTCTTAAGAAAATTTTCTAATTGATCACGCACTGTCAACCAAGGTTCACGTGATGGACTCCCCAGCGAAATTGCAGTGGGATCATAATACACGGCCAATGAAGAATAGGCTGGCACCAATTCCTTAAAACCAGGAAAGGGGTGACTTTGAATTTGTTTACCTAGGTGATGGATCGAACGATTTAGGGCAGGATTTATAGTCGACCCCCAGTGCAAAAGTATTGCGCGTTCACTCAGGTATTTAATCTCAGGCCAGCGGGAATGCGACATAAACAAAATTAGTGTATACAAAATAAGCTTTCGCAACCGTTTTAAAAGCAAACAAACGCCACTTATCCATTTTTATCTGTTGAATAAATTGGATTCCGGTAACTTTGTGATGCTATAATCCGTCTATTGACGACCAACCCCGGAACCTATGAAGCACCTCAAAGTTGTCATGCTCACCGATTTTTCCCCTTTATCTGTTGTGGCTATGCAATTCGGCGCACGAATGTCAAATCATTTGGATGCCGAATACACCGTTTTGAATGTGGTGCGGCTTGATGGTCTCCCCAAATCAAATATTCGGATGAAGACTATAGAAAAATCGGTTTTAGAGATTGCACAAAAAGAGGGAGAAGAGTTGGTGGCAAAATTATCCAAGCAAGCCAAACCCGGAACGAAGTTTACCTTCAAAGCCTTAAAAGGCCACACCGTTGGGGACGCCGTTAGCCGGTATACCGCTAAGCATCCTGTAGACCTCGTCGTTCTGGGAAGTCAGGGTGCAAGCTCCTTGAAAAAACTTCGAATGGGCGGCACAGCAGTCTCTGTAATTGAAATGAGCAGTGCACCCGTTTTAGCAGTTCCTAAATTTGCTGCTGTTTGGAGTTTTAAAAATGTGGTCTATGCTTCAGATCTAACCAACTTATCCAAAGAATTAGAAACCATCATACCGTTTGCAAAACAATTTGATTCCTTTATTCGAGTGGTCCACGTTGTTCCTGCGGTGAATAAGAAAATGGAGTTAAAGAAACAGGAGGTTGAAAAAATTATTCAGAATGCCAAGTACCCCAAAATCTCATTTGATCTGCTGATTGACGAGGATATCCCTGGCGCTATCGATAAATTCATACGGGAACATAAGGTTGATGTGCTCACCACTTTTACGCACGAATTAAGTTTTTATGAAAAGCTTTTTGGTTTAAGTGTTACCAGAACCATTGCTTACCAAGGCAACATTCCGCTGCTGGCTTTCAAGCGCCGGAAGAAGAAAGCACGCTAACAGTAACCATTAAAACTCTGCATTACCCGGAAAACGGGGATATGCAATTACATCCCGGATATTGGTCATCCCAGTTACAAATTGAATGAGTCGCTCAAAACCAAGACCAAAGCCACTGTGTGGTGCTGAACCAAATTTTCTCAATTCAAGATACCACCACAAATCCTTAACGGGCATGTTGAGTTCCTCGACACGACGCTGAAGGCGTTCGAGTCTTTCTTCACGTTGTGAGCCACCAATAATTTCCCCAATTCCCGGAAAGAGAACATCCATTGCAGCCACTGTTTTACCATCATCATTTTGCCTCATGTAAAACGACTTAATGGCAGCTGGATAGTTGTACAGGATAACCGGTTTTTTAAAATGCTTTTCGACTAAATAGCGTTCATGCTCCGACTGAAGATCGGCACCCCACTGATCAATGAGATACTGAAATTTCTTTTTCTTATTTGGGTTGGATTGCCGCAACACATCAATCGCCTCAGTGTAGGATAGTCGTTGAAAATCATTTTCAGTAACAAAACGCAGACGGTCAATCAAACCAAGTTCACTGCGCTGATCTTGTGGCTTAGCTGCTTCCTCTTCAGCGGCCCGCTTATGAAGAAACTCTAAATCTTCCTGACAGTTTTCTAAAGCATAGCGGCACAAAAACTGCAAAAAGTCCTGAGCCAACTTCATATTGTCCTGGATGTCATAGAAAGCCATCTCTGGTTCAATCATCCAGAATTCAGCCAGATGACGAGTTGTGTTTGAATTTTCGGCGCGAAAGGTTGGACCAAACGTATAGATCTCTCCAAGGGCCAGGGCATACGTCTCGCCTTCCAATTGACCAGAAACCGTTAGGTTGGTCTCTCTTCCAAAAAAATCTTTGCTATAATCGATTGATCCATCCTCGTTAAGGGGTGGGTTTTTTAAGTCCAAAGTGGTAACACGAAACATATCACCGGCACCTTCAGCATCAGATCCGGTAATGATCGGAGTATGGATGTAGTAAAAACCACGGTCATTGAAAAATTTATGGACGGCAAAAGCCATGGCATGACGCACCCGCATCACTGCGCTAATGGTATTGGTACGTCCGCGTAAATGCGCAATCTCACGCAGAAATTCAAGAGAATGGCGCTTCGGCTGAAGGGGGAACTTTTCCGGATCACTGTCACCCAGAATATCAAGGGCAGTCACCGCTAATTCAACCGCCTGTCCTTTTGCCGGAGATGGAATCAGTTTCCCTGTTACAGAAAGACAAGCTCCTGTAGTAATCCGGCGCAGGGTGTCCTCAGAAAAAGAACCCAAAGTCACTACCGCCTGAAGATTTTGAATGGTGGAACCATCGTTTAAGGAAATAAACTGATTGTTGCGAAATGTCCGAACCCAGCCCATGGCTGTTACTACCTGTTGTTGCGGGGTGGTACGAAGCAGTTCAGAGATTTTAATTCGATTCATGGTGGAATTCCGGAATTCGAGACCGGGATAAGCGGCAAAAATAAAAAAAGGCATGACTTGTCCGGTCACCAGGATCAATAAACCTATTCGCCGGATTCAAACGCTTTTTAATTAGTTAATTTTGTAAGATCGGTCGGCCATGCAGAAACTTGGATTAAGTCAGCACCTACAGCAAAAGCTATCCCCACAGCAGATTCAGTTCATCAAGCTGCTGCAGGTGCCAACAGCTGAGCTGGAGGGAAGAATTGAAGAAGAGTTGGAATCCAATCCAGCTCTTGAGGAGGGACCCGACGAAATTCAGGATTCAACCCAAGGGGATACAGAGGATTCATCTAGCGAGGAATCCGCTCAGGAGGAGCTCGACATCAGTGATTACCTGAGAGACGACGACTATAACTCCTACAAAACCCAAACAGATAATGGTGATGATGAGGAAGAAGACCGGGAAATGCCTATCGCCACAACGTCCTCCCTGCAAGAAAGTCTAATGGCCCAATTGGGTTTTCTGGGACTTGATGAGCGACGGTACCAAATTGCTCAGCAATTGATCGGAAGCATCGAAGGAGACGGCTACATACGCCGACCGCTTGAATCTATTGTAAACGATCTCGCCTTCTCCTTGGGTATAGAAACAACACTGGAAGAAACGGAATCTATCCTCAAACAAATACATGGTTTTGATCCAGCTGGCATTGCAGCACGCGATCTCAGAGAATGCCTGATGCTTCAGTTAGAGCGCATGGATGATGGAAAGGATGTGGACGTTATCGTAGCCAGGCAAATTCTCTCTGAATGCTACGATGAATTTACCAGAAAGCATTACGACAAGATTCAAAAAAAGCTAGATCTGGACGATGAGGAATATATCCGGGATGCTATCGATTTGATCATACACCTTAATCCAAAACCAGGAGGAGATCCATCCGCATTATCTGAAAAAACTCAGGCTGTCATTCCTGATTTCATGGTCACCAATACCAACGGAAAATTGGAAGTTGCACTCAACTCCCGAAATGCACCAGAACTTCGGGTAAGCCCGTCGTATATTGAAATGTTTAAAGCTTATGACCGTGGTGATAAGAAGGATAAAAAATTAAAAGAGGCCGTCACCTTTGTCAAACAAAAACTGGATTCTGCAAAATGGTTTATTGACGCCATTCGTCAGCGACAATTGACTCTTCTGAAAACCATGCAGGCTATTGTTGAATTCCAGCACGACTATTTCTTAGAAGGTGATGAGTCCAAGTTGCGACCAATGATCCTAAAAGATATTGCTACCGTAATTGGAATGGACATTTCAACGGTAAGTCGAGTAGCCAGCAGCAAATTTGTACAGACAGATTTTGGTGTCTTTCAACTTAAATACTTTTTCTCCGAAGGAATCAGTACGGAATCGGGTGAAGAAGTTAGCAGCAGAGGAGTGAAACAGGCTATTCGGGAGCTGATTGATAACGAGGATAAGAAAAAGCCTTTATCGGACGATAAATTGGAGGAGTTACTGAATGCCAAGGGATTCAATATTGCACGTCGTACGGTTGCAAAATATAGAGAGCAACTGAATATTCCTGTCGCTCGATTAAGAAAGGAACTTTGATGATGCGTTTTTTATCCAATGCGGTATCTTGGATTTTGCATCCTCTTTGGATGCCCTTTTACCTGGTCCTTACTCTTGCTTTGCATGCCCCTGGTTTCATCGGTGATAATGTTCCGGGGATAACGCTTTCGGTAATCATATTGGTTATGACCGGAATTCTACCTGCCTTCAATCTGATTCTATTCCGAATTTTAGGAACAATACCTGACCTTCGACTGGCTGAAAGAAAGGATAGAATAATGCCTTTCATGTTCATTACAATGATTTATGCCGGCGTAACGTACTTGTTTTACGAGCAATACCCGATTCCATCGGCATTTAAAATCCTGCTAATGACAGCTGTTGCTTCCTTGACTGCAGCAACCTTAACCTTATTTCTCAAAGTCAGTATACACGCCTTATCCATTTCTGCCGTCGCCAGTATTTTATTGATTGTCGAGGCTTCACCAGCAGGAGGTCAGCTTTTCTGGCCTGCTGCATTGGCAATAATACTTGGTGGATTGGTGATGAGTGCGCGCCTTTACCTGAACGCGCACAACCTGAAAGAGATAGTAACGGGTTCACTAACCGGAATTATCTGTGCAATTACCGGTGGGCTGTTGTTGTTTTAAATTTCTTTTTAAGTCCGATATATAGGGATACCAACACGAGCGCAGTGCCGAAAGCAGTCATTTGAGTAAACGGCTCATCCAACAAAACTGTAGAAACCATTTGACCAAAGATGGGGCATAAGAATAGCCATAAGGATGCTTTAACAGGATCTGCTTTCAGCAACCAAAGCCACAGTTGAACAGAAACAATTGAAACAGGAATAATAAGCCACAATTCCGAAAGCCAAAAATTCAAATCCATGTGGTTTTGACCTTCGTGCAGTAGTACCATAAAAGGAGCAAGCATCAAACCTCCTAAAAAAACCTGCCAGGCATTAATGGCCAACCTGGACAAACTCCATTCCACCGAGCTGTAATAAACAGATCCAAAGGAGTACGTCAACATGCAAAGAAAAAGTAAGCCTATTCCGATAAACGTAACATGATCACCGGCAATAAGCGGATAAACAGCTACCGCCACACCAGCAATGCCAATAGCAATACTGAGCCATTCAAAGCCAGAAACTTTACGTTTCAGTACGATAGACGACATCACACTGATAATAAGTGGGTTTAGAGCAATAGCTAACGATGTAATTCCAGCGGTAACATATTGCAAGGCAAGAATAAATATTCCGAGATACAGGGTGGTGTTGAATAACCCGAAAATGGCAAGAGGCTTCCATTCAGTCGATTTGGGAAAACGTTCTCGTGAAATGAAGGTAGCGTAGGCCAGCATCATGGTACCGGCAATCAAAAACCGAATGGTAAACAGAAAAAGCGGCTCAGCCGATCGAAGACCAAATTTACCTGCAGTTGACGCGGAAGCCCATAGAAAAGCAAAGGCCAAACCAATCAAAACATTTTTGAGCGAAGGAAACAAATCAGGTGGATTAGGGTACTAGTGTTCAAGTATAAAAAGGTAAAGCCACGGTTCCAATATTTTTTACACCATCTGATCCTGACCGGTATAAACTGTGAATCGACCCTCACGGATAAATCCACACAACATCATGTTCATCTTCACAGCTAAATCAATGGCTAAAGTAGATGGAGCACCAACAGCAGCCACAACCGGAATTCCGGCCATAGCTGCTTTTTGAACGAGCTCAAAACTTATTCTTCCACTTAACATCAGCATGTGATCGGCCAACGGAACAATGCCTTTCATTAGAGCAGCGCCAATAACTTTATCTGTAGCATTATGTCGACCAACATCTTCACGAAGCAACAACAAATCCCCCGCCTTACTAAATAGCCCAGCCGCATGAAGGCCGCCTGTATGCTCAAAAATAGCCTGCGCGGAACGCAGTTTTTCAGGAAGTTGTTCCACAATCGCCTTGTCCAAAACAAATGTTTTTACCACCGGTTGGCAACCGGTCTCTATAGCTTCGATGGAAGATTTACCGCAAACACCGCAGGCTGAAGTAGTGTAAAAATTTCGATCTGCCTGTTTAAGGTTCACAGCAACATCAGGGCGAATCTCAGCACGGATTACATTCTTTTCCTCAGCATTTTTTCCAGATTCAGTGCAATATTTTATGGAAAGAAGATCACCATACGAAGAAATTATTCCCTCTGTAAAAAGAAAGCCTGCAGCCAACTCCAAATCATGACCAGGCGTACGCATCGTTACGGCAATAGCCCTTTGTTGTCGGAGGTCTTTGGAACCAAATCCGATGCGGATTTCCATTGGCTCCTCCACAACAACCAGATCAGGACGGTTAGAGAACTGTCCGTTTTCAAATTTTTTACACTCGACAGCGCGCACCCGGTTCGTCATCAGTCAGGATTCCAGATGTGGGTAAGAAATACCACAAGCCATACGGATGCGGTCCAACGTCTCCATTAACAACAAGGAGGAATCCAGGGACCACATTGGGCTCTCAGTAGCACCGACCTGTAAGCACTCCTGCACATGCCTCGCCTCAAATTGATAGCCATTTCCATGCTCACGGTAAACCTCAATTTCCTTTTCAATTGCATCGCTAGAAGATAAGTACAATCGGGCACTGGGATTGTGAAAGCGATTGGTGAGACGTATTCGACCCGAAGTACCGTTGATGACCGCTTCAACTGGAGTATCAGAAACCAACGAAGCATTCAGACTGGCTAATGCACCGGAAGAAAATTGAAGGGCAATGGAGATTTGGCGGTCTACCCCACTTTCAAACGGATCCATTACTGCCGTCACCTGAGATGGGCGGCCCAATAAACTCACGGCTAAAAAAACTGGATAAATGCCAATGTCGAGCAAGGCACCACCACCTAGTCGAGGTTCGTACAATCGTGGAGCCGGAGGTTCGGAAGCCTTAAAACCAAAGTCGGCGCTGATCATAGCAATTGAACCAATCGCATGGCCTTGCAGCAATTCACTGGTTTTTAGGTATTGGGGAAGAAACCGCGTCCAAAAGGCCTCCATCAAAAAAATCTTATTGGTGCGTGCCGTTGAAACCATTTCCTGCAACTGTTTCGAATTAAGTGCGAAGGCCTTTTCACACAGTACAGCTTTTTTATGATTTAAACAGAGCATGACATGTTCGTAGTGAAAACCATGTGGGGTAGCGATGTAAATCACATCGACATCTGACTCCACCAATTTTTGATACGAATCAAAGGCCTGTTCGAATCCATAGGTTTTTGCAAAGTCAAGGGCACGGTTTGGATCTGTAGAAGCAACGGCAAAACATACCGAATGCTCAACCCATTTCAAATCGGATGCAAACTTTCGGGCAATTTTACCACAGCCCAGAATTCCCCAGCGAATTTTTCTCATCTGTTGAAAAACTTCAAGTTAGTACTTTTGACTGGTGAAGGAAAAGGTATTTCGGTTCAAACAGTTTAGTCTCCGCCAACACGACCGCGTCCATAAGGTTGGGACAGATGGTGTATTGTTAGGGGCTTGGGTAAACATAAAACCGGCCGACCAAAACATTCTTGATGCCGGCACAGGTACATCGCTGATTGCTCTCATGTTGGCTCAGCGAAGCAAGGCTTTTATTACAGGTATCGAACCCGATCCGACTGCTTGTGCACTGGCCATTGAAAATGCAGCGAACTCTCCTTTCACATCCAGGGTCACCATCAGCCAGAATCGACTTCAGGATTTACATGCACGTGCACAATTTGATTTGATAGTCATTAATCCTCCTTTCTTTGAAAATCAATTGCGTTCTCCAAACGAACAACGGAATGGTCAACGTCACAACGACTCACTTCCTTTTCATGAGCTAATTGCTGCAGTTAAGGAATTGCTCAAAGAATCGGGCCGACTAGCCGTTATTCTTCCTATCGAAGAAGGCCTTCGGTTTAAGGAGTTGGCTCAAAAGAACGGATTTCACCTCAGCCGAATCACTGAAGTCCACTCAAAAGCCTCCAAACCACCCTTCCGACTGTTAATGGAGCTTGACTTACAGGACGTTGTTTGCGAAAAAAGGGTTCTCGTTTTGGAAAATGACCATGGCCACCGCTCTGAGGCCTACCACCGTCTTACAGAAGCCTTCTATCTATAACCACCTATACTATTCCGGTTCAAACCCTAAAAGGGACATTCCAGGGATTTTTATGCCCTGATAATCAGTTTTTTAAGATTTTTTTAAATAAATGTTTAAACATATAACATACATTTGCCGTTCAATTCACTAAAACTTAATTCATGAAAAAACTATTCCTAACACTGTCGGCAGTTTTAGCAACCGTGGCAGTATTCGCACAAACCAACTGGGTGTTTGACAAATCACATTCCAACATTGGCTTCACCGTAACACACATGGTTATTGCTGAGGTTTCTGGTTCCTTCAAGGACTCAGACATCAAAGTGAGCAGCCCATCAGAGGATTTTAATGGAGCCAGCATCGAGTTCACTGCAAAAGTGGCCTCCATCGACACGCAAAATGAAAACCGTGACAACCACCTTAAAGGGGATGATTTCTTTAACGCGGAAAAGTATCCGGAGATAAAATTCGTTGGTAAGCTGGTTAAAAAAGGCGGTGCGTACACGGCTGATGGTAAACTTACATTACGCGATGTAACTAAAGATGTTTCCTTCCCAGTGAAATACATGGGTACGATCAAAACAGCTCAGTTCACAAAAGCCGGATTTAAATTGAACGGAACCATCAATCGCTTTGACTATAATTTGAAATGGGACCGCAAATTGGAAACTGGCGGCTTAGTTGTTGGACAAGACGTTCAACTCACTGCCAACATTGAACTCAATTTGGCCAAGTAATTTTGGTTCGTCTCTAAACAAAAAAGGCTGTCCCGACCGGACAGCCTTTTTTTATTTCAGTGCTGAAAATCTACCAGTAAATCGTATACAATGCTGCCAGGATTCCCATGACCAAAAGTGATCCAATGGCAAAACTGTTCGACATCTTGAACATCTCCTTTTCAACGATTACTTCGCCTTCACCTTCCTTACGTGGCCGCACCAAGCTAATGACAACCATCATAGCCACCAGAATTAAAAAGACATAACCCATTCGGTGCAGGAAGGGTATTTCCGGATACCAGGCGTTAAAGCCAACACCTAATGGAATGGTGCATAGCGCAGCCACCAAGGCACTGAAGCCGGATGCTTTTCGCCAAAACATGCCCAACATAAAAATAGCAATCACACCAGGTGAAATTAAACCCGTAAAGTCTTGAATGAACACGAAAGCCTGATCAAAACGCTTCAACTGAGGCGCTGTCAAAATCGCAATGATCATCGATACAATCACCACCACTTTGCCAGTCCAGACCATGTTGTGCTCAGAGGCATTCCGATTGAAATATTTTTTATACAGATCAAATGTGAAGATGGTACTGATGCTGTTTGCTTTTCCGGCTAGAGAAGCCACAATCGCAGCTGTGAGTGCGGCAAAAGAAAGACCTTTTAATCCGACCGGTAACAAATTCAACAATACCGGATAGGCCTTATCCGATCGAACTACGTCCTTCATAGTGCCATCGGGCAATTCAATGGAGACCATCATTTCATTTTGAAAGAAACCATTTTTCCAGAGCACATAAGCAGCTATACCAGGCAATACCACAATCACCGGCATGAGTAGCTTTAAAAAGGCTGCAAACAACAAACCCTTACGTGCCGTTGGTAAATCAGCACCCAAAGCACGTTGTGTAATGTACTGATTGCATCCCCAGTAACTCAGATTGGCGATCCACATAGCTCCAATCAAAACAGCCAGACCCGGAAGTGTTTGCCAGGCATCAACCTGTCCACCTTTTCCATCTGGCATCATCATCTGACCTTTATTCAAAATCATATGGAAATGATCAGCGGCATCTTGCTGAATAAATCCAAGTGCTCCCCAAACACCACCACCTCCTAATTTCTGAGCCACCAGATCTAAAGCCAGGTACGTGGTTGCCAATCCTCCCAAAACGAGCACTGCGACCTGAATCACATCGGTGTAACCGATAACCTTCATTCCGCCCAGAGTAATAAAAATTGCAAACACGGCTAGTGCTACCAGACATAGCATATAATTAAGTCCACTAATAGTTTCGATCGCCAAAGCACCCAAATGGAGAATGGCTGCCAGGTTCACAAAAACGTAAACCAGTAACCAAAATACAGCCATAATGGTGGCTACTAATGGACTAAAACGCTGAGCCAGAAACTGTGGCATTGTATATATCTTATTCCGGAGGTAAATCGGCAGAAAAAATACAGCTACAACTATTAAGGTCGCTGCAGCCATCCATTCGTAGGAAGAAATAGCCAAACCCATAGCAAAGCCCGAACCTGACATTCCAATAAACTGTTCTGCAGAAATGTTGGAGGCAATCAGTGAAGCACCAATAGCCCACCAGGTAAGCGATCCTTCAGCCAGGAAAAAATCTTTAGAGTCAACTTCGGCTTTCTTTTTTCTGGAGTAAATCCAGTAACCGTAGCCGGCGACAACAACGAAGTAAATCAGGAATACAATGTAATCCGGGGTTTGAAGTTGGTTCATTTCTGAAGGTTTAGGTTTAGGGCACTTACAGGTCAGGGAAAACGTCAAGCTATTAACCGGACTCCTTCACTGGCTGTTACCTGATAAAATTCAGGTTCTTTTTTGAATTGAGCAACATAATTTTTTCGAACCAACTGTTCAAAGGCATTGATTTCGGAAGAGGCAATCAGATTTAGTGTACAACCACCAAAGCCACCACCCATCATACGCGCACCTAAAACAGCCGGAGAAGCTTTTGCCAGATCAACTAGATAATCCGTTTCCGGACAACTCACCTGATATGCTCGGCTCAATCCTTCATGGGTCTCAAACATTTTAATTCCAAAATTTTTCCAGTCACCAGACCGTAAATCATCAGCAGCCCTTTGCGTTCGCGCTATTTCCTGAACCACAAATAAACACCGCATGAACCGTTCCTCCCCCAGTTGCGTCCGGAAGGTGAAAAGCATTTCCTCCGTGACGTCCCGTAAAGAGGTAACAGAATAACGCTGCATTAACATTGTAACAGCAGACTCGCAGGCCTCTCGTCGGTTATTGTATTCAGAGAAAGCTAAGTGATGACTTACCCGTGAATGAATCAGTAGCAATTGGTAGCCTTCTGGATGAAATGGAAGGTACTGGTGTGTGAGCGATCGGCAGTCCAGCAAAATGGCAGAATCTTTTTCACCAAACAGACTGGCATATTGATCCATAAGACCACACCGCACACCAGCAAAGGCATGCTCCGCATACTGTGCAATGCGAGCTAGCTCCAATCGGTCCAGTGAATAATTATTCAGGTGATTTATACCAAAAGCAAGTCCAGCACAAAGTGCCGCCGATGAGGAAAGCCCGGCGCCGGTTGGAAGATCAGAAACAACCATTAAGTCGAATCCCCCAACATCCCAACCTTTTGTTCCAAAACCATGAATCACGCCCATGACATAATTAAACCACTCGTGACCTGCTTTAAGTTCATCAGCAGAAAATTCATTGTATCCCAACTCTGCTGAAAAACACCTAAACACGTTTTTTTGATTTAGGGCCATAGCCAGGAACACTCTCTTCTGTATAGCACACGGCATTACAAAGCCATCGTTGTAATCGGTGTGCTCACCAATTAAATTAATTCTTCCTGGGGCCCCAATCATAATGGGTTCAAGGCCAAACTGACTTCGAAATTCCTGACGAAGCAACTCCTCCATTCGATGCATCATTACTTGTTGGCTTTAAGCCTGCGCTCAAAAAACTCAGCTGTCGCTCTGTTCACTTTCATTTGTTTGGAGTGTAGCATAAAATGATGGGTGTCATCTACAATAACAAGTGTTTCCAACGACACCTTTAATTTTTCCAACCGACGGACCAAATCGGTGCTTTGACTAAATCGAACGTTACGATCATCGTCGCCATGAATAACTAAAACCGGAGACCGCCAGGTGGAGGTATACGCAATCGGTGAGGATTCCCAGGCCACCTGAAGGGCACGATCAGCGTCTGGTGCACGCTCATATCGATCAGGAGATACCATAGAACGTGTGCGCTCAATGGTACGGTCGTGAACACCATGGATATCAACTCCTGCAGCAAACAAATCACTGTCCTTTGCCAGCGCCATCGCTGTCAAATACCCTCCGTAAGAACCACCGTAAACTCCGATTTTCTTTGGATCAACTCCGGGTTGACGCGCGAGCCATTCTCCCGCTGCTTTGATATCAATGTATTCAGAAGCTCCCGATGTTCCTGCATTTTCCGGGTGATGAAATTCATATCCGTAACCGATACCCAAACGGTAATTCACCGAAAGCACTATAAAACCACGGGAAGCCAAGTATTGATTCAGCGCATAAGCATTGGAGTAATAATCAGAGTAATGCCAGCCTAACAACATCTGACGAGGCGGTCCACCATGAATGTAAACAATGGCAGGTTTTTTTGAAGGTCCTCCCGGATACTCAAATAACTGCGCATGAACCTGAAACCCATCAGGCGATGGGAAAGTAACCTGACGGGGTGTAACCAACGTTTTTGGAAAATCCTTAGGTACTAAGGTTTCGCCAATGAGCACTGTTTTACCTCCATCGGCCGGCATAACGGCAGGCAAGGGCGGCCGCTGAGCGGAGGCGCTTATAAAAGCAATCCATTTTCCATCACCAGTCATAGCTGGCGTCCACTCCAAACCTGATCCGGGTGTTAGAATTTTTATCCCCGATCCATCGATTGGAACAGCTACCACATGTCGACGATCAATATCGAGTGGATCATTTCCGGCATTACCGGCAAACAGCATGGTCTTACCATCCGGAGTCATACGAATGTATTCGGCCATAAATTTTCCTGATGTTGTTAATA
>Ga0315902_10007263_pt1 | contig 15187 bp, 5 predicted proteins | sample LakEriMetagenome_9_FD_203523 | JGI IMG/M metagenome (GOLD analysis project Ga0315902, IMG submission 203523) | Freshwater fungal communities from buoy surface, Lake Erie, Ohio, United States - Buoy 12 MA117 | ecosystem: Environmental > Aquatic > Freshwater > Lake > Lake biofilm | place: USA... | reverse complement strand
TCGGCGACCGCCAGCTTGGCCTCGATGGCCCAGGCGAGCGGCGATTCCGCCGCGGCGGCCTGCAGCCGCCGCAGCCACGCCCGGGCGGCGCTGGTCTCGCCATGGTCGATCATCTTGTCGGCGACCAGCGCCACGATGGCGGGTGGGGCGGCCGGCGTGGCGGCGATCGAGATCAGGCCGTCGCGGCAGCTCTCCCATTGGCCCGTCTTCTCCTGAAGTTGGGCGAGTTGGATGCGTTGCTCGACGGACAGCGGCTGGACCTCGGCGAGCGCCTGGAGCGTGGTGATGCCCCGCCGCCAACTGGCCGGCTCCGGCCGCCCGGCGAGCAGCCGGGCCTCGAGAGCGAGATCCTCCGGGCCCAGGCTTCCCTTGGAGTCGGCGTTTTCCTGGAGCAGGTCCAGGGCCGCCTGGAACGCCAGGAAGGTGCCGCGCTGCGCGACGAGTTCGGCCCGCATCCGCCGCGCCCAGGCGTGGGTCGAACGCGGACCTTTCGTGGCCGACGGCATCGCCAGGATCTGGTCGAGCACCTCGCGGACACCGTCGAGCCGGCCGCGGCGGAGGAGGAACTCCGCCAGCCGTCGCGAGACTTCCGCGTCCTGGCCAGCCGCGGCGGCGGATCGGTAGAACCGGTCGGCCTCGTCGAGCCGACCGAGCATCTCGTTGCCCTGGGCCAGCGCCAACGAGCGTTGCGGATCCGACAGGGCGTCGGCGGAACGGTCGAGGGTCTGCTCGGCGGCCTTTCGTTTGCCTTGGGCCAACTGCAACGAGACCAGCGTCAGCCAGGTTTCGGGCCGCTGCGGCGCGGCCGCGACGGCCCGCTCGACGATCGGCACCGCCTGGTCCTTCTTGCCGGACCGCTCCAGGAGTTGACCGAGCCACAGCAGTTCGTCGGCGTTCGTCGAGTCGGCCACCACGGTCCGCTCGGCCAGGGCAACGGCGTCGTCGAACTTGCCGGCCCGCATCTCGACCTCCGCGGAGAGCCGGTCCAAACCGCTGGCCTCGGGCCCGAGCGAGGTCAACGCGCGACGCGCCTCCTCGATGCGGTTGGTGGCGTAGAGCAGGGAGACGAGCTGCCTGACGACGGCCGGGTTCGTGGGCCCGAGGCTGACGGACCGCTGCAGCCTCTCGATGGCCGCGGGCACGTTGCCCCGCAGCCCCTCGATCTCGGCGAACAGGCTCTGGATCCGGTTCCAGCCCGGCCGCTCGTTCTCCGCCTCGATGAGCATGTTCCGCGCGCCGTCGAGGGCCGTCCGCTCCGTCGCCGTCAGTTCGGGCATCGGTCCGCCGGCCTCCTGCCGGGCCGCCAGCGACTGACGCACCTCGAGGACATTGACGGCCGCCCGGGCCACCATGCCCATCGGGCTGTCCACGCCCGTGACCGCCGCCAGCGCCTCCGCCGCGGCCCGGGTCTTGGACACGTCCCCGGACTCCGCGGCCAGGTCGAAGAGTGCCGACCGCGCCTGCACGTCGTCGGGCCGCTTGGCGGCCGCTTCCGTCCACAGCCGCTCCGCTCCCGGACGGTCCCCGATGCCGAGCGACAGCGCGGCCAACTGCGCGAGGAGTCGGGCGGCCACGTCGTCCGGCAGGCGCCTGGCTTCCGTCTCGATGCGGGCGAATGCCGCGCGGGCCTCCTCGGGTCCCTCCCCGGTGGCGGCCTGGGCGTCGATGGCCAGCAACGCGGGGTGGCCGGCGACATCGGCCGGCAACTGGGCCAGAAACTCGCGGGCCGCCGCCGGGCCGCCGCTCCGCAAGGCCAGCGATGCCCGGGCTGCGGCGATCTGCGGATTGGACTGGTTGCCCTGGTCGGCGGCCTTGGCCAGCACGGCGGCGGCCGCCTCGATTTCGCCCTTGCGCACCAGCACGTCGGCCCGCAGGAGGGCCATCTGCGGCACCGACACCTGCGGCGCCTGCTGGAGCGATTCGAGCAGGGCATCGACCTTGGACCAGTCGCGTTTCTCGGGCGGCAGCTTGGCCTGGGCGGAGACCCGCAGCTGCACCAACGGCAGCCACACCTGGGGAATGGCGGGCAGCTTGTCGGCGGGAATGCCGGCCGCGATCACCTCGAACTCCTCGAGCGCCTCGTCCGGCTTTCCCGAGGCCATCATCGCCGTCGCGGCCCCGACCCGGGCCGGGAGGGAGTTCGGGTTGTCGCTCAGCACCCGCTGGCTGGCCTCGAGCTGCTCGTCGAACTCGCCGAGCTGCTCGGCGCATTGGGCGAGGTACAGGTCCACCTGTCGGGTGAAGTCGTCGGAGCCGGCGACGAGGGGCCGCACCGCCTGCAATTTCTGCTTGGCCTCCGCCCACCGCTGCCGGGCCACGAGGATCCGGGCCTCGAACAGGCCGACCGCCGGGTTCGTCTGGCCGAAGACCTCCTTGAACCGCGTGATGGTCTGCTCGGCCTCCGCGATCTCGTTCTGCTGCAGCAGCGTGTCCGCGAGCATGAGCAACAGCGGGGCGCGGGTGGGCAGCGCGGCCACGCCGTCGCGGAGCACCTGCTCGGCCTCCGCGAGCTTGCCCTGCTGCTGGTACACGACCGCCAGGCCGCGAAAGGACCGCTCGTCCTCCGGAAACTTCTCCATGGCCCGCTTCGCCAGGGCCTCGGCGCCCGGCAGATCCCCGGAGACCTGGGCCAATTCGAAGGCGGCGAACAAGGGCGCGTCGGCTTCGGGTGCGACCTGCAGCGCCAGATCGACATCCTGCCTCGCGGCGGCCAGATCGCCGCGCTGGCGGTGCCAACGAGCCATCGCCAGCCAGGTCTGCATGTCGTCGCCCTTGACCTCGGCGAGCTTTTCCCAGACCTGCTGTGCCGCTTCTTTCGCCTTCAGTTTTTCCTCGAGCATGGCCGCCAGCAGGACATAGGCGTCCGTCGGGGCGTCGGCCCGCGGCTCTCCGCTGAACGAGCGGTTCTCGATGTCGTAGCCGACGATGTCACCGGCCAGTTCGGCGGCCCTCGCGAAGTCGCCCGTGCCGAGGAAGGATCGGGCGAGCATCAGTCGCAGCGTGTCGGGATCGGTGGCGGCGAGTGGGTCTGCGTCGCCGGTCGCGTCCTCCCCCGGCCCGGCGAGCGTGCCGTCCCGCAGCCTGCCGAGCAGGACGTCGAGATGCTCGCGGGCATCGGCGAACCGCCCGATCCGCAGCTGGAACTCCGCCAGGCCGGCCCGCAGTTCGTCGTTCGCGGGGCTCCGCCGCACCGCGGTTTCCAGCGTGTTGTAGGCCCGTGCCATGTCGTTTCGCGTCGCGTCCGGTGCGTTGGCCTGCTTGAGCAGGATTTCGGCGAACTCCGCGTATGCGTCGTCGTCGTTCGGTCGCAGGCCCACATACCGCTGGTAGTACTGGAGGGCCTCCACCCGCTTGCCTTCCTCCAGTTTTTGGCGGGCGATCTTGAGGAGGCCGCCGGCGTTCCGCGCGATCTGGAATCGGCGCAGGCCGTAGACGCCGCCCGCGGCCACCACGAGCGTGGCCACCAGGGCGAGCAGCAGTTTCACGTTGACGCGCTTCACGACACCTTCCTCGACAGGCGACCGTCGTGGACAAGCCGCCAAAACCCCCAGTCTACCAGCGGCTGTGAATCGCCCATGCGTGGGCGGTTTCGAATCCTTCCCAGGCCCCCGCGAGGCCCCCGGCGGCTGAGAAATCGGCCCCGGTGCCGGCCATTCGCCCGCAAGATCGCCCGGGCCGCGGGCCGATACAACGACCAGTGTCGGCCTTGACGGCTGGGCCGACTTTGCGGCCCCGAGGCGATGGAATCGAGGGATGCGACGATGATCGAACGTCACTCACAGAACGGGACGCGAGAACTGGGCCGCATCGCGGTCGCCCTGGGATGTCTGGGCCTGGCCGGAGCCGGTCTGGGGCCGGCGACCGCCACGGAGCCGGCCGTCGCGCCGGGAAGCCGTCGGCCCGTCGTCGATCACGCGGTGCAGCCCGCCGGCGGTTTCTGCCGGGGATGTCGGGAGGCGCATTGCCGCACGTGTAGGCCCGGGCTCCATGCCCACCACGGGGCATGCCGCGGCGGAAACTGCCACCCCTACTGCCCGGTCAGACCCCAGGAGTTCGGCTTCTATGGGACTCAGTGGCGCCGCTGGCCCGGCCAAGGCGTCGTGCCCGTGGCCAACTTGCAGGAGGCCACTCCGGTCAGGCCGCCGAAGTCCGCGGTGCCCGGGGCCGCCGAGGAATCCCGCAGGCTGCGGCCGGACGAGTTGCCCGACCCGGGGACGGATGCGGGGGCCCTGCCCGCGGACCGGCCCGCCATCCCCGAGACCATGCCCGAACCCGAAACCCAGCCTGGCTCGCGACCGGATGCGGGCGGCCAACCGCCCGCGGCACCGAACCCGCCGGCGGTCGCCCCGCCGGGCGACAAGCCCGCGGCGAACGAGGATCTGTTCGACGAGTCGGCAACCGGCCCGGTGCCGCGCCGCTTCCTCGCCAGCCGCGCGCGGCCGGCCCTGGCCTCGATTCCCGAGCCGGAGCAGGTTCGTCCCGCGACGCTCGCCTACCCATCATCCGTCGAGAGTCTCCCGCGATCGGTCGATCGCGACCCGCTGCGGGTGCCGCGCGTGCCCTTCGACCCCGCCGCCGAGGCGGCCCGCCTGCATCGCTGACCGGCCATGCCGCGCCGCGAGCGGTACACTGCCAAGGGTGACGGTGGCGGTCGCGAGAGTGGCGAAACTGGCAGACGCGCTGGATTTAGGTTCCAGTGCCGCAAGGCGTGCGGGTTCGACTCCCGCCTCTCGCACTCGGCCGCGGCGGGATGCGGCCCGGTTCCGCGTTCAGGGGCCGGCCTCGGCAGCCGGTGCGGCATGCAGAAAGCGGTCGAGGTTTCCGCCGCCCTCGGCGGACCGCTCCGGCCACGACCCGACCAGCATGTCCCCGACCGTCGGATCGGACTGGGCCAGGTTTCGCCGGGCGAACCATAGTTCCACCGCGACGACCTGGTCGGCCCCGTCGTGCCGCGCGTTCCAGTCGCGGGCCAGCGCGGCGGCGACGCTCGACGCGAAGATCCGGGCCTTCGCCTGCGGCAGGATCCAAAACAACTTGTGCCAACGGTGGTGGGGGAGGCTCGTGAAGCCGCCGGCGGGACGGTCCGTCTGCACGGGGCGACCGCCGCGGAGGATGTCCACCACGCGGCCGTCGGCCAGCTCGGCGCGGGTGTAGGCCCACTGCTCGCAGGGCGGCACGGTGCCGAACATGCCCCACTGCTGGGTCAGACTGCACGCATGGATCGCCTGTCGCACGGGCCCGGGCAGCGGCCGATCCCGCCACCGGGAGCAGTCGTGTGCGAAACTCACCACCATCAGCGTGATGCCGCCGGCACAGGCCCAGCGGGCGGCCGGTGCCGGGCAGTCGATCGCCGGCGGTGTCGTCCCGCGGGGCCCCCACAGGCTGCCGGGCAGCAGCGGAAGCCAGGCCACGAGTCCGATCGGCGCGAACAGGCCGACCGACATGGTCAGCCAGATGAGCACGTGGAACAGCATGAAGGCCGGCACGATCACCGGTCGTGCGGCCGGCCAGGCGAGGAACACGAGCGGTGCCAGCAGCTCGGCCGCGAGCACGCCCCAGGTCAGCGGCGGCACCAGCCAGTCGGCCGCGGTCAGCCACGTTCCCAGCCAGGTGCCGTGATCGTGCACCGACAGGGCGTAGCGCAGGGCCGTGCCGCCGAACCAGGTGGGATTCCACTTGGCGAGGCCGGCGCCGAGGTACACCGCCATGACCTGCAGGACGAGCGCGGTGGTCGCGATCCCGCACACCGCCGGCGGCCGTCCGCTCCCGGTGTCACCCGTCCGGCGGCGGCCATCGACCGACCAGACGGCGGCCAGCGGCAGGAAGCAGGACCAAAACAGCAGGCACGAGAGCAGCAGGTCGCCGGCGTTCGCGGCGGGCATCGTCCGCCGATAGACGCTGACCTGCGCGACCCAGGCCACGACGGTGACGGCCGTGGTCCGCCAGCCCACCGCCAGGCAGATGCCCGCCGCCGCCTCCAGGGCGAGGATGCCGGCGGCCCACCAGGAGTCGTCGCGCAGCAGGGCGAGCGACCAGTGCGACGGATCGCCGTCGAGGTAGCCGCGGATCAGCCGCGGCGGGAAGATGCCGTCCGCCGCGAACATGAGGTGGAAGTCCCGCGTCCGCAACGCGGCGTCGGCGATCAGCACCAGGCCCAGGCCCACGCGGAACGCCGCGAGGCTGCGGACATCGAGCGTGAAGCGGCGCCACCACGCGTCCCGCACGCGAGCGGCCGCGAGGCCCGGAGGATCGGATCGTCGCTCGGTGAGGCTCGGTGGCATGACGGCCGCCGCGTGGGCCGCGTTTCTTGATGGAACTCCTCGCCGAAACTACAACATCGGGCCTTCCGCGGGCGACCCCAGATCGGGGTGCGGCCCGCGGGCCCGCCGACGAGGAGGCCCCGCGATGCACGTTCCGCTGGTGATTCTGGGCGGTGGCCCCGGCGGCTACGCCGCGGCCTTCCTCGCGGCCGACCTGGGCATGGAGGTGGCGATCGTCGAGCAGGACGAGCGGCTCGGCGGCACCTGCCTGCTGCGCGGCTGCATCCCGTCGAAGGCGTTGCTGCACGTCGGCCGGGTGCTGGCGGAGGCCCGGGAGATGGAGGAGTGGGGCATCCACTTCGAGAAGCCGACCCTCAAGCTCGACGCGCTGCGGGCCCGCAAGGACAAGGTGATCGCCACGCTCACCGGCGGCCTCGCCACCCTGGCCCGGCGGCGGAACGTGCGGCTGATCCACGGCACCGCGCGGTTCACCAACTCGACCACGCTCGAGATCGCGCCGGCCGCGGCCGGCGGCGCGAGCCAGACCGTCACGTTCGACCACTGCATCCTGGCCAGCGGTTCGCGGCCGGCCCGCATTTCGGCCTTCGACATCGGCAGCCCGCGGGTCATGGACTCCACGGGAGCCCTGGAGCTCAAGGAAATCCCCGAGTCACTCCTCGTCGTCGGCGGCGGCTACATCGGCCTGGAGATGGGCACGGTGTACGCCGAACTGGGATCCGACGTCTCCGTCGTCGAACTCACCGACGGCCTCCTGCCGGGGGCCGATCGCGATCTGGTCAAGCCGCTCCAGCAGCGGCTCGAGAAACTGTTCACGAAGATCCACCTGCGGACGAAGGTCGTGAGGATGGAGGACGTCGGCAAGGCCGTCCGCGTCCACTTCGAGGGCCCCGAGGGCCCGAGCTCCCGGGAGTTCTGCCGCGTGCTCGTGGCCGTCGGCCGCCGGCCGAACTCGGACGGCATCGGGCTGGAGAACACGCGGGCCGTGGTCGGCCCCAAGGGTTTCGTGGAGGTGGACGGCCAGCAGCGGACCGCCGACCCGCACATCCTCGCCATCGGCGACGTGTGCGGCGAGCCGATGCTGGCCCATCGGGCGAGCCACCAGGGCAAGGTGGCCGTCGAGGCCCTGCACGGCGAGGCGGCGCTGTTTGCACCGCGGGCGATTCCGGCCGTCGTGTTCACCGATCCGGAGATCGCCTGGGCCGGGCTCACGGAGAACGACGTGGCGTCCCAGGGCCGGGCGGTGGAGATCAGTCGCTATCCCTGGGCGGCCAGCGGCCGCGCCCACGCCCTGGGGCGGACCGACGGCCTGACGAAGATCCTCGTCGATGCCGAGACCGACACCGTGCTCGGCGTGGGCATCGTGGGGCCCGGGGCGGGAGAGCTGATCGCCGAGGGCGTGCTGGCCATCGAGATGGGCTGCTCGGCCCGCGACCTGATGGAGGCGATCCACCCGCATCCGACGCTCGGCGAGACGGTCGCCTTCTCGGCCGAGAACTATTTCGGCCTGGCCACCGAGATCTACCGCCCGCGTGCCGAGTCCGCGAAGTCCTGATCCGGCAGGTTCGCCGCCCGCGACTTGGCGGGCGGAGTCCGGAGCGTCCGCGGGCTCGGCGCGGCAGGTGGCGAAGAACCCGGCACGGGCGTTCGTCCCGTGCGGTTCGGCGGCCGTGATTCGCCCTTTACGGGGTGCGGAACCATCGGAATAATGCCGAAAGTCCGCCCATTCCCCGCAGGATCCCTCCCGCATGGCCAGCCCCCCCGTCGATCAGACCGGCAGCGACGTCGGAGGGCCGGCCGCTGACGGCATCGTCCCGTCGCCCCGGGGCGGCCACGCGCCGATGGCGATCGGCCAGGCCGGCGAGGGCTCGACCGGGCAACCGGAGCGGCTCGACGGCACGTCCCAGGTCGATGCCGATCCGACCGAGACCCGGGAGTGGCTCGATTCCCTCCGCTACGTGATCAACAGCCGCGGTGGCGACCGGGCCGCCTACCTGCTCCAGGCCATCGAGCAGGAGGCCTACCGGCTCGGCGTGGCGATCCCGTTCTCGGCAAACACGCCGTACATCAACACGATCCCCGCCGACCGGCAGCCCCCGTTCCCCGGCAATCGTGAGATCGAGCGGCGGATCAAGAGCATCATCCGCTGGAACGCGATGGCGATGGTCGTCCGGGCCAACCGCGAGGACAAGAGCATCGGCGGCCACATTTCCACGTTCGCCTCCTCGGCGACGCTCGTGGAGGTGGCCATGAACCACTTCATCCGCGGCCGCGGCGACGACTACTCCGGCGACCAGGTCTACTTCCAGGGCCACGCCTCGCCCGGCATCTACGCCCGGGCCTTTCTCGAGGGCCGGCTGACGGAGAAGCACCTGGAAAACTTCCGCCGTGAGCTGGCGGCCGGCGGCGGCCTGTCCAGCTATCCGCACCCCTGGCTGATGCCGGAGTTCTGGGAGTTTCCCACCGTGTCGATGGGCCTGGGGCCGATCATGGCCATCTACCAGGCGCGGTTCAACAAATACCTGCAGGACCGCGGCATCAAGGACACGAGCCGGCAGCACGTGTGGTGCTTCATCGGCGACGGCGAGACCGACGAGCCGGAGACGCTCGGCGCGATCTCGCTGGCGGCCCGCGAGCAGCTCGACAACCTGGTGTTCGTCATCAACTGCAACCTGCAGCGGCTGGACGGCCCGGTTCGCGGCAACGGCAAGATCATCCAGGAGTTGGAGGGTGTCTTCCGCGGGGCGGGCTGGAACGTCGTCAAGGTGATCTGGGGCGAGGATTGGGACCCGCTGCTCGCCCGCGACGACGAGGGGCTGCTCGTCAAGCGGATGAACGAGGTGGTGGACGGCCAGTATCAGAAGTACGTCGTCATGCCCGGCGGCTACATCCGCGACCACTTCTTCGGCGCCGATCCCAAGCTCACGGAAATGGTGGCCCACCTCTCCGACGAGAAGCTCAAGAAGCTCAAGCGGGGCGGCCACGACCCCGAGAAGGTCTACGCCGCCTACGCCGCCGCGATGCAGTGCCACGGCAAGCCGACCGTGATCATCGCCAAGACGATCAAGGGCTACGGCCTGGGCGAGGTCGGCGAGGGGCGGAACGTCACCCACCAGCAGAAGAAGCTCAACGAGGACGAACTGCGGGCCTTCCGCTCGCGGTTCGGGATCCCGATCTCCGACGACGAGGTGGCCAAGGCGCCCTTCTACCGGCCGCCGGAGGATTCCGAGGAGATGCGCTACCTGCGGGAGCGGCGGGCCGCTCTCGGCGGCAACGTGCCGAGCCGGCCAAGGCAGGGGCCGCTCCTGGAGACCCCGCCGCTCGCCGACTACATGGGCTTCATCGAGAAGAGCGCGGGCCGCGAGGTGTCCACCACCACCGGCGTGGTCACGCTCATGGCGTCGCTGCTCAAGGACAAGAGGATCGGGAAATACATCGTGCCCATCGTGCCCGACGAGTCGCGGACGTTCGGCATGGATCCGCTGTTCAAGCAGTGCGGCATCTACGCCCACACCGGCCAGCTCTACGAGCCGGTCGATTCCGACCAGCTGCTCTACTACCGCGAGGCGAAGGACGGCCAGATCCTCGAGGAGGGAATCACCGAGGCGGGGAGCATGTCGAGTTTCATCGCCGCCGGCACGGCGTACGCCAGCCACGGCGTGCCGATGATCCCGATGTTCATCTACTATTCGATGTTCGGCTTCCAGCGGATCGGCGACCTGATCTGGGCGGCCGGCGACATCCGGGCCCGCGGGTTCCTGCTCGGCGGCACGGCGGGCCGCACCACCCTCAACGGCGAGGGGCTCCAGCACCAGGACGGCCACAGCCAGTTGTTCGCCTCGGCCTTCCCCACCGTGAAGGCCTATGATCCGGCGTTCGTCTACGAGTCCACCGTGATCATGCTCGACGGCCTGGAGCGGATGTACGCCAAGGGCGAGGACTGGATCTACTACCTCACCGTCTACAACGAGAACTACGAGATGCCGCCGATGCCGCCGGGCTGCGAGGCGGGCATCTTGAAGGGCATGTACAAGCTCCGCGACGTGGCGCCGAAGGCGGCGGTGGGCGGCAAGTCCGGGAAGCTGCCGCACGTGCACCTGCTCGGGTCGGGGGCCATCCTCCGCGAGGTGATCCGCGGCGGCGAGCTGCTCGCCGAGCACTGGGGCGTGTCGAGCACGATCTGGAGCGTGACGAGCTGGAAGGAACTGCGGCGGGAGGCCCAGGAGTGCCGCCGCTGGAACATGCTGCACCCCGAGTCGCCGCCGCGGCGGAGCTACCTCGAGGAGACGCTCGGCGACCAGGAGGGCGTGTTCGTGGCCGCCAGCGACCACGTGCGGGCGGTTCCCGAGCAGCTCGACCCGTGGATTCCCGGGGGACTGTTCGTGCTCGGCACCGACGGCTTCGGCCGCAGCGAGCTGCGCGGGCCGCTGCGCCGCCACTTCGAGGTGGACGGCGAGTGCGTCGCGGTCGGCGGGCTGTCCCGGCTGGCGGCCGTCGGTGCGATCGGGTCGCACGTCGTCGCCGAGGCGATCAAGCGATTGGGCGTCGATCCCGACAAGGTCGATCCCGTGACCGCGTGAGGCCGGGCGGGCCGGCCCGGCAGCCGTCCCCGCCTCGCCGTCGTCCGCCATCCACGTTCCGAACCAGCCAGCACCACCATTCACCGAGAGCCCGAAAGCATGGCCACCGAGTTCAAGCTGCCCGACCTGGGAGAGAATATCGCCTCCGGCGACGTCGTGAGCGTGCACGTGACCGAGGGCGACGTGCTCAAGCCCGGTCAGGCGATCCTCGAGGTCGAGACCGACAAGGCCGTGATCGAGGTGCCTTGCCCGCCCGGCGGGCGGGTGGCGAAGGTGCTGGTGAAGAAGGGCGACACCGTGAAGGTCGGGCAGCCGCTGGTGCTGCTGGAGGCTGCGGCCGCAGGCGGTGCGCCGGAGGCGAAGCCGCCGGCGGGTTCCGGTGCGGTCGCCGCCGCGCCGCCGCAGCCCGCCCCGCAGCAGCCCGTGCCGGCCAAGACCGCCGCGGCGCCGCCCCAGGTGGTCTCGCCTCCGGCGACCGAGCCGGCGCCGGCCAACGGCCCGGGCCGCCGTCCCGCCGTCGTCGCCGAACCCGCGGCCGTCGGTGCCACCACGGTCGAGCCCGCCGGTCCGGCGGTTCGCCGCCTGGCCCGCGAGTTGGGCGTGGACCTGGCCCGCGTGCGGGGCAGCGGCCCGGCGGGGCGGATCGTCCGTGACGACGTGATCGCGGCGGTGCGGCAGGCCGCCAGCGGGCCGGCGACCCGCTCGCGGCCCGAGTCCACGGCCACCGAGCGGGACGATTGGGGGCCGATCCGCCGCGAGCAGATGTCGCGGATGCGGAAGACGATCGCGGCCAACATGGCCCGGAGCGTGCAGACGATCCCGCACCTCACGAACTTCGACGACGCCGACGTCACCGAACTGGAGCACCTCCGCAAGGCGAGCGCCGCGGAATACGCCAAGAACAACCTCAAGCTCACGGCGCTGGCCTTCGTGGTCAAGGCGGTGAGCCTGTCGCTGCGGCAGCATCCGGCGGTGAACGCGTCCATCGATCCCGAGAAGGGGGAGATCGTCTACAAGGAATACGTCAACGTCGGGCTCGCCGTGGACACGCCGCGCGGCCTGGTGGTGCCCGTGCTCCGCGATTGCGACCAGCTCTCGATTCCGCAGATCGCCCAGGCCATCGCCGACACGGCCGAGAAGGCCAAGACCGCGCAGTACGGCCTGGAGGATCTCCGCGGCGGCACGTTCACGATCTCGAACCTGGGTGCCGTGGGCGGGACGTATTCGACCCCGATCATCAACTGGCCCGAGGTGGCCATCCTCCTGCTGGGCCGGTCCCGGAGGATGCCCGTCGTCCACGACGATCGCATCGAGCCCCGGCTGATGATGCCGCTGTCGCTGTCCTACGACCATCGGCTCATCGACGGGGCGATGGCGGCGCGGTTCCTCAACGAAGTGATCGGCTACCTGGAGAGTCCCGGCAGGCTGCTGCTGGCGATGTGAACGACATGAGCATCAGCGAACGCATCGATTCGACCGGCACGGCGAGCCTCGCCTTCCTGGAGGAGTTGTTCGAGCAATACCAGACCGACCCGGCCAGTCTGCCCGCGGATTGGCGGGCGTATTTCGCCGCCCTCGAGGCTCCGCGGGCGGAGTCCGGCCGCGGCTCCGGATCGGTCGCCGGGAACGGCCATCCGCCGGGCAACGGGCGGGCATTCGGCGACGGCCCGGTGCGGTCGCGGCCGAACCGCGGCGTCTCGGCCCCCGGGCTCGTGGCGCCCGACGGCATCGCGACGGCCCATGCGATGGCCATCGCCGCGGGCCCCGTCGCCCTGCCGGCGGCCCCGGCTGGGGAGGCGATGCCGCTGCCGCTGCCGCCCGTCGCGGAGGGCACCCAGGGGGAACAGCGGGTCGCGTTCCTGCAGGACCGCGTCGATCAGCTGGTCCGGGCCTACCGCGTCCGCGGCCACCTGATGGCCGAAATCGACCCGCTGGGCAGGCCCCGGCCGGGCCTGCCGGAGCTCGACCCGCGGTTCTATCACCTCACCGAGGAGGACATGGACCGGTCCTTCTCCACCGACACGATCGAGGGGCCGCAGTCGATGTCGCTGCGGCAGATCATCCAGCGGCTGCGGAACACCTACTGCCGCTCGATCGGCGTGCAGTTCATGCACATGGACGACCTCCGGGTGCGGCAGTGGCTGCAGGTGCGGATGGAGGGCTGCGAGAACCGCATCCAGCTCGATCGCAGGCAGCAGTTGCGGATCTACCGGCAGATGACCACCGCCGCCGTCTTCGAGGAGTTCATCCAGAAGCGGTTCCTGGGTGCCAAGAGCTTCTCCCTGGAGGGCTCCGAGAGCCTGATTCCCCTGGTTGAGATGGCGATCGAGCGGGCCGCCGGCCAGGAGATCGGCGACGTGGTGCTGGCCATGGCCCACCGCGGCCGGCTCAACGTGCTGGCCAACGTCATGGGCAAGAGCCCGCAGCGGATCTTCCGCGAGTTCGCCGACATGGATCCCGAGCTGCACGTCGGCCGTGGCGACGTGAAGTACCACCTCGGGCATTCCACCGACTACAAGGCGGGCAACGGCCGCGACGTCCACCTCACGCTGTGCTTCAATCCCAGCCACCTCGAGTTCGTCAACCCGGTGGCCATCGGGCGGATGCGGGCCCGCCAGGACCGGGCGGGAGACTTCGGGCGGCAGGAGGGGATGGTGATCCTGATCCACGGCGACGCCGCCTTCGCCGGCGAGGGGATCATCCAGGAGACGCTCAACCTCTCCGAACTCGACGCCTACCGCGTCGGCGGCACCCTGCACGTGATCGTCAACAACCAGATCGGCTTCACCACCGGGCCGCGTGAGTCGCGGAGCTGCACCTACGCGACCGACGTGGCGAAGATGCTCCAGATCCCGATCTTTCACGTCAACGGCGAGGATCCCGAGGCGGTCGCGCAGGTGGTGAACCTGGCGATGGACTTCCGCCGCGAGTTCCAGCGGGACGTGGTCGTCGACATGTATTGCTTCCGGCGACGCGGCCACAACGAGGCCGACGAGCCGGCCTTCACGCAGCCGGCCCTGTACCGCGTGATCGAGAAGCGGCCGAGCGTGCACGAGAGCTATCTCGAGAAGCTGCTGGAGCTCGGCGACGTGAGCCGCGAGGAAGCCAAGCGGATCGCGGAGGAGCAGCACGCCAAGCTGGCGGCGGATCTGTCCGTGGCCAAGAGCGACGAATACGTCCACAGGAGCGACGTGGGCGGCGTGTGGGCGGGCTACGTCGGCGGCCGCGAGCGGGACGCGATCGAGGTGGACACGGGCGTCGGCCGGGACGTGCTCGTGCACCTGCTGGAGCGGCTCGTGGCCCTGCCCGACGGATTTCAGCCGCACGCCAAGATCCAGAAGTTCCTCGAGGGTCGGCTGCAGATGGCGGCCGGTGCCACCCCGCTCGACTGGTCGGCCGCGGAGGCCTTGGCGTTGGCCAGCCTCGCCACGCAGGGCCTGCGGGTGCGGCTCTCCGGCCAGGACAGCCAGCGCGGCACCTTCAGCCACCGTCATGCCGTGATCCACGACGCGGTCACCGACGAGACCTGGTGCTCGCTCGAGCATCTCGACCCCGACCAGGCGCCGGTGGAGATCTACAACAGCCCGCTCTCCGAGGCCGGGGTGCTCGGCTTCGAGTATGGCTACAGCCTCGACTGCCCCGACGGCCTGGTGATGTGGGAGGCGCAGTTCGGCGACTTCGTCAACGTCGCGCAGGTGGTCATCGACCAGTTCATCGTCAGCGCCGAGGACAAGTGGAACCGCCTCTCGGGCATCGTCATGCTCCTGCCCCACGGCTTCGAGGGCCAGGGCCCGGAGCATTCGAGCGCCCGCCTGGAGCGGTTCCTGTCGCTGTGCGCCAAGGACAACATCCAGGTCGTGCAGCCGACCACGCCGGCCCAGCTCTTCCACTGCCTGCGGCGGCAGGTGCTGCGGACGTGGCGGAAGCCCCTGGTGGTGATGACGCCCAAGAGCCTGCTGCGGAATCCGCAGTGCGTTTCCAGCCTCGACGACCTGGCGCAGGGCGGCTTCCAGCGGGTGCTCGTCGATGCCGGGGACACGCCGGCCCGCGACGTCCGCCGCATCCTCCTGTGCAGCGGCAAGGTGGCCTACGAGTTGGAGAAGCGGCGGCAGGAGCTGGGCCGCCGCGACGTGGCGATCGTCCGCGTGGAGCAGCTCTACCCGCTGCCCAAGGCGGCGCTCGAGGAGGCCCTGGCCGGTTTCGCGGCCGGCACGCCCGCCGTGTGGGTGCAGGAGGAGCCGGAGAACATGGGCGCCTGGCGATTCTTCCGCATCCACTTCGGCGACCGGCTCCTCGACCGGTTCCCGTTCACCGGGGTCTGCCGTCAGA
>Ga0315902_10007261_pt1 | contig 15188 bp, 10 predicted proteins | sample LakEriMetagenome_9_FD_203523 | JGI IMG/M metagenome (GOLD analysis project Ga0315902, IMG submission 203523) | Freshwater fungal communities from buoy surface, Lake Erie, Ohio, United States - Buoy 12 MA117 | ecosystem: Environmental > Aquatic > Freshwater > Lake > Lake biofilm | place: USA... | reverse complement strand
CATGAGCACCCGCTTGCCGACCGGAGGTCGTCGCTGCGGGGCGGCTCGTAGGGATTGTCGGTCGTCATCGTGATGGCTGGCGTGAATCGGCCGCGTTAGGTTTCCGCGACGGGCTCGAGCGCCCCGTGGCCGAGGATGAACTTCCGCGTGCCGGCCGGGCCGTCGAAGATCACGGTGCCCACCGCCCGCGGGCCCGTGCCGCTGATCCCGGCGAGCGTGCCTTCGCCATACTCTTCGTGTCGCACCCGCTGCCCGACCTGATACGCGCGGCCTGCCGGCCGGCCGGCCATCCGCTCGGCCAGATCTGTCGCCCGCTGGATCGCCGCCTCGGGAGAGCGGCGCCGCGGCCTGGCGGCCGGCTCGGCCGGCGGCGCGTCGTCGAGTTCGAGCACCAGGCCGTCGGGCCGCGATCGCGCGGCAGGATTGCGGCGCGGGGACTCGTCGACCAGTTGCGAATACTCGTCCACGTCGGCCGCGGCCCGCCGCGCGGCGTCGCCGAACGGGTCGAACCGCGGGCCGTCGTCGGCGGCCGGAGCCTCGGCCCCACAGACCACCGTCTCGCTGCCGCTCATCTCCGCGAGAAACAGGCTCGGCGCCGACACGCGGCGCGTGCCGCGGTAGTCGCGCATCCGGGCACTGCTGGCATGCACCTCCTCGCGGCCGCGGGTGATGCCCACGAACACGAGCCGCCGTTCCTCCTCCAGCTGGTCCGGATGATCGAGGCTCCGCTCGTGCGGCAGGATGCCGTCCTCCATCGCCACCAGATAGACGACCGGAAACTCCAGGCCCTTGGCCGCGTGGTAGGTCATCATCGCCACGCGGTCGCTGCCCGGGTCCCAGACGTCGGTGTCGGCCACGAGGGCGGTGGTCTCGAGGAAGCCGCCGAGCGGGTCGATGCCCTCGAGGCCGGCGACCGTGTTCGTGTCAGCCGACGCGGCACAATCCTCGTCGAACTGCCGGGCGGCGGTCACCAATTCCTCGACGTTGGCCAGCCGATCCTGGCCCTCCTCGTCGTCTTCCTGCTCCTCCGCGAGCATCCGCCGGTAGCCGGTCTCCTCGAGCACCGCCTCCAGCAGGGTGGCCACCGCCGGTTCGCGGCCGGCAGTCGCGGCCAGCCGGGCATGGAGGCGGGCGAACGCCGTCAGGGCCGTCACCGCCCGGGCCGGCATGCCCGGGATCGTCGCCGCCGCCGCGGCGGCCTCCAGCCGGCTCGTCCTGCGATCCTCCGCCCAGGCAGCAAGTCGATCCAGGGACTGGCGGCCGATGCCGCGAGGCGGCACGTTCACCACCCGCAGCATCGCCTCGTCGTCCCGCGGGTTGCGCAGGAGTCGCAGCCAGGCGACGACGTCGCGAATCTCGCGGCGCTTGAAGAACTCCAGGCCACGGACCAGTTGATAGGAAATGCCCCGGGTCCGCAGGGCCAGTTCGAGCGACCGGGATAGCGCGTTGGTGCGAAACAGGATGGCGAAATCGCGGGCCGCGCGCCGGCCGGCCCGCACCGCAGCGGCGATCTCCCCGGCGATCCGGTCGGCCTCCTCGTGACCCGAGCCGTCGAGCACGATCCGCACCGGCGCGCCGGGCGCCGCGTCGGTGACCAGCCGCTTCGGCTTCCGCCGCGAGTTGTGCGCGATGAGCCGGTCGGCCGTGCCGAGGATGTTGGACGTGCTGCGGTAGTTGTGCTCCAGCTTGACCACTGTCGCCGTGGGGTAGTCGCGCTCGAACTCGAGGATGTTGCGGATGCTGGCCCCGCGCCAGCCGTAGATGGCCTGATCGGGGTCGCCGGTGACGGCGAGATGCGGATGGTCGATCGACAGCCCGCGGAGGATGCAGTACTGGACGGCGTTGGTGTCCTGATACTCGTCGACAAGGATGAAACGGTGCCGGGCGTCGAGTTCCGCCCGCAGTTCGGGATCGTCGGCGAGCAGCCGGGCCACGTGGACCAGGAGGTCGTCGAAGTCGACCGAGTTGGCGCGGAGGAGCGACTCCTGATACCGCGGCCAGAGCTTGCGGGCGATCTCGTCGGCGGGCCGCCCCCACCGCGGCTCGAACGTCTCGGGCGTAAGCAAGTCGTTCTTCGCACGGCTGATGATGCCCGCGATCCGGTCGATCGGCGTATGGGTGAGCGACAGACCCGACTGCTTGGCGACCCGTTTCAGAATCGATCCGGAGTCGTCCGGATCGAGGATCGAATAGTCGCTCGTGAGGCCCACCTGCCGGGCGTGCCGCCGCAGCAATCGGGCTGCGAACCGATGGAAGGTACCCATCTCGACAGGCTGCGGGCCGACCAGTTCGGTCACGCGACGCCGCATCTCGTCGGCCGCCTTGTTCGTGAACGACAGGGCCACGATCTGGTGGGCCGGGATCCCCGCGGCGATCAGGTGGGCCACGCGGTGCGTGACGACACGGGTCTTGCCGCTCCCCGGCCCGGCCAGCACGAGCAGGGGCCCTTCGACGTGCGTCGCGGCGCGCTGCTGCGATTCGTTGAGGCTGGTGAGGGAAAAGGACACGCTGGCTCCTGGCTCCGTCAAAGCGGGAGGGACCGGCGATCGGGGCAAACTCCAGCACCCTGCCGGAAGGGCATGTAGGCGGTTTTCTGACAATTGGATTATATTCCAGGCCTGCCGGGAACCGGCGCGACCGCCGCACTGGGCCGGCCAGGACATTCTTCATCACGCACGGGAGGGACCCCATGCCACGCATTCCATACAAAAACCTCACGCAGTCGAATGAGATGGCGGAAAAACTGGAAATGAGCACCGCCGAGATCGGCCTCTCCGTGCGCACGACCAACTGCCTCGAGGAACGCGGCATCTTCACGGTGCATGACCTGCTCAACTGCACCCGAGCCGACCTGCTTTCGATCTCCAATTTTGGAGAGAAGACCCTCGAAGAGGTCTACAAGTCGCTGGAAAAGATCGGTTTCTTCCGCTCCACGAACCCGGCCGACGAATCCGGCGGCAAACGAGCCGAGACGGTCGCCCAGGCGGGCTGATCCAGGCCGAGGGGGCGTCCGTGAGGCTGCCGCGGATTTTTGGCAAAAAGCGCGGCCATCGGCGGACGGGCTCGCAGGTCTGGGCAACGGTGGGAGACGCCGTCTTCCACGCCGCGTTGCTGCTGACAGGTGTCGTGTTCGGAGGCCTCCTGGTTTCCGGCGTGGCCGTGCCCGAGTGGCGGATCAATCACGATTACCTGCCGGCCGGGTGCACGGTGATCGGCAAGCGGATCGAACGCCGTGTCGTCGACCGCCCCCCCGGCGCGTGGCATCCGGCGATTTTGCTTCGCTACGACGTCGATGGCACGCCCCGCGAAGCCTGGGCGTGGCCGGGGCCGGGCGCGGGCGACCGCGACCAGGCTGTGCGTCGTCTGGCGGCCTGGTCGCTGGGTGCGAAGGTGCCGGGCTGGTACGACCCCGCAGCGCCCGGCACGGTCGTGCTCCAGCGGGGCTACAACTGGTGGATGTGGCTCTTGGCCCTGCTGCTTCCCGGTGCCCTGATCGCCTTCGGGGGTTCGGGGCTCCTGCGGGCGGCGCGGCGCTGGGGAAAATCGGAGGAGCACCACGCCGCCTCCGCCGGCCTCCCCGAACTCCTCGATCCGCTCGCTCACCAGCCCCGTGCGGCACGGGGACATCCGGCGGTGCCATGCTGTGAAGACCTGGTGAACTCCCCGGGCACCATCCTCCGCTACCGCCTGCCGATCGAGAGCCCGGAAAACTGGACGCTGCTCGGCTTCGGACTGTTCGCACTGCTGTGGAACGCCGTGCTCGCGGTCTTGGCCGTCCAGGCGGGCATCGACCTGATGGGCGGCCGGCGCGACTGGTTGCTCTTCGCGCTCTTGCTGCTTTTCGCGGTCGTCGGCATCGCCGGCATCGCGGTGTTCATCCGCGGCATCGTGCTCGCTTCTGCGGTGGGCACGACACAGGTCGAGATCGCGGACCATCCCCTGCGGCCGGGCGGCACGTACGGCGTGCTGCTCGCCCAGGCCGGCTCCGGCGAGTTTCGGGAGTTGTCGATGGCCCTGGAACTGGAAGAGCAGGCGACCTTCCGACAGGGCACCGACACCCGCAGCGAGCGCGTCGTCGTCTGGCGGCAGCCCGTTCACACCTGGCGCGACGTGCAGCTCTCTCCGGGCACGCGGTTCGAGGCGCACGCGACCATCCGCGTTCCGTCCACGGCCATGCACTCGTTCGCTTCCGAGCACAACTCGGTTCGATGGATGCTCGTGGTCCACGGCACGCCAGCCCGGTGGCCCGCGTTCCGCCGGGTGTTTCCCCTGATCGTGTTCCCGCCTCCCACCGGTGCCGCCGAGGTGCCGTCATGAGCCGCGGCCCCGAGGCACGGACGTCCCCCGTCGTCAGCCTGCAGTTCGATCGCGCCGACCGGTGTTATGAACCCGCCGATTGGATCGCCGCCCGCTACCGGATCGAAGGCCTGGGCGAAGAACCGATCGACGCCGTCGAGCACTCGGTGCTCTGGTACACCGAGGGCAAGGGGGAAGAGGACATGGGGGTCCACTTCTTCGAGCGGGTCGCCGACTTGGGGGCCGTGACCGATGGCGCTGGCACCGTCCCCTTCCGGGCCCACCTGCCGGCGAGCCCGCTTTCCTACGAGGGCGTGATCGTGAAGGTCCGGTGGTGCGCCCGCGTGCGCATCTTCTTCCGGACCGGCCGCGATTTCGTATCCGAGCACGTCTTCGAGGTCGGCAGGCTGCCGCCGGCGCAGATGGACGCCGCGGAATCAGCATGAGCCGCGTGCCGATGCCGCCGAACTTCATCACGGACGGGCGGCCCGGCAACCCGTTCGCGACCCGCTACACGCGCCCTGGTTCGCTTCCGCCGCTCGACCAGCGCGGCTGCCCGCTCGACCTCGCGGCCCTGATCGCCAGGCTCGACGGGCTCGAAGCAGCCGCCCTCGAGGCCCCCCACGGCCACGGGAAATCGACGCTTCTCCTCGCCCTCGCCGCCGCCCTCGCCGCCGTGGGGCGGCCGGTGAGGATCGTGCGGGTGCGGGGCTGGCGCGACGCCTGGGCGGCGTGCACGGCGATCGTCGCGGCGCCGCGACGGACGGCGGTGTTCGTCGACGGCTGGGAGCAACTCGGTGTTGTGGCCGCCCCGCTGCGCATGGCGGCGCAGGGGCTGCGGCGGACGCTCCTGGTGACCAGCCACCGGCCCACGGGGCTGCCGGTGCTCTGGCGGTGCGAGACGACGCCGGACCTCCTGCGGGCCATCATCGCCCGACTGCCTGATCATGGCAGCCTGGTGGACGACACGGATATCGCCGAGGCATTCGACCGCCACGGCGGCAATCTGCGGGAGTCACTCTTCGACCTGTACGACCGGGTCGAGGGGCGCTGACCAGCCCGGTGCGTCTTCGGCTGGCGGCGGGTCCGGATATGCCGGTTGCATGCCTGGCAGCGGTCGCACCGGCGTGCGCCCGGAAATTCATGATTCGCTCCGGGCTTTTTTGGCCGCAGGCACCTCGGACGGCGACCTACGCTTGGAATCGAGTGGAAGGGCCGTGCCGGGCCCTCCCGTTGGAGGAGAGAGCGATGAAGATGCGACCCACGTTCACCGCCCTGCTGCTGGCCGTCTGGGCCGTGACGCCCGAAGCCGCCCGCGCACAGGGCTGCCTGAACGACCTGTTCGCCGGCTGTGGCGCCTGCTTCCGCAAGCCACCGGTCTACGCCGTGGCTCCGGTGGCCGCCCCGGTCATGGCGCCGATCCCCGCCCCGCCGCCGCCGGTCATGGTGCCGGTGCAGCAGACGAGCTACGTGCCCGAGACCACCTATCGCACCGAGTACAAGACCGTTCCGGTCACCACCTACAAGCCCTCCTGCGAGATCGATCCCTGCACCGGCTGTCCGCGTGACTGCATGCAGCCCGTCACGCAATACGTGCAGCAGGCTGTCAACGTGCCGGTCACGCAGTATCGGGCAGTGACGAGCACCAAGTACGTGCAGATGCAGCAGGGCGCTCCCGCCGCCTACGGCGCTCCGGCAGCGTATGGCGCGCCGGTCGCCTACCCAGCCGCGCCGGCGGCCGTCATGCCGGGACCGACCGCGGCGCCGGCCGGTGTCGCCAGCCCCTTCGCGGCGCCGATCACGACCACGCCGCAGGCATGGGGCGCGGCAGGCAGCGACGTGTCGAACCAGCTCGCGCCTGGTCAGTCCAGCATCAATCCGCCGACGCTGCAGGGCGCTCCGACGGCCCCCACCTTCCAGCAGCGTCCGCTTTCGCCTCCCGTGGTGGGCCAGCCCTACGTTCAACCGGCGGTGCCTTATGCCCAGCCGGCGCTCCCCTACGCCCAGCCCGCGGCTCCCACCCAGCCGATCCCCACGTACCAACAGCCCGCGACCGCATCGCCCGCTCCCGATGCCACGACGAGCCAGCGGCCGACGCAACCGCCGGCCTACACGCCTCCGCCGCTGAAGCCGATCCCGATCGCCCCGCAGCCCGCCCCCACGGCCAACGGCGCGCCGGCGGCTCCGACCACGGCCCCGGCCGTTCCGGCTCCGTCGCTACCAGCCGCGCCGCAGCCGGCTGCCCCGGCTGCCCCGGCGGCGAGCGGCACGATCGGCATGCCGGTCCTGCCGGGTGCGGGTCCGACTGGTGCGACGGGCGCCTTCCCCCGCCTGCTCGAGCCCACGAGCCACACCACGTCGTGGCAGCCCGCCAATCTCGGCGGCCGCCCCGCCACCTTCCGCCCCGCGTACCCGACCGCCGCCCTCCCGATCCGGGCGCAGCAGTAAACCAACGAGCAGGCAACACGGATTCCACGCGCGCCGCACGCCCTCCCCTTTTTGAACGACGGCTGGAGCTCTGCGAGGGGCTGCCCGTGCCCTCGAGCGGGCTATGGGAGCGAGCGTAGCCAGGATGGCGGAGCGAAGCGGACATGCAGAGAGCCGAGGCCGGGAGGGCCGAGGCGAACGTCCGCCGAGAGGGCATGGGCAGCCCCGAGCTCCAGGCACGGCCTGAGTCTCCAGCGTGATCCGTGGAAGACGATACATTCTCGTCCATGACCAATGCCGACATCGCCGCCGCCTTCGACCACGTCGCCGACCTGATCGAGTACCAGGGCGGCAACGTCTTCCGCGTCCGGGCCTACCGCAACGCGGCCCGCACCATCGGCTCGATGGTGGAGTCGCTCGCTACCGTCCGCGCCGATCCTACGCGAGCGCTGACGGACATCGAGGGCGTGGGGGCGGACCTCGCCGCCAAGATCGGTTCGCTGCTCGACACCGGCCGCCTGCCGCTGCTCGACGAACTGCAGCGGGAGATTCCGGCCGTCGTCTTCGAACTCATGCGGGTGCCGGGGCTGGGGCCCAAGAAGGTGAAGGCGCTCGTGGATGCACTGGGCATCGATTCCCTCGACGCCCTGGAGCAGGCCTGCCGCGACGGGCGGGTTCGTGGGGTGAAGGGTTTCGGGGCCAAGACCGAGGCCGCGATCCTGGAGAACATCGGCTTCGCCAAGAGCCCGGAGCACGACCGGCTGCTATGGTCCGAGGCCGATGCGATCGTGCAGCAGCTGCTTGCGTGGATGCGGGAGTGCCCCGCGGTGCGGCGGGCGGAGGGAGCGGGCAGCTGGCGCCGGGGCCGGGAGACGGTCGGCGACATCGATATCGTCGTCGACGCGGACGACGCGGCCCGCGTCATGGACCACCTCGTCGCCTGGCCGCAGTGCTCGGGCGTGCTGCTCCGCGGCGACACGAAGACGAGCATCCGCGGCCCGCGCGGCGTGCAGGTGGACCTGCGGGTGGTAACGCACGCCTCGTTCGGCGCGGCCTGGCAGTATTTCACCGGGTCGAAGGAGCACAACGTGCGGCTGCGGTCACGAGCCCGCGACCGACGGCTCTCGATCAACGAATACGGTGTGTTCCGCCTCGAGTCCGGCGCGGACGACGACGCCACGCTCACCAAGCACGCACCGGTGGCGGGCGGGAGCGAGGAAGACATCTACGCCGCCGTGGGTCTGCCATGGATTCCGCCCGAACTTCGCGAAGGGGGCGACGAGATCGCCCGCGCGGAACGCGACGCATTGCCGGAACTCGTCGCACTCGCCGACATCCGTGGCGACCTGCACATGCACACCACCGCGACCGACGGGGAGGACACGCTCGGCGCCATGGTGCGGGCCGCGATCGACCGCGGCCTCGCCTACATCGCGATCACCGATCACGGCCAGCGGGTGACGATGGCCAACGGCCTCGACCGCAAGCGGCTCCTGAAACAGTGGGACGAGATCGACCGGCTCAACGAATCGCTGGCGGAGGACGGCCCCCCTCCGATCGTCGTCCTCAAGGGGATCGAGGTCGACATGCTCGAGAAGGGGGGCCTCGACCTGCCCGACGACGTCCTGGCCCGGGCCGACTGGGTGGTGGCCAGCCTCCACTACGGCCAGAACCAGCCGCGTGAGCGGATCACGGCCCGGATCGTCGAGGCGATCGAGAACCCACACGTCTCGGTGATCGGTCATCCCACGGGCCGATTGATCAACAAGCGGCCCGCCTACGACGTCGACATCGAGGCCGTGATCGAGGCTGCCGCCCGCACGGGCACGTTTCTCGAGATCAACGCCAATCCGTGGCGTCTCGACCTCGACGACCGGCACGCGGCGGCGGCGAAGCAGGCGGGCGTGAAACTCGTGATCTCGACCGACGCCCACTCGACCCGCGGATTCGACGTGATGCGCTGCGGCGTCCTCCAGGCCCGCCGCGCCGGCCTGGAGGCGAAGGACATCGTCAACACCCGCACGCTGGCCCAGGTCAGGAAGCTCCAGGGGAAGGCGTAACGCACGTTCCTGTGTTGGCAGGGCACCGGCACTGGGCTGCCAATGCCCTCTCGCCGGACGTTCACTGCGGCCCTCCAGGCCTCCGCTCACTGCGTGTGCGCTGCGCTTCGCCATCCATGGCTGCGCTTGCTTCCACAGCCCGCTCGAAGGCACCGGCAGCCCATCGCCTCCCCGTACCGGTTGAGGAGGCTCGGGGTTGCCCATCGCCCTGAGAGCCGGCGTAGACGGCCAGCGGAGGCATGGATGCCGGAGCGCAGACGTCTCCGAGCGAGCGAAGCCCAGGATGGGCGCAGCGAACGTCCGGCGACGGGGCGTGGGCAGCCCCGAGCCGGCGCGAACGCACAGAGCAACGCATCACCCCTTACGGCGACTTCACGCACCGAAACCCGATGTGGTTGGTCGCGCTCGAGATCTCCCCCTTGCCGCGGGTGCCGACGATGTAGCGCGAGCAGTATTGGTCGGAGCAGAGGAACGACCCGCCACGCTGCACCCGCTTCGGCTGCCCCGGCTCCTGCGGATCGAAGCTGTCGTCGGGCCCCCGCGGATCGACGGCGATGCTGCGGCCGTCGGGGCCGGCGTCGCGTGCGTAGGTGTCGGGCCGATACCAGTCGGCGCACCATTCCCAGACGTTGCCCGACATGTCGTGCAGCCCGTAGGCGTTCGCGGGGAACCGCCTCACCGGGGCGACGCCGGTGAAGCCGTCTGCCGCGGTGTTCTCCCCGGGGAACCGGCCCTGCCAGGTGTTCGCCATCCACCGGCCGTCGGGACGAAACGCGTCGCCCCACGGGTAGACGGCGCCGGACAGTCCCCCCCGGGCGGCGAACTCCCATTCCGCCTCGGTCGGAAGCCGCTTGCCCGCCCAGCGGGCGTATGCCTCCGCGTCTTCGTAGGCCACGTGCACCACAGGCGCGTCGCCGAGCCCTTCGAGGTCGCTGTCCGGCCCCGTTGGCCGTCGCCAGCAGGCGCCCGGCACGTAGGCCCACCAGCGGAGGTGGGCCACGCCGCTCGGGTCGCGCAGCGGCACCGGCTCCGGCGGCGGGGTGAAGACGATCGAGCCGGCCACGAGGTTTTCGGCCGGAGCGCCGGGAAAATCCTCCGGCCGCGGCGGCCGCTCGGCGACGGTGACGTGGCCCGTGGCCTTCACGAACGCGGCGAACTGGTCGTTGGTCACCTCGGTGGCGTCCATCCAAAAGCCGGTCACGCGAACGCGGTGGATCGGCCGGGAATCGTTCATCGGATCGGTGCCGCCGAAGGGAATGCCCCGCGGATCCGCGCAGCCCATGGAGAACTCACCGCCGGGCACCCACACCATCCCGGCCGGCGGCGCGGCTGCCGCGAGAGACGGGTCCGGCACCGTGGGGGCGAAAGCCGCCGCATTCAAGGGCGGCGGCGTTGCGTCACGGTCGCGCCGCGGCCGGTTGCTCGTCTGCCGCACGCCCCAGGCCATGGCCGCCAAGCCCACCGCCACGACGAGCCAGCCGAAGTACCGCGTCACCCTGGATGCTCCGCCTCTCACGCACATTGGCGACGGAGCGTGCGTTCAAGCGCCCGCCGTAGCCACCGCCTCCGCGCCGGACTCCACCACTTCACGAACGCCTTGCGGGCTGTATTCGCCTTGGCCGTCTCCATGTCATGGAGCGCCGCCAGTGTCCGCTCCTCGAGGCCGATGCCGTCGGATCGCTGCCAGCGCCGAAAGCGATCGGCCGCCGCCGCATGGTCCGTAAAGTCGCCGAGGGTCGCCTGCAACCGTTCGAGCGCGTCCTCGCACCGGGCCCGCTCCCGGGCCGGAAACACGCACGCGAAAACCTCCAGTGCATAGCGGAGTTTCTTGCCCTCGATCCGCAGCCGATGAATCTCGTCCGCGGACCGCAGCCGGCGGTCCGCCTTGGCGAAGAACCGCGCGACCAGCGGCCGGAATTGGCGGCGGGCGAACTCGGCGTACGACCGCTCCCTGCCCCGCCGTCCGACACCGTCGAGAAGCCGCTCCGTGCGCCCGTGCCAGTCGGCCGCCAGGAGGGCATCGCGCATCTGCTGGATGGGCGCCCGGGAAGCGGCCCGCCGACGCGACAGCATGGCCACGAGCCGCTCTCGCGCGGGACGCATCGCCGTCGCACCAGCCGAGTCCGCGGCTTCGCGTGCCAGCCGGTCCGTCAACACGTCGAGATCCCGCGCCTCGCCGGCGGCACGGCGCAGCCTGCGGAGCCGCTTCGCGAACCACTCCCGCCGCTTCGCTGGCAGGAGATCGGCAAAGGCGTCGACCGCAGCGAGCGTGCGCCGTGTCGCCACGCGCAGCCGGTGCACGCGCTCCCCGTCCGGCCGCTCACCCGCCGCCGCCTGTAGCTCGGTCCACACCGCATCGAGCCGCTTTCGCAACGCGCGCCGCGCCACGTGCGATGCCGGGGTGCGGCCGTGTTCGACGACCAGCCAGGTGCTCTGCAGTGCCATCGGACTGCCTGGAGGAAACGAGGATTCCGCCAGCAGTCACTCTACGGACCGACCGGACGCCGCACCAGCGCCCGCGGCGACCTCCCGCGTTTCCGGCCGTGCCGGCGGCCGCTTCGTCACGGTCACGCGTGAAGCGAAGATCGTGCCCGCACCGGTCGAGCCGGCGCCGCTCCACAGCCGGCCCTTGACCTCGACGGCGTCGCCGGCGGCGACGAGATCGAGCCGCGCCCCGTCGACGGTGACGACGGCGTCGTCGGCGAGGGTGAACGTCAGGCGCCGCAGCCGTCCCGCATCCACCCGGACGACGAGCGTCGCCGACTTGACGCTCACCACCGTGGCGACGATGGCATCGGCCTTCCCGGGCTGCACGGCTTGCGGCACGAAGTCGGCGGACGGCGTGACGATCGTCAGGGCCCGCAGCAACTCGGCCGCACGGCCGCGTTCATCGACGACGGCCCGCAACCGCACCGCCATGCCCGGCCTTACATCGTCGCGGCCGACGGTGCCCGTGACCGTGAGATGCGAGACACCAGCGGGATGGAGTTGCGCAAAGAGGGCCGCCCCGTCGCCGGCCCCTTTCTCGGTGAAGGCCACGACGCCGCCGGCACGGGTGCCGTTGGCGGCCTGAACCACGCCCGCAAACTCGCCCTCGGGCAGCCTGTCGATCAAGAGTTTGTTGTTCTCGACCGGCTCGGTGATGGCCTTGTTCGTGCCGCGACAGGCCCCGAGGTTCCAAAGCCGCTCGTAACTGCGCTGCAACTGGGCCGACTTGAAAAAGGTGCCCCACTGGATCGTCCCGTCCGGCGCCACGGGCGCCACGATCTCCTGCGCGTCGGCATAGGGGTTGTATCGCTGGGCCAGCGACTCCCGAGAGGCGCAACAAGCCACGACAGCAGCGAGGGCGACGGCGAACGAACGCGGCATGGCGGCGAACTCCAGGGAGGGGGCGACTCCCTGGACATTACTTCGGCACGCACGGCCAGGCAAAACTCCCCGTCCGCACGGGTGCCTCCGGCACCGGTGGTGCGGTCGGTGACGGCCGCGCAACCGGCGCGACCGGCCCCCGCAGGCACCCTCCCAGCGTGGCGGCTACAGCCCTTCGACCTCGCCGTCGATCGTCGCGACGTCGCCCGCACCCTCGCCAGCCACGGCGGAATCCGCCGCATCGGCGGCCCCAGCCGCCTCGAGCAAGGGGAACTGCCGGGCCAGGAGGTTCTCCCGGTCGAGCCGCAGCGACTCGAGCGCCTCCGGACGCACCCGCACCTCGGCAGACTGGAACGTGTTGAAGCCCGTTCCGGCCGGAATCAGGTGCCCGAGGATCACGTTCTCCTTGAGGCCGACGAGGTTGTCGATCTTCCCGGCCAAGGCAGCCTCCGTGAGCACCTTCGTGGTCTCCTGGAAGCTCGCGGCCGAGATGAAGCTCGAACTCTGGACGCTGGCCTTCGTGATTCCGAGCAACTGCGTGCTCGCCGTGGCCGGCTTCGGCTTCGCGCCCTTGGCCGGGGCGCCACCGAGCGTCTCGATCTGGGCGTTCGTCTGCTGCAGCACGTCCTTCGGCACGATGGAGCCGACGGCGAACTCGCTGTCGCCCTTGTCGGTGATCCGCAGGCAGTCCGCGAGCCGCTCGTTCGCCTGCCGGAACTCGTATTTGTCGAGCACACTGCCCGGCAGGAGGCTCGTATCGCCGACCGTCTCGATCTTCACCTTGCGCAGCATCTGCGAAACGATGATCTCGATGTGCTTATCGTCGATGTCCACCCGCTGGCTGCGATACACGTTCTGGATCTCGCGGACGAGGTACCGCTGCACCTCTTCCTCACCCGAAATCCGCAGGATGTCGTGCGGCACGAGCGGGCCGTCCACCAGCGCCTCGCCCGCCTTGACGTAATCGCCCGCATGCACCCGGAGATGCTTGCCGTGCGTCACGAGGTGCTCGCGCTCGATGCCGCTCTCGTTCTTGACCACGATCGTCCGCTTGCCGCGCCGCTTCTCGCCGAGGAGCTCCACCTTGCCGTCGATCTCCGCCATGATGGCCGGATCCTTCGGCTTGCGGGCCTCGAAAATCTCCGTTACGCGGGGCAGACCGCCGGTGATGTCCTGCGTGCCGGAAGCCTCGCGCGGCGTCTTGGCGAGCACGTGGCCGGCCGCGACCTTCTCGCCCGGCGCGACTTCGATGTAGGCCTTCTCCGGCAGGTAGTAGAAGTCGAGGATCTTGCCCGATTCGTCCTCGAGCACGACCTGCGGGTGATAGACGCCCTTGTGCTCCATCACCATCCGCCGGGTGTGGCCGCTGGGGTCCTTCTCGACGCGAAGGGTCTCACCCTCGACCACGTCTTCGTAGCGGACCTTGCCGGCGACTTCGGAGAGGATCGGGATCGAGTGCGGATCCCACTGCACGAGCACCGACCCGGCCTTGACCTCTTCGTTGTCCTTGACCTTGAGGATGGCGCCCGCCGGGATGTCGAACTTCTCGAGTTCGGACCCCTTGGCGTCAACGATCGCGATCTCACCGTTGCGGGCCAGCACGACCTGCTCGCCCTGCTCGTTCTGAACGGTGCGGAGCCGGGTGAACTTTACGGTTCCAGCCCGCTTGGCCTTGCTCTCGCTCTCCTCGATCGCCCGCTGCCCCACGCCGCCGATATGGAAGGTCCGCATCGTCAGCTGCGTGCCCGGCTCGCCGATGCTCTGCGCGGCGATGATGCCCACCGCCATGCCCTCCTCGACGAGCGATCCCGTGGACAGATCCATGCCGTAGCAGAGGCGGCAGACGCCCAGCGGCGCCTCGCAGGTGAGCGGACTGCGCACCTGAATCTTCTCCAGGCCGAGTTCCTCGATCTGCCGCGCCATCGTCGGCGTGATCAGCTCGTCCTCGTGCACGATCACGTTTTCGGTGATCGGGTTCACGATGTTCGCGCGGCTGACGCGGCCCCGGATGCTGTCGGCCAGGCTCACTTCCACCTTCTCGCCGCGGTAGATGACCGTCTTCGTGATGCCCTGCGTGGTGCCGCAGTCGTGCATCGTCACCACGACGTTCTGCGCCACATCGGCCAGTTTCCGCGTCAGATATCCCGAGTCGGCCGTCTTCAGTGCCGTGTCGGCCAAGCCCTTGCGGGCGCCGTGGGTGGAGCTGAAGTACTCCAGCACCGTGAGCCCCTCGCGGAAGTTCGCCTTGATCGGCGTCTCGATGATCTTGCCCGACGGCTTTGCCATCAGACCACGCATGCCGGCCAACTGCCGAATCTGCTCCACGCCGCCGCGGGCGCCGGAGTGGGCCATGAGGAAGATCGGGTTGACGTAGCCGGACCGCCGCCGTTCGCTGGCTGTGTCCTTCTCCAGTTCGGCCATCATCTCCTTGGTGATCTCTTCACGGGCGTGCGTCCAGGCGTCGAGCACCTGGTTGTAACGCTCGCCGTCGGTGATTACGCCGCGCTGATAGAGCTTCATGATCTTCATGACGCCCTTCTCGGCGTCGCCGATGATCCGCGTCTTGTTCGCCGGCGTGATCAGGTCGTCGGTGGCGAACGACAGGCCGCTCTTCGTGCTCCAACTGAAGCCGACGCGGTTCATGTCGTCGAGCAGGTCGATCGTCCGCCGCCGGCCGAGCGTCTGGTAGCAGTCGGAAATCACCCGCGCGAGTTCACTCGACCGCATCGGGAGGTTGTAGAACAGCATGCCCTTCGGGAGCACCGCGTTGAACAGCACGCGGCCCACCGTGGTCTCGATCACCGCCCCGGGCTTGCCGAGCGCCTCGACGTCGGTCTTCAGCCGCCGTTCGGCAGGGAGCTTGACCTTGATCTTGGCGTGCGTCTCGGCCTTGCCCAGCGAGTGGGCGATCTCGACCTCCTCGAAGCTCTTGAAGACCATGCCCTCGCCGCGTCGCCGCGGCAGCGACATGGTCAGGTAGTAGCAGCCCATCACCACGTCCTGCGAGGGCGAGATGATCGGCGCGCCGTTGGCCGG
>Ga0315902_10007260_pt1 | contig 15189 bp, 29 predicted proteins | sample LakEriMetagenome_9_FD_203523 | JGI IMG/M metagenome (GOLD analysis project Ga0315902, IMG submission 203523) | Freshwater fungal communities from buoy surface, Lake Erie, Ohio, United States - Buoy 12 MA117 | ecosystem: Environmental > Aquatic > Freshwater > Lake > Lake biofilm | place: USA... | reverse complement strand
TCAGGCTCAGCCTGAATCAATACATTATATTTAAATTCTTCTTCTTTTGGAAAAAGGAAATTTTTTAGTTTTTCAAACATTATATTTTATTACCCTTATCTTCTATTTTTCTAATTACAAAACCTAGTACATCTCTTGGACTCCACTCTGGAGGCAGTTCTAGATTTTTTAAATCATTTGTTAGGTCATGAATAAATTGCTTTTTGATAGTTGCGAAATTATCCCATTCCATACTCATATTCTAGCATTTATAAAATAAAGGGGCAAGACCCTAAAGTCCTGCCCCAATATTTAATTAGATTACTTTACAAGAGCAACCTTAGCAGTTGGGTTCTTTGCATTCCACTTCTTAGCGAGAGCATTGAACGCCTTCTTCATGGCTGCAATAGCAGCAGCATTGTCTGCCTTAACTTTTGCAAGTTCTGCAGCAGCAGCAGATTGTGCATCTGCAAGTGCCTTATCAGCAGCAACCTTAGCGGTTACGGCATCGGCCTTGAGTTTAACAATTTCTGCAGCAGCAGTTGCAGCAGCAGCATCGGCAGCAAGCTTAGCAGCGGTAGCATCGGCAGCAGCCTTAGCTACAGCATCTGCGAGAGCCTTATCTGCAGCAGCCTTAGCAGCAGCAGCGGCTGTCTTTTCTGCAGCAAGATCTGCCTGAGCCTTTGCAAGTTCAGCAGCGAGATCACGTACTGCAATTTCTGCATATGGAGCAAGAGTACGTGCTGTTAAACCAGTTACGTTAGCAGCCTCTCCATCTGTTGCAGTTGTCAACGAAAACTCTACAAGAGAGCGTGTTGAGTCTGTCGGTAGAGTTACCTTGAATTCTGCAACCCCAAATGTTGCTAGAGTAGCACCAGTTGTGGCAGTAGTTGTTTCAAGAGTTCCGCCTGAACCGAAAACACGACCAGTAACAGACTTACCAGAGACTTTGTTTCCAAAGATATCTGTAGCAGTTACGGTAATTGTTTGCTTGGTTCCAGCAGCACCGCTTGCAGGGGCAGCAACGGTAAGAGTATTGATCTTTCCTACTTGTCCCTGTACATAATATGTAAGTGTGGTTCCTTGGTTATTTACAACCACGGTACCAATTGCTGTCGTTTTAGTATATACATAAAACGTTGCAGTTGTTCCTGTACCAGTTGCAATTGTCAAAGATGAAGATCCTGACGATGCAGTTACTGGAGCAGTTGATGTGTGAAGTGCTGATACAATTGTGCAGTTTGTGCATGTAGCAGTTACGGCAGTTCCTGTATCAACAGTTGCAACAAACTTAAGAGCGTCTGCAGCATTTACTTCGTTATCTGAAGGTACTGGCAATAGAGCAGGTGTGGCGCTAGCGGAAGCAGTTGTATTTGCAGTTCCGTTAACATCCAAAGCAACTGTCATTGGGGCAGCACTTGCAGGTGTTGCGACAAGGGTACCCATAGTCATGGCTGCAACCACGGCTAGAGCGATTTTCTTGAATGAAGTCATTCTTTTTATTTCTCCTTATTCATTCTGTCTCTTTCTGAGGCAGAAACTTATCTTGTGTACGAATTCCGCCATTGTGACGGAGAGTGATTATTCTCTATTTCTTTTTTCATTTCAATGTCTTCGTACATTCGAACAACATGCATGCAGGGATCTTGACCTTCGTCAAACTCTGCAAACTCTTGCTCAGACATTGGTAGTCCGTCATGGGTATAACATACAGGAGGTCCGCACCAACCTTTTTCAACCCCGTATGTCATCCATTCACTAAATGTTAAATCCATCCTTCAAACTCTTTCACGAGTTTGTGTTTAGGCTGTGCGCCAACCACTCTTTTGACAGGTAATCCGTTTTCAAATACCAATAGTGTTGGTATAGTAGAAACATCATACTTATATGCCAAATCTTGTTCTTCATCTACATGAACTTTAGCAAAAGTAACATTGTACTCGTTAGCTATTTCATCTAGTATTGGAGCAACCTTTAAACAAGGCCCACACCAATCCGCCCAAAAATCTACAATTAATACTTTATTGTCATCTAAAGCTTTACTAAAGGTTTCATTAGTTAGATTCATCTGTGTCCTCCGCATGAGTTGGCCAATAGTAACTGCAAGATTCGCAACAAGTATACCCTAGTTCACGGTAGTCCGCAAACTCTGAGTAGAAATAATATTTATCTGGGTCTTTTTCATATAATCTGCCCTTGTGAGAGTAATGTAGGCGTTCATCTCCTAGCCACCACGGCTCATTTGATTCAAGCATCATGAAGTTTTCCTGATAAATCTTATCAAAAGTTTCTCTTGTACTATTTTTATAGCCACGCATAATGATCTCTTTAACTATGGCTTCATTATACAGGAACAGCCAATCTTCATGACCCTCCCACATTTTAACTGCTGGATGATTTACCCAAGCCCCAGACTCATTGTAATAGCCAGCAAGTGACTTCAATACCTGTAAATTTTCTACGCTTTGTTTAATCAAACGCTTACGATCTAAATGTTTAGCAGTCTTTGCAAAGTCCGCCTCTGGTAAAAATGTTTGCATGATCCAATCCTACTAAATAATATTGGGCCAGTCAATATCTGGCCCAACCTTTTACTTATTCTTTAATTCTTCCGCTGCTGCATTAAATTTATCCATAAAATGCTGAACTACAAACAAAGTAGTTTCTTTTGCATTTGTGGCCAAAGCACGGAATGCCATTTCATTTCTTTCTGATTCTGGAACGGCAGCGGACCATTTGTTATATAGATCCGTTGCCACATCCGCTATAATTTGTTCCAGAACTGTAATTTGCTTATCCACGAAGGATTACCTCTGCAGATAAAAGCTTACCTTTTGCAACTGCCCTCTTCCCTACCGTTTGCACTGACTTAGAATCAAGCAGAGAAAGCATTTGTGAATAACTATATGTAGGATTTTTTTCTTTTAGATGCATGTAAAGAGCAGCAGCAACTTGAACCGAAACAGAAGTTCCTGCCTCATTGACAAGTTTACCTCCTGGAAGCATAACCTGAACTGATCCCATAGCAAAATAATCTGTCTTCTTGGCATCAAAGTTTGTATAGATTGCTGCACCATCTCCGTAAGCAGTTGCACTAACAGAAATAGATGCGTCAATGCATGATGGCCAAGATATTCTCGTTAGATCTCTATTATTTCCAGCAGGCAAAAATACTGGCACGTTTACATTCTGAAGAGACTTAATTAAAGATTCTGTTTGTGGTGTAGATGGGCAATAGTTGGGTCCTGATCCAACATTGTGATGGCCCTGAGACATTGCTACTGCCTGAATATTATACTTGTCTTTGTTAGCAAGAACCCAGTTTAAAGCGTTAACGAATGTAGGTTCATTCGTAACTTGGCGAGTTCCAGTAGAGGTTGCGCCAATAATTCTAACGAAAACAATTTTGATATTTGGATTGGTTAGCACTGATGTATGAGCCATTTTGGTTCCATGATCAAAACCATTCTTAGAAATTAATGCTTGAGGCATTACGGCAGCCCCTGGACCTTCCATAAAATTAGATCCATTTGGGCATGAATTCCATTCAAGAATACATACTTCTTGTACAATCTTGCCTTTAAACACAGGAAGAGAAGTATCAATAGCTGTATCTAGAATTGCCACCGTTGCAGGAGCAGACTGATTAGCCTGAACCATATTAATTGATGTGATAGTTGTAATTAAGGCTACAACAGCCGCCATTAGTTTTTTATTCATGTTGCCTATTCTACTAAATGACAACTAGATCGTCAATACTAGTTGTTAGGAATATCTGGACGATTTGATTTCTTATACCATTTGCCAGCGTCCATATCTGGAACTTTCATACCGCCAATATCTATCAATGCCGATAGCATGGCTTTCATATATTCTATTTCATAACTAAGTCTAATTATTTCTAATTCAGCTATTCTTAATCTTTCAGATTTTCTCAAAAATCTAACCCTTCTGTGTGATCGACAGGAGTAGGTGCTGTCGCTAAACTACCACAATTTGCACATTCCATGTCTAAAAAATAAGTAGCAATTTCATTTTCGTAAAAAATAACTTTTACGTTAAATATGTTACACCCGCAAGGACATACGTGTGTGGGTGCTCCACGAAGATCCATAGCGTTATCATAGTTTTCTGGCTTTAAATTAACTATGTCGTCCATGTTTTCATCCTCGTCGTCTAAGTCAACTTCATTATCTAATACTATAACTGTATGTTTACTTAGGAAATCTCTTATTAAACCTGCTGTAATTAATCCAAACAACAGGGCGGCTAAACGATTCAGCCATCTCATATCTTTATTATACTCTAGACTTCAATTATTGTAAAGGGGCCTCTTACGCTCATTATGAACTTAGCTGACGCCTCCAAGGCCATCCTAACACGCTTGCGTGGCGTCTTTACTGCTGACGTTGAGAATAAAGATCCCAAGGCAACCTGTTGTCCACTACCCTCTGCAAGATATTCTACATCAATTTCTGAAACATGATAATCTACATCCATGGTAAATATCCGCCCAGTGTTTTGTACAGCTATTATAATTATTCCACCTTCGTCGCCATCTTCTGTGTTTTGACCAAATCTTCCGTAACCATGTTCCTGATAAGCTTCTTTTATAGATTCCACAAACTTAGTACGCATAAATTTATCTAGATTTTTAAAACCTGCAGTTGGTTTATAAATTGGAGGAGTCCAATTGTATTGAAGTATTTGTCCCATTCTAAAACTATCTACAAACCCTATACCGAATTGACCTACTTTAAAAACTTTTGGATCTGTTGTTTGAAGAACTAAACCAGACTTTTCGTCTGATGCGGCGGAATCGCCTCCAAGAAAGACTTTATTGCCTACTGCAAGGGCTACGATACAGGTCATATACCCTATTGTACTATTTCTAAAATTCGGAGTCCACATCCCTTAATTCAATTATATTTAATTGAACAAGGGCATTTTCAAGCTCAGATTTAACCCCAATTAATTCCTGAATTGCGGAATAATATTTATCTTTCCATTCTGTCAGTTCCCGCTCAAGCTGATATAAGGATATTTTAAGGTCTTTAATTTCCATTTTGAGATGGTCCTGATCACGCTCTTGCTGTCGGATTTTCTCTTTTTTATTGTCTCTATATCCTGCAACTATGGCTGTTCCCATTCCGCTTAAAATGGCTGCGGCAATGGCTAAAATGACAGAGGTATAATCCATAATAAACTAATTATACCTTGAAATAAGCCTAAACTAATAATTCAGATGCTGATATTTCGTTGCCAAGATAGCGCTTCTTAAGGACAAATTCTCTTACATAGTCTGCGCCATTTGATCTCCCCGCCAAAATTATTACCCAGCGTGGCTCCAATTTAGAATTAATGCATGTCTCACACATTAATAAATTTATTGGAAGCAAAGATGATTTCTTGGCATTTAATTTATGCTTGCTTTTATTGCAGCTGTAGCATAATATTTTATCCATTATTTTCCTCTACATGATGAAATACGATTTCGTCTACTATAGCGAACTCGCTGTTTTCTAAAAGTTCTTCATACTCATGACCGTCTTTTTGATATCTAACGACGGAAGCAAAGGCTCCTAGTTTTTCCACAGATCCAAATACTCTCTCGTCGTGAATGTATACAACATTGACAACATCATAATACTCTTTCACTAGGTACCCCCTCTAGCTCACATCTTACACCGTATGATTCAATTAAAGATTTAACTTTCATTACATAATCTATAACATGCTCTTTTGCTGAGCCGTCAAACTGTAAAAAATTGTCTTCATAAAGTCTCAGAGCTAGAAAGTCTGGGTACATTGCTACATCCATGAGTAGCAGATTTGGCTTCGGTATTTCTCTTATTCTTTTTGCCATCTCTGGCGTATAAAAAACAGGTTTATTTGGTTCGCCAGTCCATTGGTTTATGCCGTGCTTAAAATGTTCTTTTTGCTTATCTAAGCTTTTATCAATGAACACCTTTGCTCCTTAGCTTTTTCCATATATCTTGGCTTTTGTGTAAATTTTTACTTTTATCTATATCTCCAGAAGTTAGGTAAACTCCACCCCATACACCATATTCTGAATTTTCTTTTCCTGATTCGTAACACATTTTTATAACTGGGCAGGATAAGCATGCTTCATCTATATTTTTAGCGACATTCGGGTCCGCCTCATATTTATCATAGAATAGATTTGTTTCCATTCCACGGCAAACTCCCAAATGCCACCAATCGAAATCGTCTGTATCTATACCTAGATCATTTAAAATATTTGACATATTGTTTTGGTAGAACCCATGTTCCGTTATTATTAACTGACACTCTTTCAGCTATACCCCAAGTATTATTTTTAAATATGCCCTTTTTATTTGTGTACCCATTGTGGTCTTTATTCCACAGTACAAGGTCATAGTTTTCCCAGTATGCAATTTTATTTTTAGATGCAAATCTTTTTACTAACAGTTCTGCACCTTTAACATTAAGATGTAACAAATTGTCTCCTAAAAGACTAAACCGCAGCATCCCAATATATATATTATACAGGAATTTCTGCGGCTATGTCAATACTTATTTAATAAAAGTGCCATTCCAAATGGACTTTTTTACAGTATATTTACCACCACGGCGTTTATACTCTTGGACTACCCAACCATTTGCATATGCTGATGGGTATACATCGAATTTTCTTTTTGCTTCGGCGACAACTCTTGCATAAAGTTCTTTATCCGCTGGTTCGCCTTTGCGATCATCTATAACTTCTTTATATTTATCTTTTGCCTTATCTAGTTCTTCTTCTTTTGCACCATATGCTTTATCTACTGGTACGCAATTTGGAACCATACGGCCATTCTTTTCTTTCATGCCTTCTTGCTTATATCCAGTCCAGCAGGCTTTTGTCATATTGTCCCATTTATCTTCTTCTTCATTATCTGATTCGTAATCTTCATGTTCAGATTTTGTCACTGGCCAATTTACTTCATTCTTCATGGGATCTCCGACAGGAGCAGGATTTTCTGGGGTTTCCATTTCTTCCCCTTCCATTTCCTCGCCTTCTTCTTCCTCTTCAGGCATTTCAATCATTCCCTCAATTGCTTCCATGAGGTGCTCGATTACCATTCCAAGTTGTTCTTTTGTAATTTCTGGACGAAGAGCTTTCTTGATATCTTCATCATCATCAATTTCAATTACAGTATCTACTGGGTTAACCACGTCATCAAGCATATCTTTAATTTCATCAATTAATTCATCTTGAGTATAGGATTTCTTCATATTCTTTTCCCGCTCTACAATTTTGCGAGACCAAGAGAAACCAGCATCTCCACCCCATGCGTCCCACATAATTCGACCATTCGAAGGGTTAGAAGTATTAAAAAAGTCTTTACCTTTTTTGTCTACTTCGTGTCTGGAAAAGAAGGAATACATTCGTTTAACGGTGGACAAACTTAATGTCTCACCACGTGCAAGTTGCCCTGCACGAGTCCAGCCTACTGCAGTTCCAGCACCTGTTGCTTTTCCTTGTTCTTTCCAACGAATAGCTCTTTTAGCTGCCGCCTTCATGCCAGCAGTTGGCTTGTATCCTTCTTTAGCCATCACTTCTCCTTTACGCTGACAACTTTGACATTTCTGACTTCGTCATCAACTCCGAATATATCATTCAAATAATCTACAGCATCATTTTCGTCAAATGCCTGTACTTCTGCTTCTACTTCTAATTTTACCTTATATGTCTTCATTATGCTTTAAACTTAGGGCGTCCAAATCCTACTATAGAAATGGGCACACCCTTTTTATTTTTCTTGAACGCTCTCAACTGCCTGCAGGCCTCTCCGCCATTTCTTTGGCTGCCTTTCTTGCTGCTTGAAGTATTACCCTCAACGCACCAAACAGTCCCATCTTCATTGTCTTCGATAACGATTCCAACATGCGATATTCTATCTACACCGTCTGCTGGGAAATCAAAATAAGCGATATCCCCTGGTTCTGGATCTGCAAGATCTCCGTCTATCCATGCGCCCTTCTTTTTAAAAGCTGCCGCTCCTCCTGGAGTATAAACTGTATTTGGCACCTTTACTCCAGCGTGGTGGGCACACCACATAACAAATGATCCACACCATGGCTGAAAATTAGCCTTTGTGAATGCTCCATACTTTGTCTCATTATCTTTAGGACCTTCAATATATCCTACCTGCGACTTAGCGATCTGTATTAAACGAGCAGCGCTTCCTTTTGGAGCCTTTGCCGTTTCTTCTGGAAGTGGAAAATTGTCTGTTGTCATATTAATCTTTATCCCAATCTAAGTCTACTGGTTGCTCTGCTGGCATTTGTCCATCAGGCTTTGCATCCAGACGAGCCCTTACTGCGTCTGCTTCTACTTCTGCTTTTAGTTCATTAATTTCTAATTCTGACTCAAGCTTTTTATCCGCTTGTGTATTCTTAGCATCAATTTCTTTATTTGCCATCTGTGCCGCCATCACATCTTTTGCACCAGATTGTCCAATCAATAGACCAGCCAATGTACCTGTGATAAATGTTGCTACGCTGCCCAACACGTTAAAGAACATCTTGTCATTTTCTGATTGTGCTCCAATTGGTTGGGTCACAAATATAAGAGCGTACAAAATTCCTAATGATGTACACAATAAAATTGTTCCAAGAGTGATTCCAAGTATAAATTTTAATCTTGCATCAAGATCTTGTGGGGTTAGTCTTTCTCTAGCCATTGCTTACCTTTGATTTCTGGTACTCATCCCATACTTCCTGCCCAACTAAATCTCTTGAGCAAGTTCCAGTAGTCTCACAAATTGGAGGATTGCATTCTGCCTTTTCCCAATTTGCTGGGTCCTGGCATTCATAACGGAATGAACCATCAAAATTACACGATGTAACTGTGAGGGCTAGCATTATGCTAGCTAATGAGGCACCTATTTTTCTCATGCCTCTATTATAGCATTTCTACTCTTCTTTTCGAAGAGGTATGGTGGCTAGCCAAATAACAGTAGAAATTACTGTTGCTACGCCTACTACCTGCTGGGCGGTGCCAGTAAGGGTAAGCCATGCTATAAAAAATCCAAGGAGGGTAAATATTTGGGCAATGCTTTCTTTAATTACCTCCCAAGCATAATTTAGGATTCCCTTAATTATTTTCATCCTATCCTCCTAGTCATAGCTGCTGCCACGATATTTCCTGCAATAATTACTGGCACAATTACTTCCTGTGCCTTTTCTCTTTGATCATCTGTCATATCTTTGCCCCATTCTGATGGACTAAATACTTTTTCAAAATCTATATTTGTAAATGCTCCTATGGGATCTGATAATAATTGTTCCGCCGCCAATTCTGTAGTCGCATCTGCTAATGTGTATGGCATAGGAGCATCAGCATTTTCTTCCGCCCTATTAGAAAATTCTACCACTGCCGCCGCTAAAATAGGATTTTCTTTCATCGCTTCAGCAATCACTGCAATTTCCGCAGCCTTGATTCCTAATTCTTCTGCAACTTCCTGCTTTGCTTCTGCTGATAATTCCACTAAAACATTTGCCACAGCTGCAGCTTGCTCTGGAGTTAATTTAACAATTACATTATCTTTGCTAGTTAAATTAGCTAGCGTACTCAAATCATCTGTGATACTATTACTTGATGGTTCTTTTGAAGGTTCAGCAGGAGTTGGCTCTGGTTCAGGAGTTGGCTCTGGATCTATATCCGATGGCAGAGGTGAAGGCTCTGGTGAAGGCTCTGGAGTGGGCTCAGGATCAACAGTTGGTTCTGGCTTCGGTTCATCTGTGGTTTCAGGCGTTGGCTCAGGAGTGGGATCGACTGGTTCAGTTTGCTCAGGAGATGGTTCAGGAGAGGGGGTAGGCTGTGGAGATGGTTCTGGTTCTAGGGTCTCTTCTGTCGTTGGTTCTGGTGTGGGTTCTGGGCTATTGGATTGCTCAGGGGTAGGTTCTGGTTTAGGTTGATTTGCTGCAGCATTTGCAGCAGCTTGTGCAATTGCAATTGCAATTTCTCTAGCTAGTTGTTCTTCATAATAATTCCAAGCAGCATCAATAGCATTATTTAAATCAATAATTGATTGATTATAAGTATCTATAGCATTATTTTTTGCGGCTAAAGCATTTGATGTGTTTGTAATTGCAGTATTATGTGCAGCTGTTTTAGTTGTTAGTGTTTGATTGTAAGTTGTTAAAGTTGAATTAGCAGAATTATATTCAGATAACGCTGTTTGATATTGAGAATATTTGGTATCACGATCTGATTGCAAAGAGGCTCTATCGTCTATTTGTTGTTGTGTTAATGGAGATCCATAGGCAATCCACTCTGCTGGAATTCCGCTCCACCACTGATTTGTTCCAACTCCTACATGCATATTTCCTGGACCGCCGCCGTTATACCACCAAGCTTGCAACTGTAATGTTTTATCAGAAGATGTATCAAACCATTGAGTATATGGGCTCCAAGCAGTTCCCTGCTCTTGCCATTGTTCTGTAGCTAAAACTCCATCAACATAAAGTCTAAATCCATCATCAGTAGCTCCAGCAAATTTTACTGCATCTATTTCGGCTGGTACTGTGACAGTTGCTTCAAATATACCAATTATATTTTGAGATAGACCACAAATAGCTCCAGATCCAGCCCATATATCAAATGTAGGGATAGTTCCATGACACATTAATCCAGCTCCTTGAGCTAAATATGCGTAATTACCCATACGAGACAATGGGTATATCCTAAAATAAACACCTGTACTTCCGCCATTTCCATATGTTGCTATATGTGCATTAAGTGCTATTTGTGCAGAATTATAAGTATTATATTTGTTATTTTTATCAGTTAATTTTGTAGACACTATAGCAGTCTGGGTATCAACTGAGGTTTGAGCTATTTGTTTTTCAGATAAAGCTGTTGCTTCTGCTGCTACCGCCGCATCATAAGAATCTGAAGCATCGTCTTTTGCTTCTTTTGCAGTTACTGCAGCATCATACTTATCTTCTGCTTCAGAAATTAAAGATTGAAATTCTTCTTTATAATTTAAATCAGCGACACTTGCGTTTAATTGTTGTATTTCTTGAGCGGCTAAACCTAATGGATCATCACTATATGCAGGCGTTAAGAACAGCCAACCAAAGCCTAGAATGGCGGCTAAAGATAATCTCCATAATTTAGTCCTAGTCAACTATAACTCCTTGTTACAACTTTTGCAACAAGTTAATTATAACATTGAACTATTTAGCGTTATCTGTTTTGTAAAAGCCCGTACCTTTAAACTGAATACCAAATGTGTTAAATTGTTTAACCATTGCCGCACCGCATTTTTCACAAAGCTCCACTGTGTTAGCTTGCGTTATTGGCTTAGGTATTTCTTTTGTGTATGAACAAATCACACACTTGTAATCATAAGCTGGCACTTTATCTCCTAAATTTTAATGAGCAGTTTATGAAGGACGTGCTCAGGTCCTATCCCAAGGCGTAACTATTAGCCCGTGTCCATCTTCATGGACAGAACTATTATACCTTATTTGACCTTGATTGTCTTTGGTTTTTTGTCTTCTGGAATTACACGGTCTACATCAATATGTAGCATTCCGTTTTTGAATTCCGCTCCAACTACCTCCATATATTCACCAAGCGCAAATGTGCGTGTGAATTTACGGGCAGCAATACCTTTGTGAAGGACTTCTCCAGTTTCCTCTGTAGTTACCTCACCCTTAACAATAAGGGTTTGATTGTCTACTGAAACCTCAATATCCTTTTTATCAAATCCAGCCACTGCCAAAGATACACGATATGAATCTTCGTCTACCTTAACAATATTATATGGCGGGAAAGACTGGGCCGTAGCCTCACGATGGATATTATTTAGTCTTTCTACTTCACGATTGAAGCCAATAAAAAATGGATCTCTAAAAAGATCCATAGCAAATGTTGTTACCATTTTATTCCTCCTTTAAGCGAATAAATTAATATGTGGGCCCCTTACGGCGACCCACATATATTATAGCAAAACGTTTTTCAGACTACAAGATTCGTTTCTTTTTTTCCTTCATTTTCTCTTCATTAGCTGTTGCTGCATAAAGAGCTCTCTGGTGAGCCAATGCTCTACCTCTGCTTGGATGACAGCCTTTAAGTTCGCCTTTATCATTAACTACTGCAAACCCTCTGCATCCAGCTACATTTTGTTTAATATTGTATGGCATAATACCTCCTAATCATTTGGGGGCTCTGGCATATCCATTTGGATTAGCCCCATTTCTTTTGCAATCTTTTGTCCCTCTGGACTTAAATGCAGTGTTGCTTCAAGATTTTCATCATATTCAACTTGCATTAAACCTTTTTCATATAATTTTAATAGGGTCTCATCTACATAATTAGTGTGAGCTTCCCATAGTTCAGGAGCGATCTCTTTTGCCTTTTCTTGAATAGCAAATATCAATTCGCCATTTTCATCTATGCCCTCAAGCGTTACAGCACCTATTTCTAAATAGTGCTCCAATTCCATGCCGTACTCCTCTTCATCCATAGTATTATTATACTCTCTTTTGTGTGGCGTGTAGGGCTCGAACCTACGACGGCCAAATTATGAGTTTGGGGCTCTAACCAACTGAGCTAACGCCACGTAGCCCTATTGTATTGTCCCATCCTCATTTTTGTCAATGGTTGTTTCTACCAACTGCTGGACATAATCAGAAAAGTGTTTTCTTATATTTCCTGGTGGCCTTGATCCAAGAGACTTCCAAAGCCTCTTATACTCAATTACATTAGCGAATGTTGTTGGGCATAATACGTATCCAGCATACTCTTTTAAGGTAGTAGGCAGGGGCACATGCTTTCCACAGCATTTACATTCTTTAGCTTTATCTTGATATATACTCATAGTATTTCCATTCCATCTAGTACGTCCGCCAAATCTTTTGGTATTTTAGGTGGTCTAATTACATTTAATCTAATTTCTTCGTCGTCTTTATTTGGTTTACGCATTAAAGAATCATATGTATGAACGTCTATTTCTTCACTATTATCAAATTTAGTTTTACTAATAGCGTTATAAATTGATCCGCATACTGCATCCGCCAAATCTTTAGAACCTTTTCTTGGATGGTCTACCCTATCACGCATAATTTTCAACTGCAATAATTCGTCTATAAGCAGCTTAATATGTGGCCCAGTCAGCCTATCTTCTGCCACAACCATAGCCATATCATCATAGTGCTTCTTAGCTACAGATAGCGTCTCTGTATTTATGCCATATGCTTTTAACTGTTGCATCATGTCATGTGAATTCCATCTATCAAATGTACACACTTTTATTTTAAATCCACGAGTTCTAAGAGATAAGATATAATCTTTTACCTCAGTAAAATCAACAGACTTGTCAGATGTTGGAGTCCAATATCTAACTGCATCTACTTCTACAATTGGCGCAGGCTGGGAGTATGTGTCGGTTACTTTTACATTTACCCACTTCTGAACGTGAGCCATGGACACGGCACAATGGTCATGCTTTTGCGCTAAGTCTACATGTATAAAGTATTCCTTATCAGGGTCTGGTGCGAACCAATTTTCAAATCTACCAAAGTTATCTACAGCTAAAGCCATATTGTTAAATGCTTTTTCTATTTTTTCACGAGACTTAAAGAATGCATCTACAGCTTCTGGTGGCATGCAGGCAAAACGACCTAAAGCATCTGGCATGTTTTTATAAAACTCTACTTTAAAATTCTCAATTGTTTTAGTTGGATTTATTTCCCAGGTTGGCCTCTTTAAAGCAAATACTCTTGGGATGTTGTATGAAATGATATGATCTTCTTCCCACTCTACAGTAACTTCATTTCCTTCTGTTCCGTCTGGCAGGCTATCATCCATCTTCATTGTTTTAGTTCTAATAATGGTTTCTTTTTCTGCAATTACAGAATCGTAAAACTTTTGAATAGGGTCATTTTTAAAACGTGGGAATGAAAGTAAAATAACTTTTCCATAGTCTGGAAAACGAGAAACAACAGATCCACGATACATATCGTATATTGCGTCTGCGGTCTTTGCCTGATCGTGTCCAGTTGTATTCTCAGTGGCAAAGCCTGAAATTTCATCTAGAATAACTGCAATTACGTTGTAACCCTCAAATGCTTCTCTTTCTGAGTGTCCAGAGTAAACGTTGACATTCTTGTTAAACCTGATTTCTGAAGCCTTTGGGTCGTACTTTCCAATAAACCATGGCGATCTATCTATGCGTGTTTTAAGACCTTTAAAGAATACATTATTTGCCTGTTGTGCGTTGACAGCGATGTTAAGAATATCTATGGTATCTCCTGGAGGCTTACCATAATATGTTGCAGGATCTTTAAGGCACAATAGCAAATAAACTATATATGATACTGAAATTGTAGAGCAGTAATCTTTGCCGCTACCTTTTCCAAGTTGTGCGATTACTTCATTACAGGTTTGCTTGTAGCGACGTCTGCCCTCTTCTTCTCCAAACAGTTTAACTAGGGTAGACTCTTTGTAAATTTGTGAGCTTTTTTCAATAAGAGTATATTGATATTCTGAAAGTGGTGGAAGCCCAAGATACTCTGGGCTAGTTACAAATGTCTTGAGATCGACTGGTCTTTCATCAAATTCCTCACCATCTAGGATATCGATGAGATCATTAAAATTAAGATCCACTAGCTTCCTCTGAATCAATGATAACTGGCTCTACTATTCCAGTTATTTGAGACAAGCGCTTAGCAACTTCCATTTTACATTTAGGGCAAGTTGCAGTTACTTCTTTTAATATCTTTACAAGGATATCTTGCTTTCTTTCTGTTTCCGCCATTTGTGTAGCCAACTCAGCATTATCAAGTAGGCCCACCTCTTGGAGCATTCCTATTCTTTTACCCTCTATGTCTGCGATTAACTTTAATGCCGTGGCTTTTACATTTAATTGCCCCGCTTGATCTGCATCTTCTACAGTCTTCCAGGCTTCTTTTATGAGCATAGCGTAGTGCTGGTCTGCTCCAGATATGGCTTCCTTTGCCCTATCACGAGCCCCAGAATCGCTTCTAACGACCTGTTTCCATTCTTCTATATACTCTAACACTTCCGCCCTCTTAAAACCTGTTGTGGCGGCAATCTGGGAAGGGTTACTACCCTTCAGTAGTTCTGAGACTACCTTATTCATGCGATCAAAATGATCAGCTAATTCAATGTCCATATATAGATATTATACCATCTTAGTTGACTAAAAT